>Ga0307410_10000208_pt1 | contig 22075 bp, 17 predicted proteins | sample 322Ometagenome_3_FD_203707 | JGI IMG/M metagenome (GOLD analysis project Ga0307410, IMG submission 203707) | Maize rhizosphere microbial communities from greenhouse at UC Davis, California, United States - 322HYB-O-3 | ecosystem: Host-associated > Plants > Roots > Rhizosphere > Soil | place... | reverse complement strand
GGCACTGCAAGAGCTGCAGATCCTCTCCGCCCCGTTCGATGTGCGGTATGGCACCTTCGCTGGCGGACTGGTGAACGCGGTGACCCGCTCGGGATCGAACCGATGGGAGGGGTCATTCTCCGGATACTTCGAGGACAAGGCACTGACTGGGAAGGATTCGACCGGCCTCCGAGCGGCGGACTTCAGCACCAAGGAGATGGCGTTCACCCTCGGCGGGCCGATCGTGCGGGATCGCGCCGCGTTCTTTCTCGATTTGGGGCTTCAGCGGGACCTGATCCCACAGAGTGAGCCCGCGATGGGCAGCGACACCACAGGCGGCGCCGACTCGGCCGGGGTGGGAATCCGCTACGCTAGCGCGGTGCGCTTTCAGAACATCCTGCGAAACACTTATGGAGTGGAACCAGGGAGCTTCGCCGCCGCGCCAGGGCGCCGGCCGAGCGGGAATCTCTTTGCCAAGGTCACCGTCCAGCCCGCCGTGAACAACCGGCTGGAGCTCTCCCACAACTATGGCCAGGGGAGCCCGGAATTCGCGGGCAATCGCACACCCTATGAGGCCTAAGCGCTTTCCTCCAACGGAAGCGAGGGCCCGGCCACGGTCAACGCGACCCGGCTCACCTGGACGATGGCTCGGGGCAACCAGGTGTCCAACGAGCTCAACCTCGCGTATCTGCGGGTGCGCGAGGAGGAGCGCTGCTCGTCGACGAGCCCCTATTCCGAGGTGATGGCCAAGGTCGACGAAAGCTTCCTGGTGGCCGGAGACGGGTTCAGCTGTACCGAGAACTTCTCCAATCAGGACGTCTGGGAGCTGACGGACAACCTGTCCTGGTTCCAGGGTCGCCATCAGCTCACTTTCGGCACACACACCGAGCTGATCCGCACCACGCGGCTCACCCTGATCCAGCCGCTTGGCCACTGGGAATTCGCGAGTCTGGACTCGCTGGAACAGGGCCTCCCGGAGGTCTACCTCCGAACGCTTCCCAACCCGGCGCTGCCGGAAGTACCCGCGGCGAATTTGGGGATCAATCAGGTGGGCCTCTACGCGCAGGATCAGTGGGCCGCCACCTCGAGTCTCACGTTGACGGCCGGTATGCGGATGGACGTGCCGTTCTTTACCTCGAGGCCGGTTGGAAACCCGCTGCTTCGCTCGGAGCTGGGAATCGACAACTCCCTGACACCGAGCGGCAACATCCTGTGGTCGCCCCGGCTGGGGTTCAGCTACGACCTCGGCGGAAAGGGATTCTTGCGTGGTGGAGTTGGACTCTTTTCCGGCCGGCCGGCGTACCACTGGATCAGCTCGGTGTACGCCTCCACAGGACTTGACGCCTCGAATCTCTTCTGCGCCGGATCGGATGTGCCGGCGTTCACTCTCGACCCCTTCGGTCAGCCCATCACGTGCGGGGGTGGTGCCTTCGTACCCGCATCTGAGGTCAACTATTTCGACCCCGCGTTCCGGTTCCCGCGAAGCTTCCGTGTGGCGCTCGGCACCGACCTCCGGCTTCCCGGAGGAGTGGTGGGGACGCTGGACCTGCTGTACGTGCGCGGCGTGAACCAGTTCTACCTGAACGACGTGAACCTGACGCCAACCGGCGCGGCCGTGGGGGAAGGCGGCCGAGTCCTCTATGGCTCTCACGATCCAGCCACCGGCGACGGCACGGCCAACCGGCGAAGCGTCGCCTTCGGCCCGGTGATCCAGGTGCGCAACTCCAGCGGCGACCGGTCGTACGTCGGCACCGTCCAGTTCCAGAAGCGATTCGCCGGGGGTGCGGAACTCTCTCTGGGCTACACCTACACCGACAGCAAGGACCGGATGTCGGCGGCGGCAGACATCGCGTCCCTAAATTTCGGGAGAATAAATCCTCTCGACGGCACGCTGGAGCAGAGGCGGCTGGCGACCTCGATGTACAGCGTGCCCCACAAGATCACACTGGCCGGGGCCTTCGACCTTCCGCTCCGGGCGCGATTCTCTCTCTTGTACAACGGGTTCTCGGGCGCTCCATACGCCTACCGGGTCACCGGGGATGCCAATGCGGATGGAGCCTCGGCTTTCGGCGGGCCATCATTCAACGACCCGATCTACGTGCCCAAGGACGCGGCTGACATCACCCTCGCCGATCCCGCGCAGTGGGAGGGCTTGGACCGCTACATCCGAAGCAGGCCATGCCTGCGGGAGCAGCGGGGGCGCCTCCTGCGGCGCAACAGTTGCCGGGACCCCTGGGTTTCGGTCATGAACGCGCGGCTCTCGAAGGTAATCCCTACAACCCGCGGTCAGTCGATCGAGCTGATCGCCGACGTTTTTAATGTCCTGAACCTTCTGGATGGAGACTGGACGGTCCGGCGGGCCATCCCAGACACGCGCATCCTGGAGCTGGTGGGGTACGACGCGGTCAACGGGCGTGGAATCTACGTCTTCGAGATCCGAGACCCCAATGTTCGTAACCACGAAGCGACCCGCTGGCGGATGCAGCTCGGGGCGCGGTACACGTTCTAGCTGCGTTAGTAAGCTGACACGAAGTCCTTGGAGAAACTGAGCGGCTGGTGGCTCAACGCGCTACGGGTTGCCCTTTCACCCATTTGGTACCTGAGTAGTACCTGAACTCCGCATTCCTGCACTGTTCTGGCTGGTGCTGAAACGCCATACCGCAGACCGTAGGCCCTGCTGGAAAATGCCTAATCTTTATCAGCAGCTCTCGGCGGATAAGCGGCTGACGCCCTGAAAATCCTCATGTCGGGGGTTCAATTCCCTCCCTGGCCATTCAGCACGACTATTCTTCTCCCCTTCGCGTCCTGACATACAGCAATATCCCGATGGAAAGCAGGAGCTCCACCGGTTCCTGATGACGCCAGAAGCTGAACTTCTCGCCGCCAACGCCGGCCCATCCAGGTACCAAGTCACGGACGAGATCGAGCAGGTATGCCGGGAGCGCAGCCCATCCGTGCGGGATCTCGAGATTGCCTCCGTATAGAGCACCCAAGTCGCCCATGTAGCGTATGGTTGTAAAGGGGCTCACAATCTCGGCAGCAAGGTAGAAGAGGCAGCACGGCAGGAAGTACATGAAGAGACGCGGCTCAGGTAGAAGTCGCCCGCGCAAACGTGCCGGAACGCCCAACCAGGAGAGGAAAACGCTTCCGAACGCCCCAACCAAGCCGATCAGGATATAAGCCGGGTGCAGGAGAAGACGAAAACTGGACAGATTATGTACTCCGATCTCTCCCTGGAGATTCCTTTGTCGAACGAATTCAGGGGTGTCCACCCTGAAAATGCGCTGGCCCCAGCTGATCTCTTCCAGAGTAATCAAGAGAAAGGCCAGCGACACCACAAAGTAGAACACCGCCCACTTCGCATCTCCCTTCCTCTTGAGTCGCCGCGCCAAGCCCAGGCCCCAGATAAAAGCAATGAAATAGATGATCGCCGTAGCATACTCCAGCGGGCCGTCTTCGATGATGAGCTTCTTGTAGAACGCGGGTGAGAAGAAGTAGAAAAACGTCAGACTGAGTAGAAAGAGTAGGGGAAGGATCAGCTGCACATAGCGGTCGCCGCCGATGGTCGAGCCAGGCGATTTCCGTCCGGTCAGCGCAGGCTTGGTAGACGTTTCGATCTCCCGATCAAACCAGGTTTGCAGGTACGGTTACCCATTTCGATACGTCTCTATTCGGCTGGATCCGGGTGTCTGGAGGCCGACCGATCAGAAGGAAACGAGTAGCCGACTGCAGCTAAAACCTACACGTGCGAAGTTACTCCGCTTGCGCCAGTCGGCGGCGGATCAGATCGCGGGCGGCGGGGTGCAGCGAAACATCGGTATCCAGCCGAAGTCTGCCCGCGATCCGATCGGCCAGGGCAAGACCGGTGTAGTTCCGCGCCAATTCATCGAGCGGGGTACCGATGGATTTCGGAGGCTCAAAGTACGCCACTCCGCGACGCGTAGCCGCATCGAGGGGCTGAGGCACGGCCCCGGAACGGGCGGCAAAGGCGGCAGCGAAGAAGAGAAGGGAGCAGGCAGGTGCAACGAAGCGCATGAGACGACCCCAGGAGATAAGACGTGTTCGGGAGCAACGCTGGTAGTCTCGGTCGAAGGGCGCTCCAACTTGAACGGGGAACCTCTAGATCACGGGGTCGATCAACAGCTCGAAACGTACCGGCGCCTCACCCAACAAACTGCTTCCATCGGTCAGGTAACGGACTTCGCGTTCGGAGCTGCCGTGGCTCCCACCCGGCAACGTCACGGAGCCGCCGGGAACGAGCTCCTGGTAGTGGTCGTCGGCCAGGTGAATCCAAACTCGCGACGTTGCGCCGGCCTTGGCCCGTGCAACCAGACGGTACCCGCTGTTGTCCCGCAGGTGAATCCGAACGGCAGCTTCCCTCAGATCCCCACGACGCCCGATCTCGCGCTGCACAGTCACTCCCGGCATGGCCGCGTGTGCAGGAGCCCGCACCACGAGCGACACCTGGGTCATAGCGCCGGAGATTCCGACCTGCGCCCGCAGATCGGCTCCGCCCAGCGAAGTCATCAGGGCCATCGTGCCGAGCAACTTGCAGACTCGAACTGCCTGGAGTGCCTTCACTGCTAGCTCCGGCCAAGGTGAGTCGAGCACCCCCGCAAAGGCACACCGCGCGCCATGATTGCCCGGTTCGTAAGTTCTTTCGATGTGAGAAGTTCGGTCATCGGAGACCGCACGATGGAGGTCACGCAGCTGTCAAAGAGGTATACATCTGAAACGAGTTGTCACCCTATCTAGTTGCCGCGAACGTATCGCCGGCCGGAGAGAAGATACCGCACAAAAAGTTTACGGCTACGGTGGTGGGTTCCCGTCACCACTTATGTGACGCTCCTGTAAACCGCCAATGTCTCGGCAGCCCACGTTGCTCTTTCCCTGCAGCATACAACTCTATCCTGACACGGTATATCGCTTTACCTCGTTGGCCCGCGACCTGCTCGCAGAAGGCCGATCACTCCGGCGCGCCACGGACTTCTCGAGGTTTCTGATATGCTGGCTGGACAGAGGATCATGATCGTGGACGATGATCCCGGGATCCGCCGGGCTTTGCACATACTGCTGAGCCGCGAGGGCTACCTCGTGACCCAGGCACGCGACGGGATGGAAGCCGTGCGGATGTGGCGTGAGAAAGGCGGCGACCTGGTGATCACGGATCTGCACATGCCTGAAAAGAACGGCATCGAGATGATCGTGGAGCTGCTGTCGCACACCCCTGGCATTCGCATAATCGCGATGTCTGGAGGCGGTCAGACCAGGCGTCTCGACCTTCTCGGTAATGCGATCATGCTCGGGGCCATCCTCACCATCGAAAAACCTTTTACCCTGAACGAAATGATGCAGACGGTCCGTCGCGCTCTCGGCACCGAGTAGCGGCTTCGAGGCTCGTCCCGCCGGACCTCCAATCTGAAACCCCCGCCCCACGCGCAACCCTTTTTACCATGCAGCCATCTAGAGGAAGTGCGGCGCTATTCGTCGGCCGGCGAAACGCTTCGGCCGATCCTGCGTAGGGTCATGTCGAGGCTTCACGATGCCCTTGAGCCGTCGCCATTTCTTGCTTGGTAGTACGGGAGCCGTGCTGTTGAACGCGCGGCCCCGCAGCGCGTGGCCGCTTCAGGCCACCGCGAGCGCTGCACCCCCCCTCTGGCAGCCCAACGCCGATCTGTTGCGCAACTTACCCCGACTCCTCGAGCTCGCTTCGGTGCCTGGCCTGGCGCTCGCAGTGATCGACGGAAAACGAATCTGGCATCGTGGGTTCGGTGATGCCGTCGAAGAATCCGACCAGCCGGTTTCCGACGAAACGGTGTTCGAGGCGGCATCCCTCGGCAAGCCTGTGTTTGCCTATGCGATCTTGAGGCTGGTGGATGCAGGCGTCATCGATCTCGACCGTCCCCTCTACGACTACCTCCCGCTTCCGGACGCGGACAACGCCCGCATCAAGCGGGTTACCGCACGCCACGTTCTGAGCCACACGACCGGCCTTCCGAACTGGCGCCAGCAGCCGTCAGCACTCGAGCCCTCCTCGGACCCCGGCAGTGGGTTCAGCTACTCCGGCGAGGGGTACTTCTATCTCCAGAGAGTAGCCGAGCGGCTGACCAACAAGCCATTCGCCCGGCTGATGCGCGAGCAGGTACTGGATCCACTCGGCATGAAGCGGAGCGGCTATGTCTGGCAACCCGAGTTCGGGTCCCGCATGGCTGCCGGCTACGATGGTGAGGAAAAGCGACTCGATGTGCAGGCTGCCATTGGACGCAGAACCGAGGTGATAGCGCAGGAGTGGGGCAAGCCGCTCACCGACTGGAGATACGAGGACTCCGCGCGTGCGGTTCAGCTGGTTAATCCCCAATGGCCGGTGCTTCCGCTCTACATGGTCCCGAACGCGGCGGCCTCGTTGTTGACGACGGTCGGGGATTACGCTCGGTTCCTCACCCAGGTGGTGGCTCCATCACACGGTGACATCAGGCTGTCTGCGGCCATCCGGAAGCAGATGCTCAGTCCCCAGATTCGCCTCAACAGCGCGCTCCAGTGGGGCCTCGGGTGGGGCATACAGCGAGACGAATACGGGGAAGTGCTCTGGCACTGGGGAGCCAATAACTCCTTCCGCAATTTCGTCATCGCGGACGCGGTGAATGGCCGGGCCATTGTCGTGTTCACCAACAGCGAGAACGGCCCGCGCATCTACGAACGGGTCATTGTGGCCGTCACTGGTCACGACCATCCTGCCTTCCTATGGATCTGAGTAAGCGGGTCAGCGGGTCAGATGGAACAGGTCACCCTCCGGAGTTGTTGATCTGGAGGGTTTGTCTTGCCCGGATGGATATTCTTTATCGGTCCACGACGAAAGGGCCTCGTGTCTCTCGCACCGCGGTGGAACATCGCGCTCGCCTTTTTCTGTGTGTACGTCTTCTGGGGCATGACGTATCTGGCGATGCGCGTTGCGGTCGAAGACATCCCCCCGTACCTGATGGCCGGAACCCGCTTCGTCCTTGCGGGTCTCGTTCTGTACGCGGTAGCACGGCACCGCGGAGACGATGCTCCGACCGCGCTCAACTGGAGAGCCGCGGTCGTCGTGGGCGGCTTCCTGCTTCTCGGAGGGAATGCGAGTGTCGCGTGGGCCGAGCAGCGGGTCAGCTCCGGCCTCGCCGCGCTGCTGATCGGCGTGATGCCGATCTGGATGGTGAGCCTGGAGTGGCTGCGTGGCGGATCACGCCCGCGGCTGAACGTGATCGGCGGGCTGCTGCTCGGGGCGCTCGGCGTTGGGTTGCTGGTCCTTCCTCAAGGAGGAGAAGACAGGGTCGATCTGCTCGGGGCGGTTGTACTCATCGTGGCGGCAGCGTCCTGGGCATGGGGCTCGGTCATCTCGAAGTCTGCCGGGCTCCCGAAGTCTCCCTTCCTGGCAACCAGCATGGAGATGATAGCGGGCGGAACGCTCTGCATACTCGTTGCCGTGCTGACAGGGGAGCTGGGGAATTTCAGCCCGGCGCAGGTCTCTCGCGAAGCGCTCCTTGCCTGGCTGTTCCTCGTCATCTTCGGCTCGCTGGTGGCTTTCACGGCATTCATCTGGCTTCTGGGCGTGGTGTCGATCGCCAAGGTCGGAACCTACGCGTACGTGAACCCGATCGTCGCCGTGGTGCTCGGATGGGCCATCCTCGGTGAGCAGATAACTCTTACCACCGTTTTTGCGGCGACGCTCATTCTCTGCGGAGTGGCGATGGTGAATCTTGAATGGGTTCCGCTTACCAGTCCTTCTGACCTCCAGCGCCGCCAGTAGCGGGCCGCCCTTCGTGGGTGGTGAGCTGTTCCCGCTCGACCGCTTCGAGGAGGGCTCTCGCTTCGGCTTCGCTCAATTCCTCGGCCGATTCGCCCTCCCCACCGCCGTATCCGCCGCCCGCCATGGCCCCGACCGCCGCCTCCGGATTTCCCTCGTATCCTGGAACGTTCATGTTGCCTTGCCCGTAGTCCGCTGAACGGCCCCGTCCGGAGGAACCTCCTGACTCGCGGTCCTCGCCTCGTCGCTGCACCGCCAGCTCGAGATTCCATTTGGCCAGTGAATCACCCGGCTGCAAACGCAGCGCCTCCTCGTAGGCTCCGATAGCCAGGCGCAGCAGCTCGTCTTTTTCGGGCGCCTCCTCCGCCACGCGGACAAGCGCGTTCCCCAGGTTGTACTGGCTCTTCTGCTTGAGCTCGGGCACCACGGCTGCTTCACGAAAGCTCTTGGCCGCGTTCTCGTACTGCTTCATGCGATAGAGAACGACGCCGAGGTCGTAATGAAGTGCAGGCTCACCGGAAGCGTCGAACGCCTGTTGGAAGGCACGATAGGCCTCCCGATAGTTGCCGGCTGAATAGAGCCTCTCACCGCTCCGGCTCTGCCACCAACCCGGCGCGCAGCTGCCCAGGAAGCCTACGGCAGCCAGAGTCACGGAGACGTGCGGGAGGCCGCTGAGCTTGCGCTTTCTTCGACCAATCAGCGGCTCCGCCGCCAGCATCAGGACTGCGAGGCCGAGTGGCCACTGAAACTGGTCCGCGCGCTCGCTGGACGTTCGCGAGCCGAGGGTTCGCTCCTCCAATCGGGCCAGCTCAGAGGCAAGCTGTGCTCCGACCCCTGGTGCCCAGCGTAGATACGCTCCTCCGGTTTCGAGCGCAGCTCGGCGAAGCTCTCCCTCATCGAGACGGGACTGCACGATTCGCCCGATGTGATCACGGTGCCACTGCTCGGTGGACTGGGTGCTGTCCGCCGGTATCGGCGCTCCGGCTTCGGTTCCGATACCCAGCGAGAATACCGGTACTCTCATACCCTGGAGCCGCTTCAGCACCGGTCCTATGTCGCCCTCCATGCTCTCGCCGTCGGAAACCAGCACCACAGCCTGATAGCCCTGCTCTCCTTCGTGCTCGAAGGTCGTAACTGCTGCCGATAACGCGCGCGCGAGATCGGTAGCGGGATTGGCGAGATCGTCGGTAGTGCCGGCCTCGAGGAAGCGCCGGAACGCGCCAAGGTCGGTGGTGAGGGGCAGCTGGAGGAAGGCGCTGCCGCCGAACACGATCAAGCCGTAGCGGCTGCCCCCAGACCGGGACAACAACTCCACCACCGTTTCTTTGGAGGCCTGGAGCCTGGAGCCCGGAACGTCACCGGCGTTCATCGAGCGGGAGAGGTCGAGCAGCACCAGTACGTCGCGTCCGGTCTGGGAGCGGGAACCCTCGCGCGTGCCAAACTGCGGCCTCGCCAGTGATATAACGAGGAGAGTGACAGCGCCAACTTTCAGCACTTCCCGAAGAGCTGCGATTCTGGGGCTGGGGATCGCGGATGCGTGCTCCAGCAGAGCCGGATCTCCAAAGTGCTGGAGGCGAGCTCTTCGCCGGCTCCGGTTTCGATTCACGACCCAGCCAAGCAGGATCAGCACGGCCACTGCCAGGAGCGCGATGTACGGATGTACCAAGCTCATGCGTCGGGTACCCTGCGGAGCCAGGTCAGACCGAGACCCAGCTCGAGCGCCAGCAGCATCAGTCCAGGCATCAGCGCGAACGGATACAGCTCCTCGTAGTCTCGAGTCTCCTTTACCGTTACATCCCGGCGCTCCAGCGGATCGATTTCCCCCATGATGCGGCGGAGTGCGTCCGGATCGGTCGCGCGATAGAAGTGACCGCCGGTGCGGGAGGAGATGCGAGAGAGCACCGCCTCATCCGAGCGGGAAAGACGCGCAGGCGCACGTCCCCAGCGCCAGATCAGGTTGCGATCGCCCTGGGACGTGTCGGCCGTGCTCAGGCCTATCGCATGGATGCGAATACCGAGTGAGCGGGCTGCCTCAGCTGCCGCGAACGGGGAGGGCTTGCCGGTATTGTTGGCGCCGTCAGTGATGAGAAGGATGACGCTGGCTTTCGGCGGCAGATCCTTGAGCTGGTTGAGGCTCATCGCCAACGCCGTTCCGATTGCCGTACCGTCCGGAAGCATGCCGATGTCGACCCGCTGGATGGTCTCTCCCAGGAGGTCCAGGTCCGGGGTGAGCGGCGCCTGGAGGAATGTTCGGCCGGCAAACGTCACCAGGCCGATCAGGTCGCCCTTTCGCTGCTGAACGAACTCGTCGAGCACCCGACGCGCGACCTCCAGGCGGTTGCCCGGCTGAAAGTCCCCGGCCTTCATGCTGCTCGAGATGTCCAGTGCGACCATGATATTGCGGGAGCGAAGCCTGGTCTCCTGCACGTCGTGCGGACGTTGCGGCCGGGACAGGGCAATGATTAGCAGCACGAGACCAGCCAGACGGAGGACATTCAGCAGCGGTAGCCATTGCGCTCGCCGAGTTCCGGGCTGGTCAGGGAGGAGCGACAGAGCAGGAAAGCCAACGTACTGGCTCGGAACACGGCGCCGATGCAGCCAGGCACGCACCGCGTAGGCGATCGGGATGGTGAGGAGCAACAGGACGAGGGGGTCAGCGAATCGCATGGGTTCCCGCCTCAGCCGGGGTGACGCCATGCCATGCGTCCAGCAGCTCCCGTGCACGCCTCAGAAATTCGGCGGCCGCAGCAGCACCGGGCCGGGCCTCGGCAAACTTGACGAGATCGGCCTCGGCGAGGACCTCCCGGCAGGCATCTCGAAGTGCTCCCCTGCCAAGACCGGGAGGCAGTGCCCAGACCAACTCCGCCGTCGTGCGCTCCAGGGCACCCACCTGATAGGCGTCTTCCAGGTACTGGCGCAGCGTCTGAGCGATGGCCTCGTAGTGGGGCTCGACCAGGCCGCGAGCGGGCCAATTCTCCGCCTCAACCTGACACAGGCTCGCCAGCGCGTTCTCGTACGGGGTCGGCTCCGGCATGGTGACATCGATGGTCTTCGGCGCGACAGAAACTCTCTGCCGGGCGCGTCTCTTACGGCGCCGACGAAGAACCCAGCCGACCGCGAACAGCGCCAGCAGGATTGCCGGCCAGGTCCACGGCGATAGCGGACGCTTCTCCAGCTCCGTGATGTCCTTGAGCGACGGATTGCCGGCCGTCGGCAGCACCGGGGTGATGAGTACGAATGCGGAGTCGCTCGGAAGGGTTGCCCGGCTCACTCCTTCGACTACCCGCATGAATGGAACACCAAAGATCGGCACTGGCCGCCGCCCCGGACGATAGAAGGCCAGCCGTGCCGAGCCCTCGTAGAGCCGTTGGTCGGTGCGCGCCAGCTTCTCCACGGCCAGGACTCGAACGCCGGGCGGAAGGTCCCCGGCTACCTGGGGAAATGAATCGAGCAACTGATCCCGCTCGTGCATCCGAATCCGCAACCGAACGGCCACCGTGTCGCCCACTGTGGCGGTGGCGGAGTCCGGAAGGACGGTGAACGACTGTCCGGGGAGCTGGGCGGAGAGATCGCCTGCGGACCCTGCACTAAGCGCAGCGAACGTGCTCAGGACGAGAAGGGCGACTGTCATCTCGCGGGTGACGGCTGTCATCGCCACAGCATCCGCTCGCGCCGGCGGAAGAACGCCAGCAGCGGCTCGGCATACGACTGATCGGTGTGGAGGCGGATGAGGTCCGCACCCCGCTCCCGTACCGTGCGCTCCAAATTTGCGTCGAATGCAGTGACCCGCTCGCGAAACTGCTCGCGTACAGACCGGCTGCTGGTGTCGACGTACCGCCAGGCCCCGCTCTCCGGATCCTTGAGCACTATGAGTCCCATGTCGGGCAGGGCCCGCTCGCGGGGATCGACGAGGTGCACCGCTACCACGTCGTGCTTGCGGGCGAGCCGGCTCAGCGCCGGCCCATAGCCCGTCGCTAAAAAGTCGGACATGATGAACAACACCGAGCGCCGTCTGTGGATTGACTCGAGCTGCTCGAGTGCGGCGGTGAGGTTGGTGCCCTGGCCCGCGGGTTGGAAGGAAAGCAGGTCGCTGAGAATGCGGAGAACGTGCCGGCGGCCCTTTCTCGGCGTAACCAGGTGTTCGATCCGATCGGTAAAGAAGAGGGCGCCGACCCGATCGTTGTTGCGCGCCGCGGCCAACGCCAGGACGGCACAGACCTCCACCGCCAGGTCACCCTTGGTACGAAGCCGGCTGCCGAACAGCTTCGAGGCGCTGAAGTCCACTACGAATCCAACGGTGAGCTCCCGCTCCTCCAGATAGCGCTTCACATAGGCAGACCCAAGCCGGGCGGTCACGTTCCAATCGATGGTCCGGACGTCATCTCCCGGCTGATACTCGCGCACCTCGGCGAACTCCACACCTCGACCACGAAATGCGCTGGAGTATTCCCCCGCCACGATGTCACGCACCAGATGCCGGGTGGTGATCTCGATGCGCCGGACTTCGCGCATGACCTGCTCGGGGGTCATGGAACCGGAACGGTCTCGAAGATCCTTGCGAGCAGGGCGTCGGGACCGACGCCTTCGGCATCGGCCCGATACGTCAGAAGCAGCCGGTGCCGCAACACGTCCAGGCCCAGAGCCTTGATATCGTCCGGCATGACGTAGGACCTACCCTGAAGGAAGGCATGGGCCTTCGCCGCGCGGATCAGGAAGATGGAGGCGCGGGGCGAGGCACCGTACTCGATCAGCGGCGTCAGGTCATTCAGACCGGCCGCATCGGGCTTCCGGGTCGCCGTGATCAGGTCGAGCACGTACTCCTTGATCCGCCCATCCACGTAGACCTCGTCAACCAGACGCCGAGCGCCGATAACGCGCTCCGGATCCAGCACCGTCCGCACCGATGGCTCAGGCCCGGCTGTCATCCGATCCAGAACCCGGCGCTCGTCGTGCCGATCAGGGTAGGTAACGATGAGCTTGAACATGAACCGGTCCACCTGAGCCTCGGGCAGTGGGTAGGTGCCCTCGTGCTCGATCGGGTTCTGGGTGGCGAGAACCAGGAACAGCTCATTCAAAGGGAACGTCTGCCCGCCTATTGTCACCTGCTTCTCCTGCATGGCCTCGAGCAACGCGCTCTGTACTTTGGCGGGCGCGCGGTTGATCTCATCGGCCAGCAGAATATTGGTAAAAATCGGCCCTTTCTGAACCGAAAAATCGCCACTTCGCTGGTTGTAGATCATGGTCCCGATCAAGTCGGATGGCAGCAGATCGGGCGTGAACTGGATCCGATGGAAGTGCCCGGCGATCGTGGCTGCCAGCGTGCGCACCGCCAGCGTCTTTGCCAGTCCAGGCACGCCCTCGAGCAGCACGTGCCCGTCTGCCAGCAACCCGATGAGCAGGCGCTCGAGCATGGCGTGCTGGCCGACGATGACTTTGCCCAGCTCCTCGGTCACTTCGCCGAGGAGCCGGCTCTCTTCAAGGATGCGCGGATTCGGTGCAGGCTCGTGGCTGATTCGTGTACCGGGCGCCGTCATCCGGTCGCCCCGGCGGCTCTCGGCTCATTACGAGAGGCATCAGGATGTGGCATGGGCTCGACGGCTTTACGCCGGGCCAGGCGCTTCTGCCATGCGTCCAGGTAGGTATAGACCACCGGCGTGATGTAGAGCGTAATGATCTGGGAGAACAGCAGTCCACCGACCACCGCAACGCCGAGAGGGCGGCGGGACTCCGCGCCGGCGCCGTGTCCCAGTGCGATCGGCAGGGTGCCTACAAGGGCGGCCATGGTGGTCATCATGATAGGCCGGAAGCGAACGCTGGCCGCCTGCAGTATGGCATCCCTGGCGGAGGTCCCTTCGCGACGTTCTGCCTCGATGGCGAAATCGATCATCATGATTGCGTTCTTCTTTACGATACCGACCAACATGATCACCCCGACAAAGGCGTAGATGCTCAGGTCCAGCTGAAGGACCATCAGGGCCAGCAGCGCGCCGAAGCCGGCGAAGGGAAGGCCGGACAGGATGGTGAACGGGTGCACAAAGCTTTCATAAAGAATGCCGAGCACGAGGTAGATCACCAGAATCGCCAGGATGAGCAGAACCAGCAGCCCCTGCTGCGCGGCCTGGAAGGCCTGCGCGGTTCCCGCGAAGCTGGTGCTGATGGTCGAGGGGAGGACCTCCCGGGCCGCTGCCTCCACCCGGTCGACCGCCGTACCGATGGACGTTCCGGGCGCGAGGTTGAACGAAAGCGTCACCGACGGCAGCTGACCGGAGTGGTTGACGGTCAAAGGCCCGGTTGATGGCGTCACCCGGGCCAAACTGCCAAGCGGCACCGATACTCCTTCGCGGCCGGTCAGGTGCAGCAGGTTCATGGCGGAGAGGTCGCGCTGATACTGGGGCAGCAGCTCCATGACGACCCAATACTGGTCATTAGGTGTGTAGATGGTGCTCACCTGCCGCGCGCCGTACGCGTTGTACAAGGCGCTCTCGATCTGGTTGACATCGATTCCCAGCGCCGCAGCGCGGTCACGATCAATTCTGACCTGCACCTGCGGGTTTTTGATCTGGAGATCGCTCGTCACGTCGATCAATCCGGGAACTTCCTGAAGTCGACGCTCCAGAGCGGCCGCACCCTGATAGAGGGCGTCGATGTCGGAGCTTTGCAGGGTGAACTGGTACTCACTCTTGGACGCGCGGCCGCCGATGTTGATCACCGGCGGATTGCTGATGAAGACTCGCAGCCCTGGTATCGCGCTCAGCTTGCGGGTGAGCGAACGGGCAACCTCATCGGCATTCATTTCTCGCTCATCAGGGTTGGTCAGGTTCATGATCAGCCGTCCCTGATTGACGGTGCTGACACGTCCTCCACCGCCCACGGCCGACATGAACCCGTTGATGTTGGGATCCTCTTGCACAATGGCTGCCGCCGCCTGCTGGTGCTTGACCATTGCCTCATAGCTGGTACCCTCGGCAGTCTCGGTGGTCGCCCAGAGGCGGCTCTGGTCCTCACTGGGGATGAACCCTTTGGGGACCAGACGGGCGAGCACCACGGTTCCGACCAGAATCAAGGCGCTGAACACCATTGCCAGCGCTCGTCGGTCCATCACCCAATGAAGCGAGCGCTCATACCAGCTTAGTGACTTGTCCCAGGCACGCTCGATGGTGATGTAGAGGCGGCCATGCTTCTCATTCGGGTCATGTGGCTTGAGCCAGCGGCTGCAGAGCATGGGCGTGAGCGTCAGCGACACGAAGCCGGAGACCAGGATGGCAACGCCGATCGTCACCGCAAAGGCCTGGAACAATCGGCCGATCAGGCCGCCGAGAAACAGTACGGGAATGAAGACGGCGACCAGCGAAAGCGTCATCGAGATGACGGTAAAGGTGATTTCCCGGCTGCCGTTTATCGCGGCCTGCAGCACCGTTTCACCTTTTTCGATGTGCCGGACGATGTTCTCCAGCACCACGATGGCGTCGTCTACCACGAAGCCCACCGCAAGGGTGAGTGCCATCAGAGACAGATTGTCCAAACTGTATCCGAGCAGGTGCATGACAGCGAATGTCCCTACCAATGAGAGTGGCAGGGCGAGGGCGGGAATCATCGTGGCGCGCAGATTCCGCAAGAACAGGAAGATCACCATCACCACCAGGCAGAGCGCCAGAAAGAGCGTGAACTTCACGTCATCGACCGATTCCCTGACTGTTCGGGATCGGTCATTGAGCGTTGCGATCTCGATGGGAGCGGGTATCTGGGGGCGCAAGCGCTCGACTTCGGCCTTGACGCGCTCCGCAACTGCCACAGTGTTGGTGCCAGGCTGGCGCTGAATAGCGAGCACGACGGCGCGCTGGCCGTTGTACCAGCTGGCCCGCTTGGTGTCCTGGACGCTGTCGATCACCCGGCCGAGATCCCTGAGGCGGACCGGGGCGCCGTCCCGATGCGTGACGACCAGTGAACCGAAGCTGGCGGCGTCGGTCAGCTGTCCCTGGCTTTCGACTGAGTAGGCCTTATCAGTGCCCCAGAGGACCCCGGTCGGAAGGTTCACATTGCCGTTCTGCACTGCCCGGCCGACTTCGTCGATCCCGATACTTCGGGACGCCAACTCCTGGGGATCGAGCTGGATCCGAACTGCGTACTTCATCGAGCCGTAGACCTGCACCTGGGCCACACCTTCCACGGTGGAGAGCCGCTGGGCCAGGAAGGTTTCCGCGTACTCGTTAAGCTGAGGCAGAGGCAGCGTGGTGGTGTACAAGGCGTAGTAGAGAATCGGCGAAGCCGATGGATCGACCTTCCGGAAGCTGGGCGGCAGCATATCCTGGGGCAGCTGGCGCTGCGCCTGTGAGATGGCGGCCTGCACGTCCTGAGCGGCGGCGTCGATGTTGCGGCTGAGCGCAAACTGGAGCGAGATGTCAGTGCTTCCCTGCGTGCTGGTCGAAGTCATGGTCTCGACGCCGGGGATGGTCGAGAACTGCTTCTCCAGCGGAGTGGCGACCGCAGAGGCCATGGTTTCCGGACTCGCCCCGGGCAGGTTGGCGCTCACAGAGATCGACGGATAATCCACGGCGGGGAGGTCGCTTACCGGCAGTTGCCGGTATGCCACGATGCCGAAGATCAGAATCCCGAGCATGACCAGCGTGGTCATGACGGGACGCCGGATGAAAAGCTCGGTGTTCATAGAGATCCTAACCGGCGGGCCGTATCGGCCGGGGCCTTGATCTGGACTTTGGAACCTTGGCGCAACCGGAGCTGACCGTCCACCACAACTCGATCTCCCGGCTGCACGTCTCCACTGATGATGGCGAAATCGCCGGCTGTCCTGCTCACCGTCACCGCCTTGGTCGACGCCGAGCTATCCGGCTGAATGACAAAGACAAAGCTGCCTTGCTGCCCGGCTACCACCGCGCTGGATGGGATGACGAGTGCATCGGGTTCGACGAAGAGCTCCAGCCGTACATTCACGAAGCCACCGGGCCACAGCGTTCCATCGTCGTTGGGAAAGCGGCCCTTGAGCAGAATCGTTCCCGTCGACGTGTCTACCGCGTTGTCCACGAAGCTCAGGGTTCCCTCACTCGGGTCTCCTCCGCCGGAGGGCTCGGCGCGCACCACGAGCTTCTTGCCGATATGCGCCTGGATGAGTGGCAGGTTGTTGGCCGGCACGGCAAACCGAACCTGGATTGGGCGGAGCTGGTTGATCTTGACCAGTGGCTCGGTCGAGTTCGCCCGAATGAGGTTTCCCTGCCGGATCAGCAGGCTGCCGGTGCGGCCGGAAATCGGGGCCCGGATAGTGGCATACTGAAGGTTGAGGCGGGCCTGCTCTACCGCGGCGTGGCTGCCCGCGAGGGTGGCTCTGCTGGCCGCGGCCTCTGTCCGGATCTGCTCGTACTGCTGAGATGTGACGTATTCCTTAGCCACCAGCGATTCATACCGCTTCGCCTCTTCCGCCGCATTCGCTGCCTGCGCGCTGTCCCGCACGAGGACCGCCGCCGCCTGCGCCAGCGCCGCCTGATACGGACGCGGATCCAATTGGAAGAGGATCTGCCCCTGCTTAACCTCGTCTCCCTCCTTGAACGCCACCCGCTGGAGCGCTCCGCTCACCTGGGCCTGCACCGCGACCGTCTGCATCGGCTCGACCGTACCCGTCGCCGGAAGCTCGAACGGGACCGTCCGGCGCTCGGCAACTGCAACCGTCACCGGCACAGGAGGCGCCGGTGGTGGCTTCTTCTCGGCACACGCCGCGAGCAGCAGTATGCTGAACAACAATCGCACTGGTGAGGTCATTGTGGTGGTGTCTTTTGGACTGAGTCGGGCAAGAGGCGCAACGAGCTCCCGCCCTGTGCATCGAGAATGCCCGTGTCATGTGCGAGACGAGCCAGCGAGGTGTTCCACTCGAGGCGCGCGAGCACCTGCTGTGCCCTGGCATCGGCCAGCGCGCTCTGCGCTGCCAGCAAGTCCAGGACGGAGCCCACCCCTGCGCGGTAACGGCCGAGTGCGACTTCGCTCGATTGCCGGGCGCTCGCGATCAGATCTTCCGATGTGCGAACCCGGCGCGCAGCCGTTTGCAGGGCATGGTACGAGCTGAATACCTCGAAGGTTACCTGACGACCCAGGGCGTCGGCGCGGGCTGCCGCCGCATCCGCCAGTGCCACCGCTTCCCGCTGATCGTATATGCGAGAGAACCCGGCGAACAGGGGGATTCTCAGCCCAAGAGAGACAGAGTAGTTGTTGCCGCCATCCGGCAGCGACGAGGTGTAGGTTCGCCCGCCATTGCCATTCAGTACCAGGGATGGAAGGCGATTGGCCCGAGCGACCGACACCTGGGCCCGGGATGCCTGGAACTCCGCCTGTGCCGCGGCCAGGTCGGGCCTCGAGCGGATCGCCCTGGTAATCAAGGTGTCCACACTGTCCGCCAGCACGGCCACCGGTACCTGACCTGCCGCTGAATCGACGTCGTACGGTAGATTCGCCGGCAGTCCGAGTGAGAGCGCCAGCGCACCGCGGGAAGTCTGAAGCTCGCCTTCGGTGGCCTGGAGCGCCAACGCTGCCTGCGACGCCGCGGTTCTGGCCTGGAGCACATCGGCGATGGTTGCGACGCCGACACGGTTCCGCTCTTCAGCCGCTGTGAGATTTGTGCGGGCCTCGCGCTCGGTGGTCCGTTGCGCATCCAGCAAGGCCCGGTTTGCCACATACTGGAAGTAAGCCGACTGAATCTGGAGCACCACACCCTGAAGGGTGGCATTGTGGGTGTAGTTGGCCGCGATCAGCTCGTTTCGCGCCGCTCCGATATTGCCGGACCGTCCGCCGAAGTCGAACAGCAGGTACGAGATGTTCAGGCTCGGGTTGAAAACCGATTGGGTGACGGCACTCCGACCCTGCGAGGCGACCGTCTTCAACCGGGTGGCGGTGACGTCACCATCTATGGTCGGGAAGTAGGCCCCACGTTCGGATCCGTACGCGGCGGCCGCAGCGCGCGCGTTGGCCCACGACAGACGGGTCGCCGGATTGTTGCGGAGGCCGATATCCACCACTTCCGACAGCGTGAGCTTGCGTATGCGTTGCCCCAGATCGGCGGGGATTGCGGGCTCCGAAGCGGAATCGCGAGGGGCTGCACGTTGAGGAGGTGGTGTCCAGGCCACACCTGGGGCTGGAGCGACGCCAGCCACTCCGCCGATCCGGGGAGTTCCGCAGGCTGTACCGCATACGAGCGACCAGACCATCAAGCCGGCCGCCCGGTTCACCGCGGAGCCCCAGCCAGTGTGCCGCTACCCTCAGCTCGCCAGCGGGCCAACGCATCTCTGATGGCCTGAGTCACAAAGGTATAGGCTGAATCGTACTCTTCGAGCCGCCGAAGCACTTTCCGATTTTGAATTGGAAGCGCGGCGCGAGCTTCGCCGATGGTCTCGTGGAAGCGTCGCCAACGCTCCAGGCGCTGCTCCAGGGTATGGCTGAAGAGATCAGGCGGAATCCGATAGTAATCCCGCCGGTCAGAAGGGCGGCTGTTTCGCTCCAGAATGCCACGCTGCTCCAGCAGGCGCGCGTTCGTACTGACGCTCCCCTTACTGACCTTGAGCTCGGCCGCAAGCTCGTCCAGGGACCGACAGTCTTCACTGAGAAGAAGCAGGCCGAAGATCCGGCCCGCTATTCGGGGCAGCCCGTCGGATTCAAAGGCCAAACCCATTCGCTCTATAAAACCCGCGGTTTTCGTATCCATGTTCGACCTCATTCCCGCGTCAGACGAAAGCTGCGCCCTGAAGTTAACTGCGTTCAATACCTACTAAACGGTGCCGGGATGAGCTGACGAGTACATAAGGAACGGGCGCACACCGCGAGGCGTGCGCCCGGAACCCTGCAAGCGTCGGAGTGGATTACTCGGCCAGTCGAATCCGCTCGATCCGGTTCGTCTTGGCCCGGGTGTTATAGAGCTTCAGTGTTACGATGTCACCAGCCTTGTAGTTCTTGAGCACTTGCCGCAGGTCTCCAGTGCCTTTCACGGCCTTGCCCTCCACCGACAGAAGGATGTCGGGGCCGCCGTTGTTCGGCTCAGCGACTTCGCCCTGCGCCGGGCCGCCCGGAGTTACCCCGGTGACAATCAGACCGCGCTGGTCGGGTCCCAGGTCGAGCTCGCGAGCCGCCGCCTGGTCAACCGGCTGAACCGTCAGACCCAGCAGGTTGATGTTGGCCGTTGTGCTTTCGTCATCTCCACCTGTGCCTCTCCGATCGTCTGTGGCAGCACTCGCCACTTCCCGAGGGGTGGAGAGCTCCTGCAGCCGGACCTCATAGGTCTTTCGAACTCCGCCCTTGCGGGCGACTTCCACCTTGACCTTGTCCCCAGCCTTGCGGAAGGCCACCTGCTGCTGAAGCTGGCCCACGTACTCCACGGGCTTTCCGTCTATGGACACAATGATGTCGCCCGACTCGAGGCCGGCCTTCTTTGCCGGAGAGTCCTCGCTGAAGTCCTGGACCAGCACGCCTCGGATGTCAGGCAGTCCCACGTATTCGGCATCGTTTGCCGTAGCATTCTGGACGCTGACGCCCATGGCTACGCGGTTCACTCGGCCGCCTGCAATGATCTGATCCATGACCTGGCGGGCCAGGTCGATGGGAATCGCGAAGCCGTAACCGGAGTAGAAGCCGGTCTGGCTCGCGATGGCAGAGTTCACGCCGATGACTTCACCGCGCACGCTCACGAGGGGGCCACCAGAATTGCCGGGGTTGATGGCGGCATCGGTTTGAATGAAGTCCTGAATGCTGCGCTCACTCTGTCCCGGAAGCGCAAGGCTTCGGCCCTTGGCGCTGATGATGCCCGAGGTCACGGTGAAGGTGAGATTGTCCCCCAGGGGATTGCCCACTGCCATGACCCATTCGCCCACTCGTGAAGCACTGCTCTTCCCAAGCGGGGCGGGAACCAGATTCTTGGCGTCGATCTTCAGGACGGCCAGGTCGGTATTCGGATCGGTTCCCACGATCTTGGCCTTGAACTCCCGGCGGTCTAGTAGCCGCACCGTGACCTGGTCCGATCCGTCCACCACGTGGTTATTCGTCAGGATGTACCCGTCAGCCGATACGACGAACCCGGAGCCGGAGCCTTCCCGGAAGCGGGGCTCCTGCTGCATCGGGGGGAAGTTACGAAAGAATTCCTCGAAACCGGGAGGAACCTGCATCCTCGGCCGAGCTTCCGGATCGCCCCGGCGCGCAGTCTCGGGGTTCCGGCCTGACTTGATGTACACCACGCTCGGCTTGATGTGGTCGGCCACGGATGCGAATGCCTCATTCAGCTCGAGCAATGAGCTAGAGGTGGGTGGCGCATTACGGGCAGCAGCGGGGATACCGGGACCGGTCTGTTGCTGCTGAGCCGAGGACTGATAGGGTAGTTGGAGAAGGCCCGCAGTGAGCAGGCCCAAGGCGAACGCAAGTCCGACGCCGCTGGTTTTCAGGCGCCGCAGCCATCCTTCTGGCATATCCACTCCTTACATGAGCATCCAGTGGTTCGGGGCGGGTTGCCCCGATCGGAACACTGGATGCCCGAAGGCTCGAGAGCGTCGCCGGACCGGCAGTTACCCGCTCTGCCCTCCCAGCACCGGCAGGACCTCACCGGTGATGTAACTGGAGCAGGAGGGCGCGGCCAGGAAGACGTACGCGGGCGCGACCTCCTCCGGCTGTGCCGGCCGCTTCATTCCGACATCACCGCCAAATTCGGACACCTTTTCGGCGTCCACATCCGCGGGGTTGAGCGGCGTCCACACCGGCCCGGGGGCGACGCAGTTCACGCGAATGCCTTTCTCCAGCAGGTTCTGAGCGAGTGATTTGGTGAACGCGTGGATTGCTCCCTTGGTAGCCGAGTAGTCGAGCAGATTCTTGCTGCCCTCGATGCCGGTTACCGAGCCGCTGTTCACGATGGCACTTCCTTGTGGCAGGTGGGGAAGCGCCGCCTTGGCCATGTGGAAGTAGCCGTAAATGTTGGTCTTGAAGGTGCGGTCCAGCTGTTCCTCGGACAGGTCCTCCAGGGAGTCCACGTGCTGCTGGAAGGCGGCGTTGTTCACCAGTATGTCGAGCTGGCCGAACTCCCGTACCGTGGCATCGACAGCCCTGCGGCAAAAGGAGGCGTCAGTCACGTCGCCTGGCAGCAGCAGCGCCCGGCGGCCCTCTGCCTCGACGGCTTTCCTGGTCTCCTCCGCATCCTCCTCCTCGCTCAAGTACACGATCGCCACGTCCGCTCCCTCCCGGGCATACAGCACGGCCACGGCTCGCCCGATGCCGGAATCTCCTCCCGTTATCAGTGCTACTTTATCCTCCAGCTTGCCTGAGCCACGATATTCCGGCGCACGGTAC
>Ga0307410_10000207_pt1 | contig 22099 bp, 18 predicted proteins | sample 322Ometagenome_3_FD_203707 | JGI IMG/M metagenome (GOLD analysis project Ga0307410, IMG submission 203707) | Maize rhizosphere microbial communities from greenhouse at UC Davis, California, United States - 322HYB-O-3 | ecosystem: Host-associated > Plants > Roots > Rhizosphere > Soil | place... | reverse complement strand
TCGACGCCCACTCACGAAATGATTGATCGATCGGTGCGTCATCTCGGCGCGACACCCGCACTGCCCGAAGCAACCCGATGGGCGGCACTCGTTGCACTCGGCCTTCGCGCCAGAACCGGAAACGCGTCATCGCCCGCAACGGTACTCGGCACGTGACGCCAAGTAGATCGCGTTCTTTGAGCCATGCCCAGATGGGCCCGTCGCGATAGACCACGTGTGGTCCCTCATGCGCTCGATAGACGGCCGCATCCTTGGCGGGATTTGCCCCTGATGGATTGGGAAGAGCCTTCTTTCGCACTGGTGTCGAGCGCCACCGTCCGCCCAGTGTTCGGTGCGCCTCATGGAGCCTGACCACTGCTCCACTCTCGGCCGCTGTGATCGCAGCGGCCAATCCGCTGAGTCCACCACCGATCACCGTTACTGTCTTCATACTCCATACCATACCGTATGGTATGGTGATCCCATGCTTAGCCGTTCGGATTGGCTTGAGGCCGGCCTCGCATCCCTTGCCCAGGACGGTCCGAACGGACTCCGTATCGACCGACTCTGTCGACACCTCGATGTCAGCAAGGGCTCGTTCCACCACCACTTCGCAGGAGCCGCGGACTTCAAGCGAGCGCTCCTCGGCACCTACGAAACTCGTGTCGTCGCCGCGCTGGATGAAGCGATAGAGCAGACGACGGGCACCACGCCAAAGGCTTCCCTGGCCGGGCTGACAGCTGCCATAACAGGCAGCGAGAGCTTCTACCGGCCCGATCTGGAAGTGGCGATGCGCGCGTGGGCATTCTCCGATCCCGAAGTACGCGCGGTCCAGGAGCGGGTCGACGAGCGGCGCCTGCAGTCGCTGCAGGCCATCTGGTCAAAGATCCTGAATGATTCGGAGGCGGCGTACACTGCTGCGCTGGTTCCATATCTGGTCGGTATCGGGGCCAGTCTGATCCAGCCACCTACGCCGCAGGACCAGTTGCAGCGTGTTTACGAGCTGCTTTTAGGACTTGTACCGGACAAATGACGAAAAAGGTCCCTAGTCTCTTGACGTGAGCACTGAGACACTGGTAGCAGCCAGATTCGCAACGCCATTGCTTCACCTATTGTTCACTTGGCGGCTAGGTTCTAGCGTCATTGCCAGGTGCTCACAGACACCACACCACCCGTTCCGGATGGGGAACTGATGTGACAGAGCTGTTCGTCGTCATCACGGTCATCGCCGTAGCCCTGATCTTCGATTTCACGAATGGCTTCCACGACAGCGCTAACGCCATGGCCGGTCCTGTCGCGACCGGCGCGCTTAAGCCCCGTACCGCGGTAATTCTCGGCGCTTTCCTCAATCTCGTCGGTGCCTGTCTCTCCACCGAGGTCGCAAAAACGATCTCTGGTGGTTTTTTTGATGACTCGCTGATCACTGTTCCGATCATTCTGGCCGGATTGGTCGGAGCAATCCTGTGGAACCTGATGACCTGGCTGTTCGGCCTGCCGTCTAGTTCCTCGCACGCCCTATTCGGGGGCCTCATCGGAGCGGTGGTGGTCGGTGCCGGTCTTGCATCCGTGCACGGCTGGGTGATCGTGTCAAAGGTCTTGCTGCCGGCCATCGTTGCGCCGCTAGTCGCGGGCATCGCCGCCGCCTGGGCCACCCGGCTGGCCTACCGCATCACCAGGAAGACGCCGAGCGTACACACGAACACCGGCTTCAAGTACGGGCAGGCTTTCACCGCATCAATGGTTGCGCTGGCTCATGGCACATCGGACGGCCAGAAGACGATGGGCGTGATCACGTTGGTGTTGATCGCAGCAAACCTGCAAGCATCGGGCACCGGGCCTCAGCTGTGGGTGATCATTGCTGCGGGTGTCGCAATTGGTTTGGGCACCTACTCAGGTGGCTGGCGCATCATGCGCACCATGGGCAAGGGCATTGTCGAAATCGAAACGCCACAGGGTGCCGCGTCGGGTGCCGCGACCAGCGCGACAATTCTCGCCTCGGCTCACCTGGGGTTCGGGCTGTCGACCACTCACGTCAGCACCGGCAGCATCCTGGGTTCCGGGGTGGGGCGCGGGGCTGAGGTTCGCTGGAGGCTCGCCAGCCGCATGGCCTTCGCCTGGCTGCTCACCTTGCCGGGCGCCGGTCTCGTCGGCGGACTCGCTGCGTTGCTTGCTGATCAAGGTGTCTTCGGCGTTATCGCGCTAACAGTGCTGCTGGCAGGAGCCTGCCTGGTGATTTACGTCCTCTCTCGCCGCCACAGGATCACTCACGCCAACGTCACCGACAGCCACGAGGTTTTGGTGCTCACGGCCGCGACGCCGACTACATATCCCGACGACCCGCGGCTGGAGGCTCCCCCCAAGCCTAAGAAGGCCAAGAAACCCAAAGCGAAGAGCGCCGCCTGATGCATATCGACTGGGCTGCGCTGGGCGTGGTGACCGTCGTCTCCATCGCGACGTCGGTGATCTTTACGATCTTGCTGGCGAGCGGCATTCGTTTCGTTTCGGCTGCCAAGATCAAATCGAACGAGGGCGGTTCCGGCGCTGCGATCATTTCGATTGGCTATGTCTTGCTCGGTATCGCGGGGTTGTTGGTGCTCTTTGGGATCTATTTGATCGTTCCGCAATTCCACTAGAGAGGCCTCGCCATCTCGGCTGACGCCCCACCTTCATTTCAGTGCGTCCAGCGGAGGGCCCGTACGACCTCCTCAGCCGAGGCCTCGGCAAACAGCTCGATCTCCGAATCGCGTACGGCCAATACAGAATCGATCAGCGGCGACCCGAGCGCGGACCTCAGCATCGAATCAGCAGCCAGCGCATCCGTGGACTCGCGCAAGCTTGTCGGTAGCCGCTGGATACCTCGCCGGTCCAGCTCTTTTGGCCCCAGTGCCGCGGGGTCAACATCAATCGGCGCGGGCAGGCGCGCCCGTGCAGCAATTCCGTCGAGCCCGGCAGCCAGCAGCCCAGCTAACAGCAAATAAGGATTGGCCGTGAGGTCCACACACTTGACTTCGAGATTGGCGGCCCATTCGCTGCTGCCCGCCGACCCGGTGATCATGCGCAGCGCAGCCTCCCGATTCTCAAGCCCCCAGCAGCCATACACGCCGGCCCAGTGTGATGGCACTAGCCGTAAGTACGAAGCGACCGACGGCGCCCCCAGCGCCAACAAGGCAGGCAGCCGCCGCAAGATTCCGGCGGCAAAGGCGTCGCCGATAAGCGTCAACCCGTACGGCCCATCCCCACCGGCCATCAGGTTCTGACCGTCCCGCCACACGCTGAGATGGACATGGCCACCATTGCCGACGCCCTCAGACTCCACCTTGGGAGAGAAGGACGTGCGGTAGTTGTAACGCCTGCCGACCGCGCGAATGGTGCTGCGTACGAGCACGGAGGTGTCTGCAGCGTCGACCGGTGACTCCGCCGCAACCGAGAGCTCGAGCTGCCCAAGTGCGTACTCAGGATGGAACTGCTCGACCCTGATTCCCTCCGCAGTGAGCGCGTCAACGACTTCGCGAACGTAATCCGATACGCCGATCAGGCGGGACATCCCGTACGCGGGCCCGACTGCCGCGGATACGAAGTCGTCTCCGTCACCAGCCGAAACGACCCATTCGATTTCAAACGCAGCCTTGATCTCCAGACCATCCGTAGCAGCGTCGCCGACCAACCGCTGCAGCAGCAGCCGATTGCAACCCTGGTGCGGCTCGCCGTCTTGCCGATAACGATCAGCTGGCGTCCACGCCCAACCGGGCTGCGCAGCCAGCGGGACCACTCGCCGCAGATCGGGGATGACGCGAAGATCACCAACTGGCGCGGTCCCACCCGGCGGCGCCGCCAGCCAGTCGTCAAACCGGAAGTAGTCGAAGCTGGTCGATGCACCAACACCCCACGCCGCCAGCTGCGGCAGCCGCCTAAGCGGAACACTCTTCACTCGGGTAATGCCAGCATTGTCGACAAAGGTCGTCGCGACCATGCCGACGTCGCGTTCAAGAAGAGTACGCACCAGTTTCTCGGCCTGGCCGCCGCGGGCTTGCCGCTCGGGAACGTCCACGGCACCACAGAATAGGGCTGGAGTGGAACGCCTATCACGGCACTGCGAGTGTCGGTCGCGCGAGCATTGCCCTAAGAAGAGCATTGCCCTAAGAAATTGCGACCGGAGGAACCATGCCCATTGAGTCAGGAGATCTTGGACCGCTGATCGATCATCACTGTCACGGCCTGGTGCTTGATGATCTTGATCGAAGAGCCTTTGAGTCCTTGATCAATGAGGCAGCCCATCCGTCACCGCTAGGGACCACCTTCTTTGACTCAATGCTCGGGCTGGCGATCCGCACGTGGTGCGCACCTGTGCTCGGCTTGGAGGCGCATGCGTCGGCTGAGGACTATCTGGCACGTCGTCGCGAACTCGGCGCCGAGGCGAGCCGGCGCCTCGTGACGGCGGCCGGCATCGACACGTTCTTGGTTGACAACGGCCTCAACGCTGACCGACTCTGCTCGCCAGCCGACCTTGCGACGATGAGCCGCGGCACGGCGTACGAGGTGGTGCGGCTGGAGGCACTGGCCGAGGAACTACTCCACAGGGGAACCGCCGCCCCCGGCTTCGCCGAGGCCGTCGAGCGGGCGCTGCACGAGTCCGCCGCCATTGCCGTCAAGAGCATTGCCGCGTACCGGATCGGCCTTGAGCTGCCGCCGGACCCACCTAGCATCGACACCTTGACTGCTGCGCTCGCCAGCCTGCGACCAGCTGACGGTGATCACTATCGGATCGCTCATCCGGTGATCAACTCCTGGCTCGCCTGGACCGCGATCAAGATCGGCAAGCCGCTGCAGATTCATATCGGGTACGGCGATGCTGATCTCGATCTACGGCTCGCAGATCCCTTGCGTCTCACACCTTTCCTACGGGCAACCGAGGAGCGAGGAGTGCCGGTGTTACTGCTGCACAACTACCCGTTCCACCGCAACGCCGCCTACCTAGCCCAGGTCTTCAGCCACGTGTTCATGGATCTGGGACTAGCGGTACACAACACGGGCGCACTGAGCCAGGCCCTCATCCGTGAAACCCTCGAACTGGTTCCGTTCGGCAAGCTGCTGTTCTCCACCGACGCGTACGGGCTGGCTGAGTTCTATTACCTCGGCGCCAAGCTGTTTCGACGCGGTCTATCGAACGTGCTCAACGAGTTGATCAACGCAGATGAGCTGAACACCCAGGACGCTGGTCATCTCGTCACCCTGATTGCACGCAACAATGCGCGGAGACTCTACCGCCTCTCGTGAGTTACGTGCCGGTGGATGGGGGTATCGGAACATCCCAGGCATGCACCCGGTCCGGCAACACACCCCAACGAGCTGGCACGACCCCCAGCAACCGGGAGGCCTCAGTGATCAACAGCACTGCCAGTGGCAATTCGACGAAGAGCGCAGTCATCGTTGCCCAGTCGACGTCTGCACGATTACTGGTCATCCAGTCGACCAGGCATCGCAGATCAGCAGCACACCGGCAGCGAAGGCAGTCAGCGTGACCATCTGCCGACGAAGAATGGCGAGCACGGCGGTCACCACAATAGGCAACAGAAGCAGAATGTCGAAACCGACCCAAGCTTCGTCCCAGTTATGGGTCACGTATACGCGCGGGAGTGTCACGGCAAGGTAGGCGATCCAGGGAACGAGAACAACCGCACTGATAACGAGGATGATGATCTCCACCTCGCGTCGACCGACGGATCGCTGCTGGTACGCCCGGACAGCACCGGGGGCTCCAGACAGTCGCCGGATCAGATCGCGGCGCTGGTCGGGGGACATCAGAGCGATCTCGTCATCGGTAACCACACCCACGATTCTGCCCGGTTGTCGGGGCAGGGGTAGTTGGCTTACCTGCCGCACCTAGATGGCGAACGGGAGCTATGCGCAACACTTACCCGAACGACCATGAAACAGGGAGAGCAGCACATGACGATCATGGACATTGGACCGGAGCCTCAATCCTTCAACCTGGAACAGGAGACGGTGGCAAACCCGAACTACCGCACCGTGGCCTGGAGCGGCAAGTACTTGCAACTGACGTTGATGTCCATCCCTGAGGGCGGCGACATTGGCCTCGAGGCACACCCCGCGACTGATCAATTCCTCCGCCTAGATGCCGGCCGAGGTCGGGTTCAGATGGGCTCTGCGCGCGACAACCTCGACTTCGAGCAAGAGGTGTCCGACGGATGGTGCATCTTCGTGCCGGCGGGCACCTGGCACAACGTCACAAATATTGGCAACGAGCCCATGCAGCTGTACGCGATCTATGCACCCGCCCACCACAAGCCAGCGAAGATCCATGTGACCGCGGAGGATGCGGAGACTGACACCGACGACGAGCCGGCCAGCTGGTCGGTTCAGCCCCAGTCAGCAGCCGATCTGCACGGCTGAACTGCGATCTTGAGCCAAACGATTAGTACCAGTACTTGCGGCCCCCCACAGCATGGCCCAGCGAACCTAGGACAAAGAAGACAACCCCGATGATCAGAACGATGATACCGATCGTCCACAGAATGCTGATCTTCAAGACGAAGCCCAAGATCAACAAAATCACACCAAGAACAGTCATGGTTGTTCCTCCTTCGCATCAAGTTTTGCGCCTGGAGAACAGCTCCAAGCGGCGGGCTCAGGTGGCTCTCAGCTGAGGGGATGCCAACGATCTGTACCGGGTCCACGCAACTCGGTTGCAACATGTGTCGGAAGGGTTCACCACCGAATCAAGTCCACAACGAGGCGACGATTCACCCGGACAGGGTGATGCTCGGTCGCCTGAGCGAGTGCATGATGAGAGGGACCCTTGAGAGTCCGCGACGCGTTCGGAAATGAGGACCATGATGAGCAGCTCCACTTCTCGACCGACGTTCGAAATCAACCGCAGCTTGCTGAGCTCAGGCGTTGTGTTGCTCTGCGTCGGTTTCTTTTTGTGGTTGATCGGCGCCGCACTGTCCGCGACCGCGCTCGGTCAAGCGGCCATGAAGTGGATCGACCAATTAGAGGAATCTCCGAGCGAGATGGCCCGCCGACGGGCCCAGCAGTTCAAGGAGGCCGTCTCAGCAGGCTCGAAGGCATGGCAAGAGAAGTCCCATCGCTGATTAGCCAGCACGGCCCACGCACGATGCCCAGAGTGGCGGAGGCGGCGGGATTTGAACCCGCGAGAGGGTTGTGCCCTCAACCCGCTTAGCAGGCGGGCGCCATAGACCGGACTAGGCGACGCCTCCCAAACCACACGCTCGGCTGCGGCCGAACGCTGGGCAAGACTATCGACCTGACGCTATGCGAGGCAAAGTCAGACGATTCAACCCCGCAGACATCCGAACGCGGCACCGCGCCAACTTTGCGGCGCTGCGAGCATCGGGAAATCGCGCGCCCTCGCACGGAGGAGGAGGAGGAGGAGGAAGAGGAGCGAGCCGACATGCCTTTCGTCGGAGAGCGACGACGACGGCGGCGGATTCCAAGCGCGATGTGCGAGCAGCGCATTAGTAAGGTGCGAATCGATTCGTCCGAGAATCGCATATTGGCCCGTTTGCCCACGTATTGTGGAGCGGGTTTTCGCTTCCCCGGGCGCGCACGAAGGAATGTTGATGCCTGATCAACTTGAGCAGGGCACGTGGAGCTGGCAGCTTCCCGATGAGCCCCGCGATTCTGCGCGCGCCGCTCCGCCTGCACCGCTGCCCGAGCGCAGCTTCCGCCGGGCGGTCGCCTACACGATCGCCGGCACAGCCATACCCGGACTGGGGCTGATCGCAGGCCGTCGTCGCCTCATTGGCAGCGTCATCCTGGGGATCTTCACTACCGCGCTCCTGGCAATTGGCATTTACGCAACTGTTGATCGTCAAGACCTGCTTGCACACGCCGTTGATCCCAAGACGCTGCGCCGGGCAGCCGTGGCATTGGTGATCATCGCCCTGGTGTGGGTCGGCATTATCATTGCCAGCCACCTCAGTCTTCGTAGCCGCCCTACGCGCGGCCAGCGAGTGATCGGCGGCGTTCTCGTCGGTGTACTCTCATTTGCCGTCGCTGCTCCCATGGCGGTTGCCGCGCACTACGCCTATGTCACGGCAAGCTCGGTCGGTGCGGTGTTCAAAAGCGAGAATGACACAAAGAGCGCGACCCGGCCGACACTCGAGGCCACACAAACAACGCCTGGCAAGCCGAAATCACAGGACCCCTGGGCTAGCAAGCCGCGACTGAACGTCTTGCTCCTTGGCGGCGATGCCGGGGCAGGGCGGATCGGCACGCGTACCGACACGGTGATCTTGGCGAGTATCAATACCAAGACCGGCGATACCACGCTGTTCAGCCTGCCCCGAAACTTGACGCGGATGCCCTTCCCGAAGCGTTCGCCACTGCACAAGCGCTACCCGTACGGCTTCACAACTGGTGACCCCAGCAACGCCGAGTACTTCCTCAACGCGATGTATCGCAACGTGCCACGCTCGGTGCCCAAGGACATCCTCGGCCCGACAGACAATCTGGGGGCTGACGTACTGAAGCTCTCAGTGGGCGAGGCGCTCGGCTTGCGGGTGGACTACTACGTGTTGATCAACTTGGAGGGCTTCAGCAAGATGATCAATGCGCTGGGTGGCATCCGGCTCAACATCAATACTTATATCCCTATTGGCGGCGACACGGATCGCCATATCCCGCCGAAGGACTACCTCAAGCCGGGACCGAATCAGAAGCTCAATGGGCGGAGCGCGCTCTGGTACGCCCGCGGCCGCTATGGATCCGACGACTTCGCCCGGATGGATCGGCAGCGCTGCGTGATCAACGCGATCATCAAGCAGGCGAATCCGAAGAACATGCTGGCCCGTTACGAGGACGTCGCTAACGCAGGAAAACAACTCGTCTATACCGACATACCGCAGGAAGTCCTGCCGCTGATGGTCGATCTGAGTTTGCGCGTCAAGGACGGCAACGTCCGCAGCATCGTCTTCAAGTCCGGGGTAGCGGGTTTCTCCTCATCAAGTCCAGACTTCACACTGATGCGTAAGCGGGTTAAGGCAGCACTCAGTGAAACCAAGAACCCGAAGGCGAAGAAGAAATCTGGCGGCAGGATTCAGAGCGAGAGTGTCAACGATGCATGCGCGTATGATCCCAAGGTCGCCGCAACCTCTCGGCCGTATCGCTGAGGCTGCGCTTCGCCAGTCAGCCGGCTAGAAAATCTGTCGATAGCCCCGATCAGCGTTCAGCCGACTCCGGATTTCCCTGATCAGCGCCCCAAACGTGGCATCGGTGCTACTCCGCGGATTGATGACAACCGCATCCGCAGCACCTTCAGGCTCAGTGATCAATACCAAGCGAGGACCTTGGATCTTGACGCTGTCGATCATGGACCAGGGCACGGTACTGTGATGGCGGCCTCGGATGATCGTGATCGATTGCGGATCCAAAATCAGCGTTGTCCGGAGCCGCACGGTGAGTATGAGCGCGACAGCAGCCAGCACGATCGCGAAGATCATGACTCCGATGCCGGCAATTGCGGCGGCCCGTGGCAGATCGAGAGCATTCCCGAGCACAATCATGGCCGCGGCGATGAGCGCCGCGACTGAGCTGATCGCGAGCGAGCGCAGTGGAGGCGGCGCTGCGAGCACGAACCGCGCTTTCTGAGGGCGTTCTCCGGCTGCATCGCTCACCGCTGAACCATATCCATCAGGCCCAACCTCACTAAGGAAACCATCTCCAGCCCGATCGACCCACTCCCTCTGTCGGCAACCTACGTTTACGTAGAGTGCTGGTGGTCTGCATGGGTTGCAACCTGTGCAGACCGTAGGAAAGCTACGTACACGTAGGTTCCGACAGCGGTGAACGAAGCGTCATCGGCATCAGACGGCGGCGAGGGTGGGATTCGAACCCACGGAACGGTCTCCCGCTCGGGCGCTTTCAAGGCGCCTGCACTAGTCCACTATGCGACCTCGCCCAGCACGGCTTGTGGCACTTCCGGGTGCGACGAGCATCCAGATCCTAGCCGACGGTAACGGGAGCCTATGGCACGCTGTGGGCGTGAAAGCGATCGTTCCGCGCGAACCTGGCCCTCCAGAGGTGCTCGAACTTCGAGATGTGGAGATCCCCAGTCCGCGACGTCACGAGGTCCTCATCAAGGTTGCGGCGGCCGGCGTGAACCGTGCCGATCTTCTGCAGCGGCAGGGACACTACCAATTGCCGCCTGACGTCAGCGAGATTCCAGGACTGGAGGCGTCGGGGACGATCGCAGAGGTTGGTGAGGAGGTCGTCAACTGGGAGGTCGACGATCCGTGCGTCGCGCTCCTAGCAGGTGGCGGCTATGCAGAGTACGTCGCCGCGCCTGCAGGTCAGGTCGTGCCGCCGCCATTAGGAGTGGAACTGGTTGCCGCGGCCGCCGTCATCGAGGTTGCCGCAACGGTCTATTCAAATATCGAGCTGATTGGTCTTGCTGATGGGGACATGTTCCTCGTCCATGGCGGGGCCGGTGGCATCGGCTCGTTCGCGATCCAGTACGCCAAGAGCATTGGGGCGACAGTGATCACAACTGCGGGCAGCGAGGAAAAGCTCAACTACTGCCGCTCCATCGGAGCTGATCATGCGATCTCCTACCGCGGCGACTGGCCTGCTGCCGTACGCGAGGTCGCTGCCGATGGGGTACAGATGATCTTGGACAATATGGGTGCCAAGTATCTCGAGAACCATATTCAACTGCTCGGAACCGATGGCGCGCTGGTGATCATCGGTCTGCAGGGTGGCCGGAGAGCAACGCTAGACCTGGCATCGCTGTCGGCAAGACGCGGCCTGGTCACGGCAAGCTCGCTGCGCGCTCGACCAGTCGAGCAAAAGGCGGGGATCTGCCGCGGTCTGGTACAGAACGTCTGGCCGCTCATCGCCGACGACACGATCAAGCAGCCGCCGCTGACGGTATTCCCCCTTGCCGAGGCTGCCGCCGCTCACGCGCGTCTGGAGTCAGGCGACAATATCGGCAAGATCATCCTGTCCGTCGCCAGGTAGAGCAACGTCCGACAAGTCGGTTGGGCGTATCGACTATTTCTTCTTTTTTCTGGGCAGGTAGAGGTCGGTGATCGTGCCCTCAAATGCCTCGGCCGAGAAGGCAACCGTCTCCGACAGTGTCGGATGCGGATGCACGGTAAGCCCGATGTCAGCTGCGTCCGCGCCCATCTCGATCGCGAGGCCAACTTCAGAAATGAGGTCACCGGCAGACGGTCCGACAATGCCGCACCCGATCACGCGCTCGGTTGTCTCGTCGAAGATCAGCTTGGTCAGCCCTTCACTGCGGCCGAGTGACAATGAACGGCCACTGGCAGCCCATGGGAAGGTGCCCTTCCCGTACGCGACACCAGCAGCCTTGGCTTCGTTCTCGGTCACTCCGACCCACGCCACCTCCGGATCGGTATAGGCAACCGACGGAATGACTCGCGCATCGAAGTAGCTCTTCTGGCCGCAAGCCACCTCGGCGGCGACCTTGCCTTCATGGGTCGCCTTGTGCGCCAGCATCGGCTGCCCGACGATGTCGCCGATCGCGAAGATATGCGCCACGTTGGTGCGCTGCTGTTTGTCTACGCTGATGAATCCGCGACCGTCGACGATCACGCCGGCCTTGTCGGCACCAATCACCGCACCATTGGGCTGGCGGCCGACGGCAACCAGAATTTGATCAAACGTGTCAGTTTCCGGCGCCTTGGCTCCATCAAAGTGCACGGTCAGGGGGCCGGAGTTATTCGCATCGACCGCGGTCAATTTAGTACCCAGGTAGATGTTCTCGTACTGCTTGGTGATCATCCTCTGCAACGGGGTGATGAGGTCGGCGTCTGTGCCCGGGATCAGTTGATCAAGTAACTCGACAACGGTCACGCGCGTGCCGAGCTGGTAGTAGACCGCCGCCATCTCCAGGCCAATGATGCCGCCGCCGACGACAAGCATTCGTTCCGGAATTTGGGTTAGGTCCAATGCGCCGGTCGAGGTGAGCACGCGTGGGTCGTCATGGGGAATGAATGGCAGCTTGGCCGATTCCGATCCGGCGGCAATGATTGCGTTTTGGAAACTCACCGTACGTGTGCCGGCATCGGTCTCTACGTCAAGAGTGTTTGGTGATGAAAACGTCCCTACACCGGTAATGACCTCCACGTTGCGTTGTTTCGCCAAACCGCCCACCCCGCGGGTAAGCCGGTTGACCACACCTTGTTTCCAGTCGCGCAGCTTGTCGATGTCGATGCTGGGCTCCCCAAAACTGATGCCGTTCTCGGCCATCTCCTTGGTTTCCGCGATCACCTTGGCGGCGTGCAGCAAGGCCTTCGACGGGATACAACCCACATTGAGACAGACACCGCCCAGCGAGGGATACCGCTCGACGAGAACTACCTTCGCGCCCAGATCTGCCGCGCGAAATGCCGCGGTGTAGCCACCCGGACCCGAGCCAAGCACCAGCACCTCGGCTTCGAAATCGGCCTTGCCAGACGGTGCGGGCGCGGGCGTAGGAGCCGCTTCCGTGCTCGTTGGCGAGGGAGCAGCCGGTTCAGGCGCCGTCGCAGCTACGGCGGACTGGGCTGTTTCGGCAGCAGGCGCAGCTTCGGCTTCGGCAACCTCGAGGCTGAGGATGACGTCGCCTTCTGACACCGTGTCGCCGACCGACACCGAAACTGCCGACACCGTGCCGCCAACCGGCGCCGGGACATCCATCGTCGCCTTGTCGGATTCCAGCGTGATGATCGGATCGTCGAGGGCCACCTCATCGCCAGCACTGACGTGGATTTCGATGATCGGCACGTCACTGAAGTCACCGATGTCGGGGACTCGTACCTCCTGGACGCTCATGCGGTTCTCCTCTGGTCAGCAGTCGGATGCATTCGGTGAGACGGCCCTACAGGACGAGCCGGCGCTGGTCGGAGAGGACGTCGCACAGGTGCCGCATGAAACGGGCGGCAAGCGCGCCATCGATGACTCGGTGGTCATAAGACAGGAACACGGGAAGCATCAGTCGCGGGCGGAACTTCTTCCCGTTCCAGACCGGCATCTGTTTCGAGCGCACCACACCGAGGATCGCCACTTCCGGGGCATTGACGATCGGCGTGAAGTTCGTGCCACCAATGCCACCCAGGCTCGAGATCGTAAAGCTGCCACCTTGCAGATCGCTCGGCCCCAGTTTGCCGTCGCGAGCCTTGGCAGACATAGCGCCGAGGTCCTTGCTCAGCTCGGTAATGCCCTTGCGATCGACATCAGTGATCACCGGGACGACAAGGCCATCGGGCGTGTCCACCGCGACACCGATATTGATGTACTTCTTCAAGATCAAGCTGTCACCTTCCGGCGACAGCGAGCTGTTCACCGTCGGGTAGGCGCGCAAAGCCGACACCGATGCCTTGAGCAGGAACGCAAGCAGCGTGACGCGATAGCCCTCGGCTTTCGCAGCGGTGTCGAGCTCCTTGCGGTACGCGTCGACCTCGGTGATGTCGGCCTCGTCGCCGTGGGTTACGTGCGGGACATTGAGCCACGACCGATGCAAGAACGGCCCCGAGATCTTCTTGATCCGTGGCAGCGGCTCGACCTCAATGGGGCCGAACTTCGAGAAGTCCACTGCCGGAATTGGCGGTATGCCAGTGCCAGTCGGAGCCGGCGCTGAAGGAGCGGCAGGGGCCGCCGGACCACGCAAGCTCTGCAGCAGATCTTCCTTGGTGATCCGGCCCTTCGGTCCGCTTCCATTGACGGAGGACAGATCAACGCCCAGCTCTCGGGCGAGTCGGCGTACGCTCGGCCCCGCATGGACACCGACGACGTCCGGCACAGCTTGCTCGCCAGCGGCGGCGGGAGCCGCAGCTGCGGCGGGCTGAACCGAAGGCGCTGCCACTTCCGGTACCGGGGCCGCGGGCGCCGCCTCGCGCGGGGTCGGCTCCTGTTGACCGATCATTGTCGGGGGCTCCGCCGCCACGTTCCCAGTCTCTTCCACCGCAACGAGCGGCGAGCCCTGGCTCACACGGTCGCCAACCTTGACGAGAAGGTCACGGATCTCTCCAGCGGCTGTGCTGGGGACATCCATCGTTGCCTTGTCGGATTCCAGCGTCACCAGTGGATCATCTACCGCCACGACATCACCGGCCGCAACGTGGACTTCGATGACAGGTACATCGTCGAAGTCGCCGATGTCTGGAACTGCTACTTCTGTAGTCACGGTGGCTCCCGTCAGGTGTGCATCGGATTCGGCTTTTCCGGATCGATGTCGTACTTGGTTATGGCTTCTGCGACGCGATCCTTGGGCACGAGCCCGTCCTGGGCGAGTGCATGAAGGGCGGTAAGCGCTACGAAGTAACGGTCAACTTCAAAGAATCGGCGTAATGCCTTGCGGTAATCCGAGCGGCCGAAGCCGTCGGTGCCAAGCACCGCGTACCGCCGATCAATGAACGGCCGGATCTGATCGGCAAATGCCTTGATGTAATCCGTCGACGCAATCACCGGACCCGGTCGGTCCGCGAGGATCGTTTCCACGTAGCTGCGTTTCGGCTCTTCGTTCGGATGCAACCGATTCCAGCGGTCCACGTCGAGTCCTTCACGACGAAGCTCGGTAAAGCTCGGCACGCTCCACACATCAGCCGCAACCCCAAAGTCCGAGGACAGCATGTCGGCCGCGGCGAGCACTTCGCGGAAGATCGTGCCACTACCCAGCAGCTGCACTCGGGGAGTTTTCTTTCCCACGGCCCCGTTCGCGTCGGCGGCGCGGAACAGGTACATGCCCTTAAGGATTTGCTCCTCAACTCCTTCAGGCATGGCTGGATGCTCATAGTTCTCATTCATGAGCGTGATGTAGTAGAAGACGTCTTCCTGCTCGCCGATCATGCGGCGCAAGCCGTCTTGAACAATGACTGCCACTTCGTAGGAGAACGTCGGGTCGTAGGACACGCAGTTGGGGATCAGCGACGACTGAATGTGGCTGTGCCCATCCTCATGCTGTAGACCCTCGCCGTTAAGCGTCGTACGCCCCGCCGTGCCACCGAGCAGGAAGCCGCGCGAACGGCTGTCACCAGCTGCCCAAGCAAGATCACCGACGCGCTGGAAGCCGAACATCGAGTAATAGATGTAGAAGGGGATCATCGGAACGTCATTGACGCTGTAGGAGGTGGCGGCGGCGATCCACGACGCCATCGCACCTGGCTCGTTGATCCCTTCCTGCAGAATCTGACCCTTCTTGTCCTCCTTGTAGAACATCAGCTGATCGGCGTCTTGCGGCCGGTATAGCTGGCCGACCTGTGAGAAGATTCCAAACTGCCGGAACATGCCCTCCATTCCGAAAGTCCGCGATTCGTCCGGCACGATCGGCACGACATGTGCGCCGAGCTGCTTGTCACGCATCAGGGTGTTCATAATGCGTACGAACGCCATCGTGGTGGAGATCTGACGGTCTCCAGTGCTTTGCAGCTGATTCTCGAAGGCGGACAGTTCTGGTACCGGCAGTGCAACGGAGGACTGCTGTCGCCGACTTGGCAAACTTCCGCCAAGCGCGGCCCGACGCTCGGTGATGTATCGGCCCTCGGGGCTGGTGTCCGCTGGCCTCAGGTACGGATAGCTGAGCAGATCGTCGTCGGCAATCGGAAGGTCGAAACGGTTGCGGAAGACCCGCAGCGCGTTCTCGGCCATCTTCTTCTGCTGGTGGGTGATGTTCTGGCCTTCACCAGCCTCACCCATTCCGTAACCCTTGACCGTCTTGGCCAGAATGACGGTCGGCTCACCCGTATGCTCCACGGCCGCCTGGTACGCCGCAAAGACCTTCACTGGGTCGTGGCCGCCGCGGTTGAGCGCCCAGATCTGCTCGTCAGTCATGTCGGCAACCATGGCGCGGAGCTCGGGGTACTTGCCGAAGAAGTGCTCCCGTACATACGCGCCATCCTTGGATTTGAAGTCCTGGTACTCGCCGTCGACGCACTCCTCCATGCGCTGACGCAGCAGACCGCTGGTATCCCTCGCGAGCAGCGGATCCCAGTTGCTGCCCCAGATGACCTTGATCACGTTCCAGCCGGCGCCGCGGAATACACCTTCCAGTTCCTGGATGATCTTGCCATTGCCGCGTACCGGGCCGTCGAGACGTTGCAGGTTGCAGTTGATCACGAAGATCAGGTTGTCAAGGTGCTCCCGGCCGGCGAGTGAGATAGCGCCCAGGGACTCCGGCTCATCGCATTCTCCGTCGCCGAGGAAGGCCCAGACGTGCCGATCCGCGGTCGCGGCGAGCTCCCGACCCTCGAGGTACTTGAGGAATCTCGCCTGGTAGATCGCCATGAGCGGACCGAGACCCATGGAGACCGTAGGGAACTGCCAAAAATCCGGCTTCAGGAAGGGGTGCGGATAAGAAGGCAGGCCATCAAGGAAGGCCTCTTGCCTGAAGTTGTCGAGCTGCTCTTCGGCCAGTCGGCCCTCCATGAAGGCCCGCGCGTAGAACCCGGGTGCGGAGTGACCTTGGAAGAACACTAGGTCGCCGGGTCGGTCGTCGGTCGCGCCGTGCCAGAAGTGGGTCCATCCGACGTCGTACAGCGTGGCGGCCGACTGGAAACTGGCAATGTGCCCGCCCAGTTCGGATGATTCCTTGTTGGCGCGCAGCACCATAGCAATTGAGTTCCAACGGTTGATCGATCGGATTCGCCACTCAAGGGCCTGATCACCTGGATACGGTGGTTGCTTCTCGACCGGAAGCGTATTGATGTACGGCGTGGTGATTGAGTACGGGACGGGCGCGCCACGTTGCCGCCCTTCATCGATGAGCCGGTCCAGCAAATAGTGCGCTCGGTCGCCACCCTCAAACTCCAGGACCGAGCCGAGCGCGTCGAGCCACTCTTCGGTCTCAGCGGGGTCTATGTCCGTCTTGCCGTCCGGCCGCGCGCCGTTCGTGATGCCAGTCGGCGGGTTAGTGATCGTGTCAGTCATGGCAGCCCTCTCGTTTTCCAGACCGCTGCTACCCGCTTGCTTAAGCCAACGGGGGCTTGTCCTCTTCACGCTAGAGGCGACGAGATGCGGGGTCCGTCCAGGACAAACGTATCGGTGACCGGGTCGGCAGGTCACCCCCAGGTTCCTCCCGTCACTCAGATGGCAGCAGTCGGGCGCTTCTCTGCACAAGGCCACGAGAAGGATGGGGGCCAGCAGCTACGAGGTCCAGGCACGCCACAAGCGGGCGTACTCACCTTTGGCAACCACCAGCTCTTGATGACTGCCGAGCTCGACAATCCGGCCGTTGATCACGACCGCAATCCGGTCGGCATCATGTGCGGTATGCAGCCGATGCGCAATTGCGACGACGGTACGGTCTTCAAGCAGCGCGGCCATCGAACCCTCAAGATGTCGAGCCGTATGCGGGTCGATCAATGATGTGGCCTCATCCAGCACCAGTGTGTGGGGGTCAGCAACCACCAGTCGCGCCAATGCCACCTGCTGCGCCTGCGCCGGTGTCAGTTTCTGATGGCCAGAACCCAGCATGGTGCCGAGCTGCTGCGGCAGTCGCTCCACCCAGTCCCAGGCATCGACGGTCCGCAACGCCTCGATCACTACGTCATCCGGCGATGACTCCCGAGCCAGAATGATGTTGTCGCGTACCGTACCGACGAACACGTGATGTTCCTGTGTCACCAAAGCAACCTCGGTACGCAGCACCGGCAGCGGCAGCTCAGTCAGCTCCACGCCGCCCACGGTGACCGACCCCGTACGCGGCTTGTTGATGCCTGCCAGCAGTCGGCCCAGCGTCGACTTACCCGAGCCGCTCGGCCCGACAATGGCAAGCCGCTCCCCCGGACGCAGGGCAAGATCAATTCCGTGCAGCACGTCATGCTCGTCGTAATAGGCGAAGCGCAGATTACGGCCGATCAACCGATTGCCGAGCGGCAACCTGTCCCCCGCCTCACGATCTTGTGGCACGGCAGCAATGCCCAGCAGCCGGCAGGTCGATGCAATGCCAACCTGCAGCCGGTCCACGTTGCGGATCAACCGATCGAGCGGCTCCACCAGCGCCTGCACGTATAGCGTCGCTGCAGTGATCTGACCCAAGCTCACCCAGCCGTTCGCATATCCGATGCCGCCCAAGATCAGCACCATGACTAGCGGCATGTCGTAGGCGAAGCCGATCACAATGAACAACAGATTGCGCAGGCTCATCGTGTAGCGCTCGGCCTGCGCTGAGACAGCGATGTCCTCGTCGCCGCGCTCGATCCGATTGCGCTGCAGCCCCAAAGCCTCGACAGTGCGTGCGCCCTCGACCGTCTCAGTAAATGTTGAGTTGATCTGAGAGTACGTACCACCCTCAGTGATGTAGCCCTTCGGTGCCCGCTTCAGGTAACGCTTTCCAGCGATGATCAACAATGGCGCCGTCACGAGCAATGGCAGCGTCAGCAGCGGCGAGTTCAGCAGCATGGCGACCACCGTCAGCAGCGTTGTCATGCCGGCGATCACCGACTCCGGCAAGCCAAAGCGGACACTCATGCTCATCGTGCTGACGTCACGAGTGACCCGCGTGACAAGATCGCCGGTACTCGCGCTCTCCACCTTGCTGAGCGGTAGCCCAAGAACGGTGCGTACGACGTACTCGCGCGCCTCCGCCAGCAGATCTTGACCAAAGATCGTCGACATCCGCAATGCAAAGAACGTCATAATCGCCTGCACGACTACCATGCTTGCCACCGTCAGAGCGAGTCCGTCCACCGTCGATGCCAAGGTGCCGGGCGCCGATGCCTTATCTACCAGCGCGCCAAGAATGCGTGGGACCACAAGACCGGCCAACGCCGCCAGCGCGTGCAAGACCAGCAGCGCGGTAAACATAAAACGCCGGGTACGCAACATCCGTGAGGCGAAGGCACCGACCTCCCGTCGATCAGCAACGGGAAGCCCGCGATCGGGGTGACGCGAGGCCGCGAAGAACTCCTCTGCCCGCCGCTCTCGAAGCAGGTGGCGGTGTCGCCAGGCCCGCAGCCGCGAAGCTGGCGACCCGCTCCTCGGAGGCAGTAGCTCCTCGGGAATTTCCGGTGCCGGCGGAGTCACCCGCCAGGTCTCTGCCGAGCCGCGGAGACCGGTCTGCAGATCAGTCATCGGAGTTCTCTGCCTCTGCGCTGCGAGCGTCGATCGCGCGAGCAGTGCCCATATAGGGCGCCTCATCCAGCGCCCGGACGACGGTACGTCGGTATTCCGGGTTGGTCTGCAGCAATTCCTCGTGGGTGCCGTACGCGGCGATGCGCTTGTTCAACAGAAACGCCACCCGGTCTGCATGATGCAACAAGAGTGGCGATGCCGTGGTCACGATCGTCGTTTTGTCACGCCGATGGGCCACCAGCCGCTCGGCGATCAAGGCCTCAGTATGCGCATCAACTGCCGAAGTAGGGTCGACCAAGATCAAAATCTGCGGATCGAGCCCGAGCGCTCGGGCCAGTACCACACGCTGCCGCTGACCGCCGGACAGTCCGCGGCCACGCTCATCGATCCGGCCCTGCCAACCTCCCTGCAAGCCAGTGAACACGTCCTCGGCCGCAGCGACCCACAGCGCCGTCTCGGCATCGGAAAGACTGAGCCGTCCGTGCGGATCAATTGCCGACTGCAACGTGCCTGCGAACACCTGACTTGCGGTGTCGCTCACCACGATCCGCTCTCGAACCTGATCAATCGGCACATCGGCGAGATCCACCGACCCTAGGCTGACTCCCCACTTTTGGCCGGCGAGCTGCCGGTCTCGCTGCACCTGCCGAGCGTGTTCTGCTCGCTGCTGCTTCCACGCGCGTCGTGCGGCACGGCCCTTGAGACCGTCCGCAACATCCAGACTTACCGGTTCATGATCACTTGGCAGGTAACGTCCGAGCCGATCCGCCAGCGCAGCTGAGTCGTCCGGCACCGCACTGACGATGATCGTAAACTCACCCGGCCGAGCAACGAAGCCGGATTCTTGATCATGCAAGATGTCATCATCTGGCAAGGTCAGCGGGGGCTCAGGTGTCCGCCACGGCGGCTGATGATCGAGTACGGCAACCGTCTTGCGCGCCGACACCACACTGCGGACCCACTTCTGCGCCAGCTCGAAGAATGTCTGGATAGGCCACACCATGAAGATCGCGTAACCAAAGAAGCTGATCAACTGTCCGACAGTAAGGTCTCCGGCAACGACCTCACGAGCTCCAAGCCAGGTCAAAGCCACCAGGAACAGGCCGGAAAACAGCACGCTAGTGGCATCCACTGCGCCCTGCCACACTCCAGCCGAGACAGCTGCCTGTCGAGTGTGCTGCGACTGGCCGGCGTAGTTGCGAGCAAAGGTCTGCTCGCCGCCAATACCGCGCAGGATTCGCAACCCAGCCACGATGTCGGTTGCCATCGAGGTCAAATCCGAGTTTCTATTGCGCTCAATCTCTTCGCGTCGCTGCAAAGGTCGCAGCAACGGCATGGCGAACAAGACGATCAGTGGCGCGGTGACCAACACCACGATGCCCATCGTGATCGACGTCGAAAGCACCAAGCCGGCGATGACCAAGTAGGCGATCAAGGCCCCTGCGAAACGAGAGACGATTTCGGTTAAAGCTCCGAACTCATCGGAGTCACCCGCCGAGACGCTGAGCACCTCACCTGTCGGCGTACGCTGCGAAAGCACCTGGCCCATCTGTGTCACCTTGCGGGTGACCAGCTTCATGGTCCCGTACATCGCGACCAACCACGTCCGCACCACCATGGTGTGACCGAGCACGCTCGCGACGATCCCAGTAATCACCAGACCCAACATGATCCAGCTGAGCCGAAGGACGGTCGCCATGTCGTGTGGCACGATTCCCTCGTCAACGATCTTGCCGACGATGTAGGGACCAACAGAACCGGGCAACCACTCGATCACACTGATCAGTGAGGTGAGTACGAGCGCCGGAAGCTGCTGCCACATCAACCAGCCGAGGAATCGAGCGCCACCGCGGGTTTCAGGTTCGGTGAAATCTCGCCGGGGCAGCCGCCGGCGCACCACGACCTGCCCTCTGCGAGTGGATGTGGTGTATGCGGATGAGTCCGGCCCCGCCAAGTCCGGGACCAGCGGCGGGAAGTCATGCATGACCAAATCAGGGTAGGACGTCGACGCTGGCCGACTCCACCGGTTTTAGTGCTGGCAGGCTCGCCCCGGCAGGGCCCGGCTGGCGAGAACTTTCTAGGATCAGACACATGAGCACTGACTCCACCGGCACTGACTCCACCGGCAATGAACAGCCCGAGATGCCCGGTGTGGCCGGTCAGACCGATGACGGACGGGTTTATGTAGTGACGCCACAAGGCATGGCCGTCGAAGGGCCGCCGCGGGAAGGGGAAGAACGCCAGGACGAGGAGCCCAAATCGGTGACCGAGATGGTCGAGGAGCCAGCAAAGGTCATGCGAATCGGCAACATGATCCGGCAACTGCTTGCCGAGGTGAAGTCGGCGCCACTGGACGAGGCCAGCCGGCAGCGGCTGCGGTCAATCCAGGAAACCTCGATCCGAGAGCTCAAAGATGGCCTGTCGCCCGAGTTGGCCGAGGAGTTGGATCGCATCACATTGCCCTTCAGCGATGACGGCACTCCCAGCGACGATGAACTGCGGATCGCCCAGGCACAGTTGGTGGGCTGGCTGGAGGGCCTGTTCCATGGCATTCAAACAGCACTCTTCGCCCAGCAAATGGCGGCGCGGGCGCAACTAGAGCAGATGCGCCGAGCACTGCCGCAAGGTCCGACACCGGTGCCACCTACGCCCGAAGGTCGGCCGCGTGAGGGCACCAGCGGGATGTACCTCTAAGACCGCGTCCACACCGACTTGTCAGAACCCAGCAGCGTTATAGCGCTGCTGGGTTCTGACAACTCGGCGAGAAAACGCTGAGAAATCCGGATCAGTCGGAACCGAGTATCGCACTGTGCCGTCCCAGGCGAGGTCCGTTGAGACTACGAGACCTCGGGGAGAGACCACATTGCCCACATCCAGCACCAAGATCGACAACTACGCCGCCGCCCGATGCATCGAACGGGCCGCCATCTTCCAAGATCAACTCTGGAAGAGCGGCTGCCGGCAAGCACACCCGGAGCGGTACGACGCCGCCAGCTGGCATTGATCACCACCGCGCAAGCCACATGCCGCGAGTGCCCGTTGATCATCGACTGTCTCTACCGCGCAG
>Ga0307410_10000206_pt1 | contig 22152 bp, 17 predicted proteins | sample 322Ometagenome_3_FD_203707 | JGI IMG/M metagenome (GOLD analysis project Ga0307410, IMG submission 203707) | Maize rhizosphere microbial communities from greenhouse at UC Davis, California, United States - 322HYB-O-3 | ecosystem: Host-associated > Plants > Roots > Rhizosphere > Soil | place... | reverse complement strand
CGTATCCATTGGATTAGAAACAACAACAATAATGGTATCTGGTGAATATTTTAGTACATTTTCTGCAACTCCCTTAACAATTCCTGCATTAATACCTATTAATTCCTCACGTGTCATTCCTGGTTTTCTCGGAATTCCTGATGTAATTACTACTACATCACTTCCTGCAGTTTTAGAATAATCGTTGGTTACTCCTGACACTTTGGTATTAAAACCTGTATTTGTAGCACATTGTGTAATATCCAGTGCTTTCCCTTCGGCAAAACCTTCTTTAATATCCAACAATACTACTTCGCTTGCAATTCCTCTATAAGAAATAACATCTGCACATGTAGCTCCAACATTTCCTGCTCCTACAATGGTAACTTTCATATTTTATACTTTATCGGTTATTAATTAACTTATATCTTAAACAAAAAATTCGTTTAATTGTTTAGTAAATTTAAACAATTAAACGAATTAGAATTATTAATTTTATAATTTATGCGTCAATATTTGCATAAACTGCATTTTTCTCGATAAACTCTCTACGTGGCGGTACTTCGTCACCCATTAACATTGAGAAAACCCTGTCTGCCTCTGCCAAACTATCGATTGTTACCTGACGTAAAGTTCTAAAGCTCGGGTCCATTGTAGTTTCCCACAATTGTTCCGCATTCATCTCTCCAAGACCTTTATAACGTTGAATAGCTGCACTTCCTCCCATTCTCTCATTTGCCTGATCACGCTGAACGTCATTCCATGCATACTCCTTTTTATTTCCTTTTTTAACAAGGTATAAAGGTGGAGCAGCAATGTAAACGTGTCCCTCTTCAATTAGTTCTTTCATAAAACGGAAAAAGAACGTTAATATTAAGGTAGAAATGTGACTACCATCGACATCGGCATCACACATGATGATTACTTTATGGTATCTTAGTTTTTCAAGATTTAAGGCTTTACTATCTTCTGCAGTACCAACAGTAACTCCAAGAGCGGTAAAAATATTACGAATCTCTTCGTTTTCGAATACTTTATGGTGCATCGCTTTCTCGACATTCAAAATCTTACCACGTAATGGTAAAATCGCCTGAAAGTTTCGATCACGGCCTTGTTTTGCTGTTCCACCAGCCGAATCTCCCTCGACAAGGTAAACCTCACATCTTGCAGGATCCTGTTCAGAACAATCTGATAATTTTCCTGGCAATCCACCGCCGCCCATAACAGTTTTACGCTGTACCATTTCACGCGCTTTTTTTGCAGCGTGACGTGCCTGTGCAGCTAAAATTACTTTTTGGATAATGATACGGGCATCATTTGGATTTTCTTCCAAATAATTCTCTAACATTTCTCCAACTGCCTGAGAAACCGGAGAAACTACTTCTCTGTTTCCAAGTTTTGTTTTAGTTTGTCCTTCGAATTGAGGTTCTGCAACTTTTACCGAAATAATAGCTGTTAAACCTTCACGGAAGTCATCTCCCGCAATTTCGAATTTCAGTTTATCCAACATTCCGGATGCATCTGCGTATTTTTTAAGGGTTCTTGTTAAACCACTTCTAAAACCTTGTAAATGCGTTCCTCCTTCGTGTGTGTTAATATTATTTACATATGAGAAAATATTCTCTGTATAACTTGTATTATAAATCAAGGCAACTTCAACCGGAATTTCACCTTTTTCGTGATCCATGCTGATAACGTGTGAGATAATTGGCTCACGGTTACCGTCTAAGTAACGAATGTATTCTTTTAGACCTTCGTCTGAGTGAAAAACTTCAACTTTAAATTCACCTTTTTCATCTACTTCTCTTTTATCAGTAAATGTAATTGTGATTCCTTTATTTAAGAAAGAAAGCTCACGCATACGAGCTGACAATGTATCATAAGAGAACTCTGTAGTCTGCGTAAAAATAGTATCATCCGGGTAAAAAGTCTGGCGTGTACCTCTTTTATCAGTTTCTCCGATTTGTTTAACCGGATACATTGCTTTACCTCTTTCGTATTCCTGCTCGTAGATTTTTCCGTCTCTGAAAACAGTAGATTTCATATGAACAGAAAGTGCATTTACAACCGAAACCCCAACACCGTGCAAACCTCCGGAAACTTTATAAGAGTCTTTATCAAATTTACCTCCGGCACCAATTTTTGTCATTACAACCTCTAGTGCAGAAACTCCTTCTTTTTTATGTAAATCAACCGGGATACCACGACCGTTGTCTTCAACTGTTACAGAACCATCTTCGTTTATTGCAACACCAATGGTATCACAATGTCCTCCCATCGCCTCATCAATAGAGTTATCAACAACCTCATAAACCAAATGATGCAGACCTCTAACACCCACATCTCCAATATACATCGATGGACGCATTCTTACGTGCTCCATTCCTTCTAATGCCTGAATACTATCTGCTGAATAATTGTTCTTCTTGATTTCTTCGCTCATATAATTTATTCTAAAAAATGTATTTATTGTCTAACACGCAAATATATAAAAACGCGGACTATATACCCATTAAAATCTGAGTTAAAGCACTTAAGTTATTAACACAAAATTCAATTTAAATTCAAAATTCTTTAAATTCCAATTCCAAAATTAAAAATAGCACAAAAAAAACCGAAATAACATCTTAAATGTATTTCGGTTTTTTGATAAATTATGTAGTAAAAACAGGAATTTGAAATTTAGTTTCTAAACCGCTACACCTGATTTTGCAATTTTTATATCTGCTTTTAAATGGGCAGCATTTGCTCTTCCGCTCGGATCCTGATTTTCCTGCCATTTTGGAATCCATTTTCGCACGGTTTGTGCCGCACTGACCTGTGGATAATATTTTTGAAAAATCGATCGGTACAAATAAGCTTCTTTTGTGGTTGGAGAGTTATACGGAAATTCTGCTGCTGCACCTTCTAATTGTTCATCTGATACCTGAGTTGCGCAATATTCAATTAATTCATCGATCCAGTTATATCCAACTCCATCAGAAAATTGCTCTTTCTGGCGCCATAAAACTTCCGATGGCAAATACGGGTTTTCCGGAGTATCAAATGCTTTTCTTAAAATATATTTTTCAATTCCGTCATACGTTTTAGGCTGTTTTTCCTCTGGCCTGATTAACATTGTAGTATCAAGGAAATTTTTATCTAAAAACGGGATCCTTGTTTCTATGCTATTTGCCATTGTAGATTTATCTGCACGTAATAAATCGGCTGTAAATAACTTCTGAACTCTTTCTATTGTTTCTTTTTGAAATTCTTCTGTTGAAGGAGCATTTCTAAAATACAAATGTCCTCCAAATATTTCATCTGCACCTTCTCCTGAAAGTATCGCTTTTATTCCCTGGTCAGCAATAGCTTTAGACAATATAAACATTGGAACACTTGCTCTTACTGATATAATATCATAAGTTTCGATGTTCTGGATTATTTGATCGAGAAGTTCAATTCCTTCTTTTACAGAAAAATGAATTTCATGGTGTTCTGTGCCTAAAAATTCAGCTGCTTTTCTCGCCACTTTGTTATCAGGCGTATCTGCATTTAAACCAATCGAAAATGATTGTAATTTTTTTCCTGATTCCTTTAGTAATCTTGCTGCAATCGAAGATATCAAAGAAGAATCTAATCCGCCGGAAAGTAATACCCCGACAGGTAAATCCCCCATCAAACGTTTACGTACCGCTTCTGTTAATGCCTCTCTTATTTCAGTTAATTTAAGATCGTTATTTGCATTTTCGTAATCCTCATATTCAGGTTGATAATACTTTACAAAACCTGTTTTTGGAGTATAATAATGCCCGGGAGGAAAGGTTGAAAATGTTTTGCACTGATCTGCAATTGGCTTCATTTCCGAAGAAAAATATATTCTTCCTCTTTCATCCAAACCATAATATAAAGGCTTTACACCAAGAGGATCCCTGCTTGCAATATAATCGTCACCATCAATGATTACAAAAGCCCAGTCACCGTCTAATTTGTTACAAAAATCATATCCGAATTCCTCATACAAATGCACAATGACTTCTGAATCTGATTTTGTTCTGAAATTGTAATCTTTTAAAATTCCGTTTTTTAATTCCTGGTAATTGTAAATTTCTCCATCATGAACCATCCAGGCTTTTTGTGCACCCTGAATAGGCTGCTTACCTGAATCTAAATCTATGATTGACAAGCTTTCATGACAAATAATACTGCCATTCTCCATGATATGATAACCTCTTTCATCGGGACCGCGGTGCGACATTCTTGCAGAAAGCTCTCTCACGAGCTGCGGGTCTTTTCCTTTGCCAATAACGGCTAATATTCCAGACATACCTTTCTAGTTTTTTTATTTCTAAATATTTTTAAAAGTAACCATACTTTATTTCATTACTTTTCAGATCAGGTCAGGCATTTTTGGGGAATGTCAAATATAGAAAAGAAAGTTAAATAATTACTAATAATTATTTTTAAGTAGCTGAAATAATACAATTTAATATTTAACCAACAAAAACGTCCTCAAAATGAGAACGTCTTTCTTAAAATAATAAATTTTAAATATGAGTTTTATGCTTTAACGTAGGCATCATCATGTACGCTCGCAACTGCTCTTCCAGAAGGATCGTTCATGTTTTTGAAAGCTTCATCCCACTCCAAAGCAATTTTTGTACTACAAGCCACACTTGCTTCCTGAGGCACGCATAATGCTGCTGCATCACTTGGAAAATGTTCTGCAAAAATAGAACGGTAATAATATTCTTCTTTTGAAGTCGGAGTTTGTAATGGAAACTTGTATTTCGCATTTGCCAGTTGTTCGTCTGAAACTTCTTTGGCTACAACTTCTTTCAAAGTATCAATCCAGCTGTATCCAACACCGTCAGAAAACTGTTCTTTTTGTCTCCATGCAACACTTTCAGGAAGCATATCTTCAAAAGCTTTACGAACTACCCATTTTTCCATAGGATGTTCCTTGTTGATCATTTTATCTTGTGGGTTGATGCGCATTGCAACATCCATAAATTCTTTATCTAAAAATGGTACACGACCTTCAATTCCCCACGCTGCTAAACTTTTGTTGGCACGCAAACAGTCGTACATGTGCAATTTACCTAATTTACGAACGTTTTCTTCGTGAAATTCTCTAGCGTTCGGCGCTTTGTGAAAGTATAAATAGCCTCCAAATAACTCATCTGCACCTTCTCCCGAAAGAACCATTTTGATTCCCATTGATTTAATAACTCTCGCCATTAACCACATTGGTGTTGAAGCTCTTACTGTAGTTACGTCATACGTTTCTAAGTTGTAAATTACATCACGAACTGCATCTAAACCTTCTTGAATTGTAAATTTAATTTCGTGGTGAATTGTTCCGATATGTTTTGCTACAATTTGCGCTGCCGCTAAATCTGGAGAACCGTCAAGTCCTACTGAAAAAGAGTGCAATTGCGGATACCAAGCATCTGTTGTATCATCAGATTCAATACGTTTTTGCGCAAATTTTTTGGCTACAGCCGAAGTAATAGACGAATCTAAACCTCCTGAAAGTAAAACTCCATAAGGAACATCACTCATTAATTGTCTGTGAACCGCTGCCTCTAAAGCCTCTTTAATAGCAGGAATACTAGTTTCATTGTCTTTTACTGCATCATATTCTGTCCAGTCTCTTTTGTACCATTGCACAAATTCACCATCTTGGCTAGTCATGTAATGTCCCGGAGGAAACAATTGAATTTTTGTACAATATCCTTCCAAAGCTTTTAATTCAGAAGCTACATAAAAAGTTCCGTGCTGATCCCAACCAATATATAATGGAATAATTCCCATGTGATCACGAGCAATAAAATACTCATCTTTATCGACATCATAAATGGCAAATCCAAAAATTCCGTTCATCTCATCAACAAAATGAGGTCCTTTTTCTTTGTATAATGCTAAAATAACCTCACAATCACTTTCTGTCTGAAAGTTATATTTTCCTTCAAATTGTTTACGCAATTCTCTGTGGTTGTAGATTTCACCATTTGCAGCAAGAACCAGTTTTTTATCTTCTGTAAACAAAGGCTGTTTTCCCGAAGCCGGATCTACAATTGCTAAACGCTCGTGAGATAAGATAGCTTTTTCATTGCTGTAAATTCCGCTCCAGTCCGGTCCGCGGTGGCGAATGATTTTAGACATTTCTAATACTTGAGGTCGTAACGTTTCAGCTTTTTGCTTTAGATCGAAGGCACATACTATTCCACACATAATTATATATTTTTTACTGTAAATTTTATTTTGATAGGGCAAAGATGTAATAATGGTTATAATTACAAAACACAAAACCTTATTTCGGTTACAATTTTAAACCATAAACTTATTTTTACATGTAAAATGTAAAATTTTAGCAGTAAAAGTTGGATTGAAATTGAAAATTTTAATTTTGAAGGATAAAAAAGGATAGAATTCAATGTTTGCACAATATCCTCTAGCGGCTTGTTTGTCATCTGACGAAGGAAGGATCACACTAGAAGCTCCGCAAACAAAGTCGCAAATTGTTGTCGAGTTTCTTGTGTGATCCTTCCTTCGTCAGGATGACAAAAATAAGTTCAGGCGTTATTCAACACTTTCAATAGTATAATGCGTTTTATTAATTTCAAATTTAAAACCAACCTTATTTCCCATTAAATGAGAACCAAGGGGTGACTGCGGAGAAAGTGCAATTACATTAATTCCGTCGATAGCAATTTTAGGAAGTGCAACACTCACATATAGATAAATTCCGTTTGCTTTTACCAAACTTCCTGAAATAATATTTTCTGTTGTTTTTGAAGGGTCAATTTTATCTAAAACAGCTTTTTGAGAAATTGCTTCTTTTAGTTTATTGGTAAGTTTTTCCTGTTCAATATGCATCATCGACAGAGCGGTCTCGTGCTTGTCACCGGCAGAACCTTTTGCGTCGTTTTTAGAATCTTCAGTCAGGTTTGTAATCATGTCTCTAAAAACATCAATTCGGTCCTGAACCATTTGTAAGTAATTTGTATGTATTTTTTCTTTAAAAGTCATTTTTTTTAGGTACCTGAGGTTCTAAGGTACAAAGATGCAAAGGTTTTTCTTTGTTTAAAAAAATTAGCCACGAATTCACGAATTTACTCCAAAAAATTCATGAGTTCATGGCTAAAAAAAAAAGGCACATTTTTTAAGTCAACTTTGTGCCCTTGTCTTGTATATTTATTAGAAATCAAATTTATAATTTGCCCCACCTAAAACCTGAAATCCTTGTACCGGATAATTCAGCCATTTTTCATAAGCCTGATTTCCTATATTATTAAGCTTTAAGAAGAAAGTCAGACGTTCACTAAATTTATATCCCAAATGTGCATTGGCATCAAAGTAGCTTTTTAAATTTATTACAGTTGCACTTGGCGAAATATCCAAATTGGTCTGCATATCCTTACGTTCTCCTACATAAAAAACATTCACACCGGCAAACCATTGTTTTGTAATATTAACATCCAGATTAGAACTTAATTTGATGGTTGGTAAATTCCAGGCTTCTTGTGGTCCGTCATTTTTGTAACTGTTAAAAGTTCCGTTGATTCCAAAACTAACATTTTCAGAAAAATCAGCCTTTAATTCACCATAAAAACGCAACGTTCTTACGTCCTGATACACCACCCCAAAAGAGTTGCCGTAAGCATAATTTTGATTTAACAAATCTTCTGTATAATCATTACTCTTAAACAATGCCTTATCTTTTTCATTTAGATAAGATCCCATAAGATTATAACTTATATTGTTAGCCAATTTTCCTTTTAAACCTGCAAAAACATTATATTGAGTACTAGATGGTCTCATATTGAGTGTTGGAGACAAAAATGGATTTTCTGTTACAAAATCTGCATACGAATTTTGGTTTAATGCTCCATTCACTCCAGTGTAAAAAATCATTAAGTCACCAACCAGTTTATAAGAAGCATTTACTTTTGGATAAAAATAAAATTTATTCCCGCTATTTTCAGAATCCAGACCATAATAGATACCGGCTCCTAATTCCAGAGTCCAGTCATTTTCAAGAATTACAAAACTTGGTTCAATTCCAAAATTGGTAAGACTGTAATCTAAAGGCTTTGTATTATCATTGAAATAATTACGCTCAAAAGAGCCGCTTACGTGATCTACAATAATATTGGTATTTATAGACTGATCCATTACATCAACCTTAAAGGAAGGCTTGACATAGAACCGATTTTCAGACGAAGAAAAATTATCAGAAAAATGGGTAAATCTTGTAGCAATTTTATTAAAAATGCTTTCAGTAAAATCAATATGTCCTCCCAGAGAAATAGTGTTGTAAGAATGATTTGGATTTATTTTATTTACTAAGTTCAAACGGTCATCAAAAGGCAAAGTGGCACCAAAATCAGCAGGCAAACCATACCAGTTATATATTTGATTCTGATACCCCAAATCTACAGCCCATGACATGTCACGGTTATTTTGCCCATAACCGATATTCAGACCTGTATCATAAAATTCATCATTAAGTTCTACATCTTTTATTCCTCCCTGAGACGAATGATGACGAAACATTCCTGACAGATAATCATTATTTCCTAAATCCTGTGTTACAAATAATTCAGCGTTAAGAGTGGCATAATTTCCAATCCCAAGTGTAGCATAATTACTAAATAAACGGTCTTGTTTTGATTTTTCAACACCTGCTGCTTTTCCTTTTGAAGGGGTAAAAGTTGAAGCAACCGGAACCGACAAAATACTATATTTAATAGTTTCTTTTGGCTGATTTCCCGAGTCGTCAAGCGAAGGAGTTTCTTTAACCTTAAAAGCATCCGAAATTGTTGGCGAATATGGTTTTACAACATTTACTGTTTCTGTTCCGATGCTTTCTTCCTTCTTTACTTGCGCAGATGAAAGCTGAAAAACAAACAGCAAAATCAAAATGATGGTTTTATTCTGGAAATTAATTTTCATATGTATTTTATTTGAGAGTGTAGAGAAGAATATAGAAAATAGACTTTGCTATGTTCTGATTCTTTTCAACTCTTTGTTTTTTTATTCTAAAATCTATATTATATTCTCTTTATTCTATTTCTAAAATCTGCTTTATTTCTAATTAACTTTCCCACTCCCCTTTGGCTACAAACTGGGCTTTTCCACCTATTTTAATGTCAAAATCATTGTCAGTTAATTTTCCTTTAAAATGAATCTGCGACGGGCGGTTTATATAATCTCCCTGATAATTTATTAACTCAAATTCAGGTTTATGATATTTTAACAGAAAAGCCTGCAAACAAGTACTGGCACTTCCGGTTGCAGCATCTTCAACTAATTGATTGTATTCTATACACAACATTCTGCTAAAAATTTTTGACCCTTCCAGATAGTAAAAATATAACCCTCTGTGACTGGTTTTGCAATGCTGTTTCAGCCATTCATCAGTTTTATCTTTGTCTAAAATCAAATTTTCGAGCGCTCTTTTACTACTTAATCCAACCATAACAAAAGCACTTCCGGTTGTTACTTCCTGTATTGGAAACTGATTTTCAAAATCACTTACTTCCAGATTACTAAAAAATGTAAAATCGACTTTCGAAAAAGTGTCCCAAAATTTTGGCTGCGCTGCTTTTAACCAAATTAAATCTCCTGATTTATGAATTGCAATTGGACCAATCGGAACTTCCAATTTAATTTCATTAGGCGAATTAAATATCTTATTCATCAAAACCCATGAAGTCCCAATAATGGGATGACCTGCAAACTGCATTTCATTGGCCGGAGTAAATATTTTAATTTCGGCACTATTATTTTCTCTGTCAAGCCTGGTAATAAAAGTGCTTTCTGCAAAATTAATTTCGCGTGCAATCTGCTGCATTTCCTCTGAACTTAAATTTTCTGCTTCTAAAAAAACCGCTAGCTGATTTCCAGAGTATTTTTTATCGGTAAAAACATCAATTATATAAAAAGGTAAATTCATTTTTTTTTCGTTTTTTTTAGAATATAGACCAAAGAATAAAGAAAATAGACTTTCCAACCTTGCTTCTTACATCTTTTTTCTATCCTCTATTCTCTTTATTCTCTATTCTCTTTATTTCTTATTTATTAATCGATGAATTCGTTTTAGATTCTTCCATTTTAATAGCATTTAACTCTTTTCTTGCCTCTTCAACTACATCCGGATAATCTGTAAAATTGTTTATTACATTATCTAAAATATAAGTTGCCTGATAACTGTCTTTTAATCCGTAAAAGTTTTTTGCCATCAAAACCAAACTCTTAGCTCCATAATATTTATAGGCTGAATAATTTTTGGCTAATTTTTGAACTGCTATGTTTGAAGCATCGTACTTGCCTTCTTTGGTTTTAAAATAAGCGTCATAATACAATGCTTCTGCCGCCAATTCTCCTTTTGATGTTGCCAATAATTTTGCATACGCCACTTTTGCTTTCTCTTCGTTACCGGTTTGCATTGCAGCACGCGCTACGATAATTTGAGCATCTGCTTTTACGTTTGCATCTGCTTTTTGGTTTTGCAATACCTCATCTGCGTATATAACCGAATTGCTATAATCTTTTTTATCATAATAGCACTTCATCAAATTTGCCTGTGCAAAGTTTTGATTTTGAGCTGAATCAGATTCTTCGCTTAAGCGAACTAAAACCGGAACTGCTTTATCGCAATCTTTTGCTTTCAAAAATATCTGAGCCAATTTGTTTAATGATTGTTCTGTAAATTCGTTCCTTGGCTGATCAATTACATATTGGTAATTAGCAGCAGCTTTAGTTTCAGAACCTTCTGTATAATACAATTGTGCTAAATAATAGTTTGCTTCAAGCGCATGAATTCCCGTTGGAAATTTGCTTATATATCCAGTAAAACCTGTAATGGCAACTTTGCTGTTATTTTGACTGTATTGTTTAAAAGCTCCTTCGTAAGTATCATTATCGAGTTCTGCATCTGTTACAGCAACAAAATCTAAAGTTCGTACCCAGGAAGCATATTCATCTACTTTTCCTGAATCAACATAAATTAATCTTGCGGTAGAAACTGCCTCTAAAGCTTCGGGAGTTTTAGGAAATTCAGCAGCTACTTTTTTAAACTTTACCAATGCCTGATCATCGCGATCTGTATTGTAATAAATTAAACCTTGTTTCAGAATTGATTTTGAGGTAAATGGTCCATTTTTATACTCAGCAATCAGTTGGTCATAAGTTTTTATAGCCTGATCATTTTTCTTTTGGGCTACATAAGTATTTCCCAATTCATACAATGCATCATCTCTGTAAGATGATTTTTTGTACATCTGGAGAAAATTATTGAGCTCCTCAGTTTTTTTGTCATTTCTGGACATAAATCCGTACGAAAGTGCTTTTTGATATTGCGCATAATCGGCATCAACTCCTTTTGCATCCATTGCTTTTGCATAAGCTTCCATCGCCGGGCCATATTTTGCATTTACAAAACGACAATCTCCCAAACGCAAATATGAATCGTTTAGACGAGCTTTATCTTGTTTTGAATTATCAATTTGTGCCTGAAAATAATTTCCAGCCTGATCGTATTCCTTTAATTTAAAATAAGTATAGGCAATGTTATAATTAATGTTTTTATATTCATCAGTAGCTTTTGCGGCAACCAAACCTGCAAATTGTTTATAGCTAATTAATGCTGACTGAAAATCATCGGTAACATATTCTGATTCTGCTTTCCAGAAAGTGGCGCGAGCGGTAAAATCAGGATCTTTTTGCTCTTTTACGGCACTATTGAACATTTTTAGTGCTTCTGTATAATTTGTATCATTGTATAATTCCAATCCTCTGTAAAAAAGCACTTTTTGGTACGCTAATTTATTTTCGGGAGTTCTGTTTTTTTCTAATAAAACCAGTGCTTCTTTGTAGTTTTTAGATGAAATATAAGAATCGACTAATAATTTTTCTACTTCGGGTCTGCTTGAATTATTTGGATATTTTTTTAAGAAATCAAGTAAAATTCCCGGAACAGTTTGATAGGCATTTCCGATATCGTAACTCAGTTTAGCATAATTTAAAGCCGCATCTTCCTGGATTTGTGCATTAAAATCCATTTCTGAAGCATTTTTGAAAGCATTCAGTGCTTCTTGTTTTTTGCCCGTGTTTAAGTAACTCAGACCCAAATGATAATAGGCATTTTGTGCCACAAAATCTTTTCCTTCGATAATTTTATTAAATTGAGAAATTGCCTTTTCATACTCTTTCTGCTCGTAATAAGCATATCCCAATTGATAAAAATCTGTATTATTCCATTTTCCTTTTCGGCCTGCATATTGCTCTAAATATGGAATCGCTTTACCGTATTGTTTTAGGTTGAAATAACTTTCTCCAATAATTTTATTCAGTTCTGATTTTTCTAGTTCATTTGATTTGCTCATGGCAGCTTGCCCCAAATCGATTGCTTTTTGAAAATTCCCTAATTTAAAATTCATATCAGCCTGAAAATACGAAAGCTTTTCTTTGTATTTTTCTTCGCCCGAAACTTCATCAAAATATTTGGTAGCTTCTTTATAATCATCACCTTCATAAGCCATAAAACCTAAATAATATTTGGCTTGTGAACCAAATTCCGGTGAATTAACGACTTTATTAAAATAGGTCGTAGCTTCATTTTTCTTTTTGGCATTAAAATAACTGTATCCTTTTTGGAAATTAAATTTATCCAAATCAGATTTACTCATATAGCTTTCATCTACTTTATCAAACCATTGCAGGGCTTTTGGATAATTTCCCTGCTCGAAGAAAAAATGAGCCACTTCTATGTAAGCCTGATTTTGTTTGGTGCTTGTTGGATACTCCTCAACGAACTTTTCCATCAGGGCATCAGCATTTGGCTGATTGGTCCTTATAGCACAGTTTGCAATGTAATAAGCGCAGTCAGACTTCACTTCTTCAGTCGTTGCATTGTTTTTTACATACTCAAAAATATGTTGTGCCGAAGCGTACTGTTTGTCATTATATAAAGCCAGTGCTTTGTCAAAATCCTTTAAGTCGTAAGTATATATAGCTGATTTTTGTGCCGAAACTATGGTCGAAAAAAGGACAATTTGCAATAAAAAGAACCAGGAAAGTTTACGCATTTTAATTATGTTTAGTATTCAAATTTATCATTTTATACCGTTTATAACGAAACGTTTTGGGCTTTTATTATGAACATTTTTTTTAATAGTTGTTATTTTACAGCATTGTGAGCCACAAATTATTGGTACTCAAACTATCAAAACAAATATTTCACTACCTTGTAGTGTAATCTATGGGTATGTTTACATTTTTTTGCAAAGAGTTTAGGTTGCATCCCTTATTGGGTTTGGTTTTTCTGATGCTTTTTTGAAAGATTTTCTTTAGAAATCATTGAAATTTATTTTGAATCCACCCGTTATCTTATTACTTTTACCATTCAAATCAATTTATTATGTCACAAACCGTACTATCTCTTAAGGAAGTCACTATATATCAAGAAGGAAGAAAAATTATCTCTCATATTAATTTAGATGTTCAACATGGTGAATTCATCTACATTATCGGAAAAACAGGTTCCGGAAAAAGTACTTTTTTAAAAACTTTATATGCCGATTTGCCTTTAACAGAAGGTGAAGCCCACATAGTTGAATTTGATTTGGCAACTTTAAAAGAAAAAGACATTCCATACCTGAGACGTAAAATCGGAATTGTATTTCAGGATTTCAAACTCCTTCCCGACCGTTCTGTTAAGGACAACATGCTTTTTGTTTTGAGAGCAACCGGATGGACAGAAAAAGAAGCTATGGAACACAAAATCGATGAAGTTTTGGATAAGGTAGGAATGAAAGAATTCTTAAACAAAATGCCTCATCAGCTTTCAGGCGGTGAACAACAGCGTGTTGCGATTGCAAGAGCTTTGCTTAATGATCCTGAGTTTATTCTTGCAGATGAGCCAACGGGAAATCTTGATCCGCAGACCAGTTCAGAAGTTTTAGAGGTATTAAAAACTATCAATGCAAATGGCAAAACCGTTATCATGGCAACCCATGATTATGCTTTATTGATGAAGTTCCCCTCTAAGACATTAAAATGTGAGGACGAAAGAATTTTTGAGGTTGTGCAACGCAGCGTGTAAATTTATTTTTTTTCTAATATAAAAATATCCTGATAATCAAACAAATCAGCATTTTGCCTGTTTGCCCAGCTACCGTATATTTTACTTTCTAGCCTTAAACCACTAATAATTATCATTTTAAGCAAATATTCTTCCTGAAAAGCAATATTTGCCGAAGGAACTTTTTCACTCATAAGTCTGTAATTTTCTTTTTTATATTGAAAATTAAAATTTCTATCAGGCTTAGAGATGTTTTCTTCGATTTTGTCGTTGTAAGTAAAGAAAGTTGCCAGACATTTGCCCTTTGGTTTCAGCACTCTATAAATTTCATTCAAATAATTCTGAACCTCTAAAGGCTGCATATGAGTAAAAACAGAAAATAAAAATACAACATCAAAAGAATTATCAGAATAAGGAAAAACAAAACTCTCTGCCTGTTGACTTGTCAAATGATACAAATCATTGTTTAAAGGAATATACTGAAAGTTAAAATTTGAAAAATCTTTAGAAATATGTTTTTTACACCAGACAATTCCCTTCTTTACAACATCAAAACCTTCATATTCACCATCAAAGCTTAAAAACTGGGTCAAAGGAACCGCTGCCCTGCCAATGCCACAGCCAATATCCAACACAGCGTGATTTGGCTTTAAAGAAGCTAATTCTTCTAAAAGCAATAAATGATGCTTTCCTTGTGTAATAAAATCTCCTGAGCCAATAAAAATATCACCTTTATTGGGAACATATTTGTTTTTACGTCCTCGTATAAAATCCAAAATATCTACCGGGAAATAATATATCTTTCTTACAAGAAACCGTGATTTTGGTGAAATGGCATAATAAATAGATCTTAAATTCATGTAAGCTTTGTTTTTTTTCGGAAATTTGAATCGATTTGTAAACATAAGAAATCGCTCCATAAAAAGCATTTTCTCATCAATATATTTTTAAAAAGACAATAAATGCTTTCAATACTCATTCCAGTATACAATTATAACATTTTTACTTTAGTAGAAACATTATATAATCAATGTGTAAAAAGCAATATTATTTTTGAAATTATCTGTATAGACGATGCTTCTGATTCTTTTAAAACTGAGAATCAGAAAATAAATCAATTTAAAAATTCCGCATATTCTTTTTTAGAAAAAAATATTGGCCGAAGTGCTATCCGAAATTTATTAGCCCAAAAGGCAATTTATGAAAACCTGCTTTTTCTGGATGCTGATACAATACCAGTTCATGGCAACTTTATTTCTAATTATATTTCACAAATAAATACTAATGAAAAAGTTGTTTATGGCGGCATTTTATATGAAAACTCAAAACCGTCGGCAAATGAACTTTTGAGATGGATTTATGGAAAAAAAAGAGAAGCTTTAAATGTTTCAGATCGAGAAAAAAATCCTTATCTCTCGTTTTTGACTTTGAATTTTTTAATTAAAAAAAGCCTTTTTTCTACGGTAACTTTTAATGAAAACATTCCGAATCTAAGACATGAAGACACTTTGTTTTCGTATGAATTAATGCAAAATAAAATTGAAATTATTCACATTGAAAATCCTGCTTATCATTTAGGAATTGAGGATAGTAAAACATTTTTGAAAAAATCTGAAGAAGCTGTTGTTGGATTAAAAAACTTAGTAGATTCTAATTTAATTTCTTCTGACTATGTAAGACTTTCGTACTACTTTCAAATCATAAAAAAATATTATCTTCAATCTATAATTGCTTTTGGATTCAAAATAGTAAAACTTTTGCTTTTGAAGCAATTACTGAGCAAAAAACCATCTCTTTTTATTTTTGACCTTTATAGGTTGGGGTATTATTGCACTTTGAAAACTAACTAAAATGGCCTTTTTTTCTGTCATAATTCCGTTGTATAACAAAGAAAAATTTATCGAAAATACGATACAAAGTATTTTGGATCAAACTTTTCAGGATTTCGAAATTATTGTTATTAATGACGGATCAACAGATAAAAGTGAAGAAAAATTATTAAAGTTTAACGACAAAAGAATTCAATACTTCAGCAAAACAAATGAAGGCGTTTCTATTGCCCGAAACTTGGGAATCAATAAAGCAAATACCAATTTTATAACATTTATTGACGCAGATGATTATTGGTATCCGGATTTTTTGGCTGTTATGCACAAAGCGATTATTAGTTTTCCTGAACAGAAAGTTTTTTCCGGAGCCATTGAGATCGAAACTTCAAGAAAAACATTTCCAGCGCAATATTCTGTTGCTAAAACTAACAATTTTCAGATTGTAGATTATTTCAAAGCAAGCCGAAAAGAGTTAATTCTCTTTACTTCATGTGCTGTTTTTAATAAAAGTATTTTTGACGAAATTGGCAATTTTGATCCTGAAATAAAAAGCAATCAGGATACGGATTTGTGGATCAGAATTGGACTTTTTTATCCTGTTGTCTTTACAGGAAAAATTCTCGCCAGATATGTTTATGATGCCAACAGTTTATCTAAAAACAATACTTTTCTGAATTCTAAATTGAACTTTAATAAGTTTACAGAAACAGAAAAAACAAATCCGGATTTAAAATATATTTTAGATTTAAATCGATTTTCACTGGCAATAAAAAGCAAATTAATTTCCGACCAAACTCTTTTCGACTATTATTACAGAGGAATAGATTTTAAAACAATAGGCTACAAAAAAAGATTTTTATTGGTACTTCCTCCCTTTTTACTGCGTTTATTAATTCAGATAAAGCTTGAATTATTTAATTTAGGAATAGGATCATCTGTTTTTAAATAATCTGAAATTCTTAAATTCCCTTATATAATCTTCTTCATCAAACTCATCTGAAGCCAATACCAGACAAACAGCTCCTGAAGAAAAATTTCGCAGTTCACGCCAAATTCCGTCTACAATAAGTAAACCAAAATTGGGTTTGTTCAGAGATACTGTTTGGGTTGATTTTCCGTCTTTTAAAATCACATCAAAGCTTCCGCTCAAAGCAATCAGAAATTCTTGTTGTTTTTTGTGAGCATGTCCACCACGTTTGCTTCCGCTTGGCACGTCATATAAATAATAAACTCTTTTTGATACGAATGGAATCGTCATTCCCTCAATAACCGAAAGATTACCGCGTCTATCCTGGATTTTTGGAATTTCTAATATTTGAATATCTGCGTTACTTGTCATATTCTATTGTGGGTTAATTGTTTGAATTTAATAATTCCATCAATTCCTTTTTTATATTTATTTAATGCTTCAGAAAAACTAATATATTGTTTACGGGTTAAGAACAAAATATATTTTAAAAGCCACACATAGGCAAAAATGCCGTGTAATTTGTAAAACAGTGCTGCTCTGGCATAAATTAAAGTATCAGAACCTTCATTTTTGCCCGAAGAAAATTCCGCATGAGAAACTATCACTGTAGGATTGAATATTAATTTCAATTTTTGATTTAAAGCTTCTTTTAAAAATAAAAATTCTTCTGCTGTTTCAAAATGAGATCCTAATCCAAAATTCTCATCAAAATGAAGTTTACTGTTTCTAATTTCATCTAATTTAAATGCAATTTCAATAGAGCTTACATTCCAAATACTTTTTGTATCATGTACAAAGATCGAATTTCTTTTTTTTTGCGGTTCAGGATTGCCAATTCTTTTATGATTGAATGTAATTATACTTGCAGTTTGGTGTTGATTAAAAGATAAAACAATGTTATTACTGAATTTTTCTTCAAAAACAACATCATCATCGGCAATGAGACAGATTTTTTTTGAAGCATTTTCGATTGCCAGATTCCTGCTTTTTGACAAACCTTTTTCTTTGGAATTTATTACTTTAACACGTTCAAAATCAGAACTCAAAAAATTATTTTGAGATTGATTTATAATTAACAAACTGAAGTTAGAAAAATGTTGATGCGGAAACATTTTCAACAAAAAATCAAAATTGCTCCTATCTTTGGTAGCAATTAAAATCTCAAGATCGTTTTCAGAAAAAACATTTAACATTTTCGTATATATTTACGTAAATATAAATATTTCCAGCAAAAATGAGGATACTCTTAGTGGGAGAATACAGTAGGTTGCATAATTCTTTAAAAGAAGGACTGGAAGCACTGCACCATAAGGTTACTATAATTGCAACAGGAGACAGTTTTAAACAATTTCCTGTAGATTATTCTATTTTTCCAAAATATTTTCTGAAGAACCGATTTCTCGTTTTTTTTAATAAAATCTTATTTCGGGTTTTTAAAATTGATTTACAGCTAGCAGAAAAAGGAATTCGTTTTTGGGCTTTTTTACCGAAGTTAAGGGATTATGATGTAGTTCAATTAATCAATTCAAATGCAATTGAAACGTATCCTTTTTTTTCAATGTATTTATTGAAAAGGCTTTTTAACCAAAACAAGAAAAGCTTTCTTTTGGTTTGTGGTGAAGATACTCCAATCATAGATTTCATGCTGAAAGATAAATTAAAGTATTCGGTATTGACTCCGTTTCTGCAAAACAAAAAGTTAAAACCTCAATATCGCTTTTCATTAAAATACATTCAGGATGATTATAGGAATCTTTATGAATTTGTTAATTCAAATGTCTCTGAAATTATTGTTTCTGACTTAGATTATAAAATTCCATTAGCCGAAAAAACACTAATTCCTAATCCTGTCAATATTGATAAAATAGGTTTTCAGCCTTTGGATGTTTCAGGGGAAATCGTGATTTTCTTAGGAAAAAACAATAGCAGTGCCATCAAAAAGGGAATTCATTATTTTGAAGATGCGCTCAGGATAATTCAGCTTAAATATGGTGACAAAGTGAGATTTATTAAGGTTGAGGATGTTCCGTACAAAGAATACATTACACATTATAATCAGGCACATATTTTACTCGATCAGGTCTATTCTTATGACCAAGGCTATAATGCCCTTGAAGCTATGGCAAAAGGAAAAGTGGTTTTTACAGGTGCAGAAACCGAATTTACAAACTATTATAATCTTTCTGAAAGAGTTTGTATAAATGTAATTCCCAATGTCGATCATTTAGTTAATGAATTATCTTTTCTAATTGAAAATCCTGAAGAAATTGTTGCTATTGGGAAAAGAGCCAGAGACTTTATCGAAAAGGAACATGATTATATCAAAATTGCTAAATATTATTTAAAAATTTGGGAAGGATAAATAGATGGTCGATATATTTTTTTAACCCAAAACTATCTTTTTCATTTTCATAATATCTTTTCAATTAAAATACTGATGTTTATTTTAAACAAAATTTATCATCGTAAAATCAAACTTCTTCTAAAGTAAACACACAATAGAATGAAATAAATAAAATTATCAAAAGCTTGCGCCATAACAACACCTTGTATTCCAAAGTAATCTATAAGAAACAAACTAGAAAAATATAATACGGTGAGTGAAAATAATTCTGAAACAATAAATGCTTTAGTCAGTTTTTTTGCAAAAAACTCATATCCCAAAATTAAGGAAGCTACTTTAAAAATATCACCAAGTAATTGCCAGAAGAATAGTGAAGAAATAGGCAAAAACTCTTTGGTAAATAAGATTTCAATAATTATAAACCTTGCAAAATAAATGACCATTAAACAGATTGCAAAAACGGGTAAAATAAATTTATAATACTGCCGAAAAATAGTTTTTGTTTCTTGCTTATTATGAGCCTTCGAGAGCTTAGGTAAAAAGTAAACCGTTAGAATTGTACTCACAAACATTATATAATAAGATGAAATCCTGGATATAGCTTCCCAGAAACCAGCTTGCTGAATACCCAATTTTCCTGTAATTTCATTTCTGATAATTAAAAAAACAATTGACCCTAAAACTGAAGAGACAAATGCCATTGCAGAATAGGGAATTAAGTTTTTTATGATTTTAAAATCAAATAATTCTAAACGAATCATTCCTGAAAAATCAACCTCTTTGTTTACAAAGTAAGATGTTGCAAAAAACAATAATGCAGGTGTTATTATAATTGCTAACAGTGCACCTAAAGTATGAAACCACAAAATCATTACAACAGAAACCAGTAAACCAATGGAGTTGCCAATAATATTTAGCCAAATTACTTTTTTGAATTTACCCAATCCATTTAATAGAGCTAATAAAAAAATGGAAACAATATACCAGGGCAAAGCCAAAGCAAGGATTTTGAAAACCAATTGATAGTTAAAATTAAACCCGAAGACTTTATTATTCCAAAAGGAAGCAAAAAAATATAAAATCACGCTTAAAACTATCGCTACAAATAACAGAGTAATAAATACAGTTGCGATTATCCGTTTCAGCTGTTCTTTATTTTTTTGATTTTCAGCCACATATTTCACAATTCCGTTTTGAAAACCGAGAGTTGAAATACTTTCTAATGAGGTTAAAAAATTACGCAGATTTCCAACAAGTGCCATTCCGCCTGGGCCAACGAAAATGGCAAGAATTTTAGACGTAATTAAGCCAATTCCGATTTTTAAACCTACACTAAAACTGTTTAAAAAAGTAATCTTAAACAAAGTCGTTTCGGTTATTTTTTTAAAGAATTTCAAATTAATATTTATTTAAAATCTCAATAACAAACCCAACCTCGTCATCAGCTAAAACAGGACTAATAGGTAAACTCAAAACTTCATCATGAATTTTTTCTGTTATGGGAAATGATAAATTATTCCAGTCTGAAAATGCCTTTTGTTTGTGCGGAGGAATGGGATAATGAATGACAGTCTGAATATCATTTTGAGCTAAATATTCCTGTAATGCTGCTCTATTTTCTGTTCTGATTACAAACAAATGAAATACATGATTGTTTGAAAAATCCCAAAATGGCAATATGATTTTCCCATTTTTAATTTCAGACAGATAGCGCTTTGCAATTGCGCGGCGTTTATCGTTATCAACATTCAAATTTGGTAATTTAAGGTTCAAAAATGCTGCCTGCAACTCATCTAATCTTGAATTTACACCAATATATTGGTTATGATATTTTTTTTCTGAACCATAATTACGAAGTGATAATATGACTTTTGACAACTCATAATTATTTGTGACAATAGCGCCGCCATCGCCCAAAGCACCCAAATTTTTTCCAGGGTAAAAACTATAAGCACTTGCCGATTTTAGATTGCTGGATGTACCATGAGACTGTGCCGCATCTTCTATAACCAAGAAATTATTTTCTTCTGCAATTGCATTAATTTCATTCATTTCTGCCAGTTGGCCATACAAATGAACTGCCAAAATTGCTTTTGTTTTAGGAGTAATTTCTTTTCGAATTAAAGCAGGATTTATGTTGTAAGTCTCAAGTTTTGGTTCAATTAAAACCGGAACCAGATCTGCTTCTAAAATTCCTAGAATACTGGCGATATATGTATTGGCAGGAACTATAACTTCATCTCCTTTCTGGAGTTTTCCTAACTGAATATAACCCTTGAAAATTAATGTTAAAGCATCAAAGCCATTTCCTACTCCTATGCAATATTTAGCATTACAATATGACGCAAAATCTTTTTCAAATGTTTCTGTTTCCTTTCCTAAAATATACCAGCCATTATTCAAAACCGTTTTCAGCTTTTCCTGAAAAGCATTTTCGTAAGCTTGGTTTATTTTTTTTAAATCTAGAAAGGAAATCATATTAAAACATTATTTAAAAGAGTATAATTGGACGTTTTAACTTCATAAAAATCATGGACAATTGTACTGGCGCCAAAACTTTCTTTCCAGTAAGACAATCCCTCATTTAGATTTTTTCCCTGATTTTCATTAGAGATTCCAAAATCAAAAAAACGTTTTTGTGCAAATCTTTCCTTAATTAAATATTGAAATAAAAAGTCAAGACTTCCTGAATTATTTTCATCTTCATTTTTGGAAATATATTGACAATGTGCCACCGTTTCTGTTTCAAAAACAGTCGTTCCTGCTATTATCTTGTCTTCAAAATAAACATTGAACTGATGAATATTTTGAGGAAAAAGAGATTTTAAACGGCTTATTTCTTCTATCGAATGAACAGGTTTTGCGTTGTGCTTTTTATGAAGATTCGGAATTAAAATTTTATCCCAAAAAGAGTCAAAATCATTTTCTTCTTTAATAATCAGTTCCTTTGAAGCCGCTT
>Ga0307410_10000205_pt1 | contig 22208 bp, 17 predicted proteins | sample 322Ometagenome_3_FD_203707 | JGI IMG/M metagenome (GOLD analysis project Ga0307410, IMG submission 203707) | Maize rhizosphere microbial communities from greenhouse at UC Davis, California, United States - 322HYB-O-3 | ecosystem: Host-associated > Plants > Roots > Rhizosphere > Soil | place... | reverse complement strand
CGGGGGGTGGCTGGGTGCACCTGGGCGGCGTTGATTACGGGGTTGTTAAATTCCACTTATGGTGCGGGGGGGGGGGGGCTTTGTCCCCCGGGCCGCCGGCTTTTGCGCGCGAATGACACCAGCGCACGACGACGCGTACGAGTATACCCGTATTGGATCTCCGCAGTCCGGTCGGATAGCCTCGTTGTCCGCCCTACGACGGTGCGCGATCAGCGACGCCGCCGGTGCCGTGCATCGTCCTGGCCGCGACCCTCACGTTCCTCCTGAGGTCGGCTCGTCACTTCTCCCAGCCAGGTCAAGAGCGATCGCATGATCGCCGAGCGGTGTGTGGGGAGCTGGAACACGAAGTCATAGAGTCCCAGGCCCCAGAGCGAGGCCAAGACGAGCGCCGCGCGCTCCATGGCGCCCTCGCCTCCGAGGACCTCGGCCACGGCGGACTGCACCCGTCGCGTCTCGCGGAGCACGACTGTCCGCACCTCGGGGTCGCTATCGGCCTCCGCGATCACTCCGGTAAACATGCGCATGTGCCCCCGATCCGTGATCGCGTCCGCGATGCGCCGGAGCATCGCGACGGCGTCGCCCGGCGCAGACCTGGCCGCTATCTCACCAATCCCGCGGACGACGCCGTCGACGAACCGCACCGCCACGGCCTCGAGGAGATCACAGCGCTTCGGGAAGTAATACGTGAGGTGTGATTGTCGCACTTTCGCATTGCGGGCCACCTGCACCTGCGACAGCCCCTGGATGCCTTCCTCGCGCAGGATCGCCATGGCGGCCTTCAGGATCCGCTCCCGGACCCCCCCCGCTTCCTGCTCGGACGCGGTGTGCGCTCTCGGACTCATCGCCTCTCCTCTCGGTAGCAGTGAACGGCCGCCCGGCCGCGCGCCAGGGGAGGCTTGGTAAATATACCAAGTCCGACATGACGCGGGCTAGTACTCGACGGGGGCTTGCGCGCGCGGCTAGTTTTGGTAATACTACCAAGCACTATTGGTAGCACTACCAAAACGGGCAGCCGGCCAACCGCCCTACAGATCACTATTTGATGGGAGGGGAGGATGACCTCGCGGATGTGGCGGCGCACGGGGGCTGTCTCCCTCGTCGCCCTGGGCGCCTGCTCGGCGGCGCGGTCGGCCGAGACGAAGGACGAGCGGGACACAGCGCCGGCCGCCGTGCGGGCCGAGCCCGCGGCGAGCGTCGCGCGGCCGCACGTCGTCACGGCGAGCGGCGTCGTCGAAGCGCGGACCACGGTTGACGTAGCCTTCCAGGTCCCGGGTAAGGTCGTCGCCGTGGGCCCGGACGAGGGTGACGCCGTGCGGGAGGGGCAGCTGCTCGCCGAGCTCGACCCCACGGATTACCGACTCACCGCCGAGCAAAGCGCGGCGCTTGCGGAGCACGCCGCGGCGGAGCGGGACCGGTACCGCCCCTTGCTGACGACGGGAAGCGTTGCCCCGAACGATCTGGAGCGCATGGAGAGCGTGGCGCGGCAGAGCGCGGCGGCGGCGGCGCTCGCGCGCAAGCGGCTCTCGGACACGCGGCTCCTCTCACCAATCTCCGGGGTCGTTGCCCGGCGCGCCGTGGAGCAGGGGAGTACGGTCGGCGCGGGGCAGAGCGCCTTCACGCTCGTCGATCTCGACGTCGTCAAGGTCCGCATCGGCGTCCCCGAAGCCGACGTCGGCATGCTGCGCACCGGGCAAGCGGCGACGGTGCGCCTCCCCGCGCTGGCCGAGTCGACGTTCTCGGGGCGCGTCACCGCCGTAGGCGTCACCGCCGATCCGACCACGCGGACGTACGCGGTGGAGATCTCGGTGCCGAACGCAGGGCACCGCCTGAGGGCGGGGATGGTCGCGGAGGCGACGGTAGCGGGGAGCGGGCGGACGACGGCCATCACCGTGCCGGCCGCGGCGGTCGTTCGCGACGCCGAGGGAGCCACGCTGCTCTATCTGCTCGACACGAGCACGAGTCGCGTGCACGGCCGACGCGTGACGCTGGGGACGACGCTCGGTGAGACAGTGGAGATCACGAGCGGACTGGCTGCCGGCGACCTCGTCGTGGTGGCCGGCCAGCAGCGCGTCCGCGAGGGATCGCTGGTGACCACGAGCCCGGCGGCGGCCGAGGAGAGTGCGCGATGAACCCGATCCGTACCGCCCTCCGGAATCGCCCTGTCGTCTTCCTGTTGAGCGCGTTCGCCGTACTGCTCGGCCTGCGGGCGCTGCTCACGATGCCTCGGCGCGAAGACCCCAGGATCACCATCCGCACCGGCCTGGTGCTGGCGCAGTATCCCGGCGCGACCGCCCAGCAGGTCGAAGAGCACGTGACGCGCAAGATCGAGGAGCGGCTCTTCCGCCACGCCGAAGTGCGCAAGCGGAAGACCTTCTCTACCTCGCGCGACGGCGCCGTCGTCGTCAACGTCGAGCTCGAGGACTGGGTCACCGATCCCGATCGCTTCTGGGCGATGCTTCGGCACGACCTCAACGAGCTGCGTGCCTCCGAGCTGCCCCCGTCGGTGCGGGGCCCAGTCGTGAACTCCAACTTCGGCGACGTGGTCGCGGTGCTCCTCGCCGTCCGGGGGGAGCGCTACACCTCGCGCCAGCTGGAGGACTTCCTCGACCGGATCGAGGACGCGATCCGGACCATCCCCCAAGTCTCGAAGATCAACCGCTACGGGGAGCAGCGCGAGGAGCTTCGCGTCTCGACGTCTAACGCCCGACTCGCGGCGTTCGGCATCACACCCCTTCAGGTCGTAGGCGCCATCCGCGCCCAGAACGCCGTGGAGAACGCGGGCGAGGTGGATGCCGGGATCGCGAGCCGCGTGCCGATGCGTACCACCGGCCTCTTCTCCCAGGAGTCGGAGCTGAGGCAACTCCTCGTCGGCACGTCGCGCGACGGACGGGCGGCCTACCTGGGGGACTTCGCGACGGTGGAGCGCCGCTTCGCCGACCCGTCGTTCGTCGTCCGGGTCGACGGCCAGACGGCGATCCTCCTCTCGGTCGAGATGCACGAAGGGAACAACATCGTCCGCTTCGGTGACGCGATCCGGCAGAAGGTCGCCGATGTGCGACGTACGCTCCCGCCCGATCTCACCGTCGATTTGGTGTCGGATCAGCCGGCGGCCGTGCAGCACCGGATGGCCGACTTCGCCCGAGAGTTCATGATGACGCTCGGCGCGGTGATCCTCGTGACGGTGCTCCTCCTCCCATTCCGAATCGCGGCCATCGCCGCCGTGGCGATCCCCATTACGGTCGCGATCACGGTCGCCATCCTCAATGCCGTCGGCATCGAGCTGCAGCAGGTCACCTTCGCCGGCCTCGTCATCGCCCTCGGGATCGTCGTAGACGACGCGATCGTCGTCGCCGACAACTACGTGGAGAAGCTCGACCACGGCACGTCGCCGTTCGAGGCGGCGTGGCGCGCGCCCACGGAGCTCGCGGTGCCAGTGCTGGCGGCGACGCTCACCATCGTGGCGTCGTTCCTTCCGCTCGCCCTTCTGCCGGGCTCCGAAGGCGAGTTCATGAGCGCGATGGCGTACACGGTCGCGATTGCACTGATGGTGTCGTTCGCCGTCGCGATGCTGCTCACCCCGCTGCTGGCGATGGTCTTCGCCAAGCGGGGGCTGCACCCGGCGGGGCAGGCGGAGCGCCGCTTCCGGCCACTCGACTGGATGCAGGCCGCCTACGAGCGTGTGATGTCCGTGGCGATGCCGCGCAAGCGCACGACGCTCGTCGGGGCCGTGGTTGCCTTCGCCGCCGGCCTGCTCCTGATGCGGGCCGTGCCGTACCGCTTCTTCCCGATGAACGAGCGCGATCAGTTCGTCATCGACGTCTGGACGCCCGCGGGAACGCGGCTTGAGGGAACTGACGCGGTGATGCGCCGGCTCGAGCGGGAGCTGCGCGCCACCGATGGCGTGCGCCAGGTGACGACGTTCGTCGGCCAGGGGGCGCCGCGGTTCTACTATAACCTGAATCCGGAGCCGCCGACCCCCAGCTACGGCCAGTTCCTCGTCCGGACGCGGTCGCCGAAGGCAACGAAGGAAATCGTCGAATCACTCCAGGGTCGGCTCGACCGAATCGCGCCCGAGGCCTGGGTGTACCTCAAGCCGCTGCAGCAAGGGCCGGTGATCGCTGCGCCGAACGAAGTGCGGCTGGTCGGCGACGACCGGGCCGCCCTGCGCAGGTGGGGCGACTCTGTAGTTGGCATCTTCGAGCGGACGCCCGGGAGTGCCTACGTCCACACGGATTGGCGCGACGACGAGCTCGGGCTCGCCGTGCACCTGAAGGACGAGGTGGCCGCGCGACTCGGCATCACCGACGCCGATGTCGCCGCACAGCTCGCGGCGGGGTTCGACGGCGCGCCGGTCTCCACCTTTTGGGAAGGAAAGCGCGACCTCGACATCACGCTGCGACTGGACGAGTCGGAGCGTACCCACCTCGAGGACGTCGCGTCCACCTACATCATCTCGCCCGCCACGGGCGCGCGCGTGCCGCTGCGCCAGGTGGCGGACGTCGCGCCCGAGTGGCGGCCGAGTCGGATCGTGCGCCGCAACGGGGTGCGCACCCTGACGGTGCGGAGCTTCTCCGCGCCAAGCGTGCTGCCGTCGGCCGTGCTCAAGGCGGCGCAGCCGCGCCTCGCCGCGCTCGCGCTGCCCGAGGGCGTGAGACTGGAGTACGGCGGTGAGCTGGAGCGGTCCGCCGAAGTGCAGGGGTCGGTGAACCTGGCCCTGCTCACCTCGGTGATCGGCGTCTTCCTCATCCTGCTCTTCCAATTCCGCAACAGCAGGCAGCCCCTCGTCGTGATGGTGTCCATTCCACTTGCCGTTGTCGGCGCGGCGCTGGGGCTTCTCGTCACGCAGAACCCGTTCACCTACACCGCCAACCTGGGCCTGAACGCGCTCACCGGCGTCGTCGTGCGGAACGCCATCATTCTCGTCGACTTCGCCAACGAGCTTCGCCGCGGCGGCACTGAGCTCGAGGCGGCCGCGGTTCTCGCCGGCCGGCGTCGCCTTCGTCCGATCTTCCTGACGACAATGGCCGCGGCCCTCGGCGTCACGCCGATGATCCTCTCGCGCTCCCCGCTCTGGTCGCCGATGGCGAGCGTGATCGCCGTGGGGCTCGTCGTCTCGATGATCTTCACGCTCATCGTCGTGCCGGTGCTCTACGTCGTTGTCGAGCGCCGGATCGAGCGCCGGATCGAGCGGCGTGCGGCGCGGCGGGCTTCAGCGAGGGTGGAGCGCGACCACGGCGTCCCAGCGATCTCGGCGGCCGCCTCGCTTCGCGCGAGCTCGCTCGCGCTAATTACGGCCCTCGCGGTGGGGGTGGGTGCGCCGGCCGGGGCCCAGAACACCGGGCCGGTTCGTCTGACCCTCGATTCGGCGATTCAGCTCGCGCTGTCCCAGGGACATCCAGCGCGAATGGCGGGACTCCGGGTGCGGCAGGCGGAGGCGGGGCGGCGCGGCACGTTCGCCGACTACCTGCCGCGGCTGGCGGTGAGTGGCAACCGCATCCAGGGGAGTGGACGGACCCGCGTCGTGATCCCCCGAGGCGTGCTCGGGGAGGACGGCACGGGCGCGCCGGTGCCGGGGGCGACTCGCTCGTTCGAGCAGGGAGCGACAGCGATCACGTATGGGCAGCTGTCGCTCACCCAGCCGCTGACGACCCTGTATCGGGTCCGACAGGCGGAGGCGCTGGCGTCGGCGCGCGAGCGGGGCGCGGAGATCGAGCGCGTGCGAACGGAGCTCGACGTAACGCTCGACGTCGAGCGACTCTTTCTGGGCGCGCTCGTCGCCAGGGAGAGGGTGCGGGCAGCCGTTACCACGGTGGCTGCGCGGCAGCGGCAGCTCGCGGACGCGGAGCGGGCCACCGCCGCCGGCGCTTCGCTCGGTGCCGATGCCGCTGGCGCGCGCGCACGTGCGCGCGACGCCGAGTACGCACTCGTCACGGCTCAGAACGAGATGCAGGACCTCGAGGCCGAGTTGCGCGACGCACTCGGCCTCGATGGAGGAGCGCCGCTCGAGCTGGTGCCTCCGGATGCATCGCCCGAGCCGCTGCGTCCAATGGCGGAGTACCTGGTGCGTGCGCGGGCCAACAGCCCGGAGGTCGCGAGCGCGGAGATCGCGCTCGAGCAGGCACGACGCGCCGTGTCGCTCGCTCGTGCCGACTACATCCCGGAGACGGGGATCGGTATCACGTACACGTACCAGGATGGCGTGGCGTTTCTGCCGCGGCGCAGTGCGGCGCTCACCATCCAAGGGGCGTGGACGATCTGGGATTTCGGTAAGCGCTCGGCCGGGGTGCGCGAGCGGCAGACGGCGCTCGCGATCGCGAGGCTCGCCGTCGAGCGTGCCGAGGACCAAGTCGCCGTGGCCGTGGAGAAGGCCTACCGGCGAGCCGAGCGCGCTGCCGTCGCGACGGAGGCGGCGCGGGCCGCGCTCGAGGCTCGGCGGGATGCGCTGAGGGTCGCCACGGACCGCGAGCGGCAAGGACTGGTGCTCGCCGCGTTCCGGGCCGACGCCGAGGCGACGGAAGCGGCTTCCGAGGTCGAGGTGATGTCGGCGTCGCTCCACGAGCGGATCGCGCGTGCCGAGCTAGCGCGCGCAGTCGGGGATGCGCTGCGCCCGGAGCGCGCGAGCACCGGAGCGCGCGAGCAAACGTACGGACGGAGGGTTCTGAGATGATGACGCTGACCGACATCGCGCAGTGGGCCGTGCGACTGACGGGCCCGACGCAGGTCGTCCTCGGTCTTCTGTTCTGGGCCGGACGGGCGCTGAGCCTGCTGCCGCTCCACATGCTGATCGGGATGGTGTTCGTGCTTGCCTTCCTGGTGCTCGCCGGTCTCGCCGCGTGGGCGGGCCTCCGTCGGGCGTTGGTGGTGCTGACCGTAGCATTGGGACTCGTCATTCCGTTATTCGGGATCATGCAGTCACGACTGCTGCCGGGACCCGCGCACTGGGTAGTGAAGCTCGCTCACCTGCTGATCGGGATCGTCGCCATGGTCGTGGCCGCGCGGCTCGCACGCTTCATCCGCTCGAATCCTCGCCGACGGCGGGTGCTGGCGACCGAGCCCTCGATCGTGGGGTGACCGTGCCCAACTCCGACAGGCCCTACATCCCGGCCGCCGGGCGTCACTGGCGGCTCCCGTTCTACGACCTGCTGGCTGCACAGCGGCGACGTCGCCGAGATCGCTGCACTGCAACGTGCGGACGCTTGGGCCGATGCGGCCGCCCTCCTCACCGAAGCGGCACTGGGCCTCGAGCGCGCCGGGGCGGATGCCGGCGTCCTCTGCACGGACACGATGCATCGTGTGGCGCCCAGCCATCGAGGCTGCGCTCAGGGTGCCGCTCCTGCACATCGCCGACCCCGCGGGACGGGCACGCCAGGCGGCCGGCGTCCGTCGGGCAGCCTTGCTTGGGACGCTCCACACCATGGAGCAGCCCTACTGGCGCGACCGGCTCGCCGCGCGGTTTGGCGTCGAGCCGTGCCTGCCCGATGAGGCCGACAGTGATCGTGGCGTGTTGTCTTGAAAGCCCGCTCCGGTGAGATGCGGCGCGAGGCGCGGTAAGGCACGGTACGGTAATGAAGCGACGAGTACTGCGGGGTGGGCGCCAGGAGAACGATGTTGCGACCCATGATGCTCATCGGGCGGGCAGCGTTTCCGGCATCCGGACGGCGACGAAGAGACCCGATGCCACGGTGACGACGCCGATCGCTGCGATGGCCGCCGCCATCCCGAACGCGTCGGCGAGGAGGCCGGCGGCGAGCGCCCCCACGGCGTAGCCGAGGTCCCGCCACAGGCGGTAGATGCCGACCGCGGTCCCGCGCCACGACGGGTGTGCGACGTCCCCGATCGCGGCGAGGAGGGTCGGGTAGACCATCGCCGTCCCGACGCCGAGGAGTGCCCCGGTGAGGAGCCACGGCGCGACGCCACGCACGGCGACCATCGCCACCAGTGCCAACCCCTGCAGCGCCATGCCCGCCGCGATGAGCCACTTGCGGCCGAGGCGGTCGCTCAGCCCTCCGGTCCAGATCTGTGCCACGCCCCAGGTGGCCGGGTAGATGAAGGCGAGGAGCCCGATCTCGCGCAGCGAGAGCCCCGCCGCCGCGAAGAAGAGCGGGAAGAGTCCCCAGGCGAGGCCGTCGTTGAGGTTGTTCACGAGCCCCGCCTGGCTCGCGCTGAAGAGCGCGGGGTCGCGCCAGCTCACGAGCGCGAACAGCTCCCGCGCGCGCGGTGTTCGCGCGGCGCGCCGACCGTCGGGGGCCGCTGATGCCGCCTCGTGCCGCACGTGCGTCATCGTGTCGCGCACGAGGAGCTGCGACAGCGCGAGGCCGAGCACGGCAAAGGCGACGCCCAGGTAGAAGGGCTCCGGGCGCAGGCCGAAGCGGCTCGCGATCTCCCCCGTGGCGTAGGCTGAGATCGCGACGGCGAGGTAGCCCGCGAACTCGTTGAGCCCCATGGCGAGGCCGCGCTGTTTCGAGCCCACGAGGTCGATCTTCATGATGACCGTCGTCGACCAGGCGAGGCCCTGGTTCACGCCGAGCAGGACGTTGGCGAAGACGATCCACGACCAGCTCGGCGCCCAGATCACCAGGAGCGGTACTGGGACGCCGACGAGCCACCCGGCGACGAGGACACGCTTGCGGCCGAAGCGGTCGCCGAGCCGCCCCGCGAGGAAGTTGGTGAGCGCCTTTACGACGCCGAACGTCGCGATGAACGAGAGCGCCGCGCTCTTCGAGGCGAGGCCGAACTCCCGCTCGGCGATGAGGGGGAGCACCGTGCGCTCGAGCCCCACCATGGCCCCGACGAACGCGTTGACCAGTACCAGGAGCCAGAACTGCCGCCAGTTCGCACGCAGGCCGAGCACCGGCACCGCGCCGCCGTCCGCGTCTGCCGTCGAGTCGCGCTGTGTGACCGCGGATGTGGTCACGGTCTACGCCGGCTGCGGGAGTCCCAGGTTCTCGGCCCGCACGTGAGCCGCGTCCGGCGGGCGCGGCGGCGTGTCGCGCAGCATGTACGCGATGAACGCGTCGCGGTCGGTGATGCCGAACGCCCGGTTGAACCGCCGCTCGAAGCCGACGGTGGACCCAGGGTTCCCGCTCAACCCGCGGCCGCAGACGGAGCCGGAGAAGGCGCCGGGGAGGACGGCAACGTAGTCGGGCAGAGCGCGCAGCCGCTGCGCGCTCTCGAAGAGCGCCCTCGCGCCCTCCTCGGCGCTCGTGGCGAGCTCGGTCCGCCCCATGTCGCCGACCATGAGCGTGTGCCCGGTGAAGACGAGCCACGGCTCGTCGGCGCGCGTGCGGTCGGTGACGGCGAGCGCGATGTGCTCCGGCGTGTGGCCGGGCACGTGAAGCACCTCGGTGACGACGTTGCCGAGCTCCAGCCGCTCGCCGTCGCGAACGACGCGGTACTCGAAGCGGGCGTCGGCGCCTTCGTACAGGGCATACTCGGCGCCCGCCTCCTCGGCGAGCGCGCGCCCGGTGGACACGTGGTCCGCGTGGACGTGTGTGTCGATCACGTACTGGATCCGCAGCCCAGCCTCCGCGGCGGCGCGGAGGTAGACGCCGGGGTCAGCGACCGGATCGACGACGGCGCCGGCGGCCTTGCCGCCGCAGCCGAAGAGGTACGACGCGGCGACGATGGGGTCGGTGTGCAGGAACTGGCGGAGGATCATGGCGTGTGGTGTCGGTGAGGGTGCGTACTAGGCAGCAATGGCGGCTGTCAGTCCCCCGCGGCGACCGGCAGGCCGCTCGCCCGCCAGTCGGGGAGCCCCTCGCCCGCGCGGCGCGCCCGGTAGCCGTGCTTGCGGAGCAGCTCGACCGCCTCGACCGAGTAGACGCAGTACGGCCCCCGGCAGTAGGCGACGACCTCCCGCTTCCTGGGGATCTCCCCGAGCCGGCGCTTCAGCTCCGCGATCGGAACGGACACCGCACCCGGGATGTGGCCTGAGCGGTACTCCTCCTCGGGCCGGACGTCGATCACGGTGACGTCGCCCTCATGGAGGCGCCGCCGCAGCTCGTCGAGTGTGACCGGCTCCAACTCGTCGCGGCCGTCGATGTAAAGGCTCGCGACCTGCTCCACCTCGGCGAGCCGGCTCCGTGCCAGCGTCTGGAGGTCGCGGAGGAAGCGGAAGACGTCCTCGCCCGCGAGGCGATAGTAGACGTACGTCCCCTCGCGCCGGGTCTCGACGAGCCGCGCTTGTCGGAGCACGCGCAGGTGGGCGCTCGTGTTCTTGAGGGGCGTGCTCGACTGCTCGCCGAGGGTCTCGACCGTCTTCTCGCCCTGGGCCAGCAGGTCGAGGAGCTCGATCCGCTTCGGGCTCGCGACGGCGTGCCCGATGTGGGCGAACTGGGCGTAGAGGGGGTCCTTGAACTCTCGATGCGACATATCCGGGGCTGTGACCTGCAGGAGGCTTGACAGATATGATCTAATGATCTATAGAGTATGAGAACAGCGCACTCGTGTCAAGCTGCCGCCCGCCGCGGCGATGGGCGCCGGTGCGAGCGCCACCCCGGAAGGTCCCCATGCGTCGCGTCATCGACTGCCCCTGCGGCCACCTGCTCCACGGCGCCGACGACGAGGAGCTCTTCCGCCTCGCCCGCCGGCACGTCACCGATCACCACCCCGACATGCAGCGCACGTACGACCAGCTCCGGCAAGTGATTCGCGAGCGGGCCCGCGACGAAGTGGCAGTCGCACGCTACGCCACGAGAACTTTGGGAGTACCGAGATGGAGGACCACGAGATGGAGGACCACATGACTGCAGTCCCACAGCTCATCCCTGGCGCCGCCCGCCCAGTCGCCGGGCTCGATGTCGAGGGCTTGCGGCGCGCCATCCAGGAGGAGTACGCCACCGTCGCCGCCGAGCCCCGGCGCGGCTTCCACTTCCACACCGGGCGCCCGCTCGCGCGGATGCTCGGTTACGACGACGCCTGGCTCGAGGGGATCCCCGAGGGATCGATCGCCTCGTTCGCCGGCACCGGGAATCCGTTCAGCCTCGGCGTCCTGCGCCCTGGGGAGCGCGTCGTCGACGTGGGGTCGGGCGCGGGGATCGACAGCCTGATCGCGGCGCGCATGGTGGGACCGGACGGCTCCGTCGTGGGCGTGGACATGACGCCGGCCATGCTCGAGAAGGCGCGCCGGAGCGCGGCCGAGGTCGGGCTCGAGAACGTCGAGTTCTGCGACGGCTTCGCCGAGGAACTGCCAGTGCTGAATGGCTGGGCCGACGTCGTGATCTCGAACGGGGTCATGAACCTTTTCCCGGACAAGCTGGCGGGCCTCCGCGAGATGGCGCGCGTCCTCAAACCGGGCGGCCGCCTTCAGATCGGCGACATCCTCGTCCAGAAAGCCGTGGGGGAGGGCGCCAAGCGGAACATCGACCTGTGGAAGGGCTGAATCGCCGGCGCTCTGCTGGAGGCAGAGCTCCAGGCCACGGTCGCGGCGGCGGGTTTCGTCGGCTTCGAGATCACTTGGCGCGTCGACGTGTTCAGCGGCGCTCCGCAGGCGTCGAGCGCGGCCCAGTTCGGCACGGTCGGCATCAACTTCCGCGCGCGGAAGGCGTCCTCTGAGGAGGAATGGCTCGCGGCCCTGTCCGCGTTGTCCTGCGACATCTCGTGATGTGTTCGGTTGATGGCCTGGGCGTTGCTGGCCCACGCTTCGCGGCCGGGGCACAGTTCTGGGCACGAAGTTGCGAGAAGGGACGCAGGACAACACACAGGACAACCCAACGGGAGGTGCGTGTGCGCCGGCGGAACCGTCCGCGCTGCAACGCGCTGCAACGCATTGCAACGGAACGCACCTAGACGCAAAGGACCGGAGAGAACTGCAAAACCGCTATTCGCCGGTTCGATTCCGGTCGGCGCCTCTCGACAACAGGGCAGCAATAAGCGAACGCTCCGCATGATCGCGGAGCGTTCGGCCTGGATGCCCGCTCGTGGTCCCGTGACGCGTCGTCTATTTGTTGCCCTGGCGGGCGCCGGGTCCTACTTTCGAGCGTCGGTCGTACCGTCCCACTCCTCTCGCTGACGAGCGGCTCGCGCGCAGAGCCCGAGCGTGTGACCGACGGGAGCGCGGTCGACGCGGAGAGCCGCGGCCACTTCTTCGGGATCGCCGCTCGCGCGAGGCGCGCGAGCCTGGTCGATCAGTACCTGGCAGTACCTCGCGCCTCGCGCAGAAGCGGGGCGGCGACTGGAAGCGGACCACCCTCAGCGAGGCTGACGACGCCCTCGACGTTGCGCCAAATGACCGGCTCGCGCTGAACCGCGCGCGCCTGGCGCTTCCGCTCACTCGCTCCTCGTCTGCAATCCCGAACAGCGGCCGACGGCCCTGGGCAGGTCGGCCCCCACGCATCGCGATGGACCAGGAACGACGCCTCCAGATCGAGCAGCTGTTCGAGTCGGCGCTGGACTGTGACGCCGACGGGCGCCAGGAATGGCTCGCCGTCGCGTGTGCGGACGATCCGGCGCTGCACGCCGAGGTCGAGGCGCTGCTTGCCGCACATGAGTTGGCCGAGCGGGTGTTCGACGAGGACACGATGCACCGCCTTGCCTCCGAGCCCGCGCACCCGAAGCGGATCGGTCCGTACCGCATCGCGGGCGAGCTGGGGCGCGGTGGGATGGGGACCGTCTATCTTGCCGAGCGCGCGGATGGAGAGTTCGAGCAGCGGGTTGCCATCAAGCTCACCAATGCGCTGAGTGGCCGCCCGGACTCCCGCGGGCTCGTGCGCCGCTTCCTCGCCGAGCGACAGATGGTGGCGCGACTCGAGCACCCGAACATCGTCCGGCTGCTCGACGGCGGCACGATGCCCGACGGCCGGCCGTACTGCATCATGGAGTACGTGCCGGGCATGCCGATCGACGAGCACTGCGACCACCGGCGGCTCGGCGTCGAGGCGCGGCTGCGGCTCTTCTGCGCCGCCGCCCGGGCGGTGCACCACGCGCACCGGAACCTGATCGTCCACCGCGACCTCAAGCCGTCGAACATTCTCGTCACCGACGGCGGCGAGGTGAAGCTGGTCGACTTCGGCATCGCCAAATCACTCGAGGAGGTGGACTCCCCGGACGCGCGGCTCACGCGCACCGGGCACCACGTGCTGACGCCGGAGTACGCGAGTCCCGAGCAGATCCGGGGCGAGGCGGTCACGACGGCCACGGACGTCTACGCGCTGGGCCTCGTCCTGTACGAGCTGCTCTGCGGACGTCGCGCACAGCGCGTCGGGGGAGGGTCGTTCCATGCGATCGTGCACGCGGTCCTCGCATCCAAGCCGCCGCGGCCCAGCTCGGCCGTACTGCGCGTCGACGATCTGGCGGCGGAAGACGGCCGCGCCGCGGCAGCGCCCGAGCGTGTCGCGGCGGCACGCGGCACGACGCCGGGGCGGCTGCACCGTGCGCTGCGCGGGGACCTCGACCGGATCGTGCTCTGCGCGCTCGAGAAGGAGCCAGAGCGACGATACCCGTCGGCCGAGGCGCTCGCCGCTGACGTGGAGCGATACCTGGACGGGCGCCCGGTGGCCGCCCGCAGCGACTCCGGTGCGTACCGGGCCCGGAAGTTCGTGCGTCGGCATGCGTGGAGCGTCGCCACCTCGGTCGCGTTTGCGGTCCTCCTCGCGGGGTACGCGGCGACGGTGACGGTGCAGGCGGAGCGGGTGCGCACGGCGTTGGAGCAGGCGCGCGTCGAGGCGGACCGCGCCTCGCAGCTCAGCACGCTGCTCCTCGGGCTCTTCGAGACGCCGCGGCGGGAAGGGGAGGCCTCGGGCGACAGCGTCGCGGTGCGCCGGCTCCTCCGGCGTGGGCTCGCGCGCGCCGAGGAACTGAATCTGCAGCCCGAGGCGCGGGCGCAGACGCTGACGACCCTCGGTCGCGTCTACCGCCATCTCGGGGAGTACGACCGAGCGGCCCCACTTCTCGAGCGCGCGCTCGCGCTGCACCGGGACGTCTATGGCGACCGGCACCTGAACACGGTCGAGGCGCGCGTGGCGCTCGCGGAGGTGTACCGGAACCTCTACCGCGGCGCGCCGGCCGAGTCGCTCCTGCGCGAGGCGCTCGCCACGGAGCGTGCGCTGCTCGGGCCCGCGCACCCCCGCGTCGCGCGCACGCTCACGGAGCTCTCGAGGGTGCGCCGCGACGCCGGCGATCTCGCCACCGCCGAGCGGCTGGCGCGCGACGCGCTTGAGATGCGGCACCGGACCTATCCCGGCGACCACCCGGACGTGGCGCAGGGAACGGACTACCTCGCGGGGCTGCTCCGCCGGCGCGGCGACTTCGCCCGAGCCGGGCCGCTGTACGAGCAGGCACTGGCGATGCGGAGGCGCCTCTACCGCGGCGACCACCTCGACATCGCCGAGAGCCTCAGCGACATCGCCATGCTGCGGGAGCGCATGGGCGACCTCGCGGGGGCCGAGCAGCTCTGCGGGGAGGCGCTGGCCATGTACCGCCGGCTCGTCGGGGAGGACCACCCGCTCGTCGCCACCACGACCGCGAACCTGGGCCTCATTGTCGGCCGGCGCGGCGACGCGGACTCCGCCGAACGCCTGCTGCGGCGCGCGCTGGCGACGCAGCGCCACGTGTTCGGCGACGCGCACCCGCAGGTGGCGATGGGCGAGCGGCTCCTCGCGCTGCAGCTCGCCCGGCGCGGCGCGTACGCCGAGGCCACGGAGCACTATCGCGGCTCGCTCGCCCTCCTGCGCGCTGCCTTCGGCGCCGACCACCCCGAGGTCGCGCTCAGCCTCCACGGCCTGGGACGCGTGCTGCGGCAGCAGGGCGATCTCACGGCGGCGGAGCCGCTCTTGCGCGAGGCGCTCCGCGTCCGCCGCGCCGTGCTCGGGGCGGAGCACCCGCTCACCGCGAACACGCTCAACGAGCTGGGCGCGCTACTCGTCGCGCGCGGCGCGCTCGCCGAGGCGGAGCCTCTCCTGCTCCGGGCGTTGACCATCCGCCGCCGGACGGCGGCCGACTCGGCGGACGCGGCGGAGAGCGCCGGATGGCTCGCCACGCTGTACGAGGCCTCGGGGCGCACGCGGGAGGCAGTGGACTACCGCCGCCTCGCCGGCAGGAGGTAGCGGGTCGGCGGTTGTGGCGCGCTGGCCGGACGCGACTTACCTTGGGCCGAGGCTGTGCTGGCTTTCTCGTCCACTCCGACCACCACGGGTCCGCGAGCCATGGCGAAGACCGAGAGCCCCAGGAGGATCGCTGCCGCGCCGACCCCGGCCGACCTCCCCGCCGCACCGATGTCGGCCGACCTCCACCCCGCCGAGCCGCCCGAGAGTCTCGACAAGGTTCGTGACATACTCTTCGGCGGACAGATGCGCGCCGTCGAGGGGCGCCTCCAGGCGCTCGAGGAGCGGCTGCTGCAGGAACAGGCGCAGCTGCGCGCCGACCTCGGCAAGCAGCTCGCCGGCGTCGAGGCCGAGGCGAGACGCGAGCTCCAATCGCTCGCCGAGCAGCTGGCGGCCGACCGCGTCAAGCGCGGCGAGGAGTTGAAGGTGCTCGGCGCTGAACTCAGGGACGCGCTCCGCAACCTCGAGAAGCGGCACGTCAAGCTCGAGGAGATGGGCGGCACGGCGGACGCGGAGCTGCGTGACAGCATCCTCGAGCAGTCGCGCGCGGTGAGCGCGCAGATCGAGCGGCTCTCCCAGCGCGTCGCCGCGGACCTGAGCCGCGAGGTGGCGGGGCTCCGGCACGACAAGGCGGACGTCTCCGCCCTCGTCGGCATCTTCTCGGACATGGCGGGGCGGCTGGGTAGCGCGATCGGCAACGGACCCGCCGCGACCAGGGACAGCGCGAGGAGCTGACGGTGCCGGAACAGCGCGCGCCGGCGTCGGCGGCGCCGCCGACGCCTGACGATCGGGGGAGCGGGGGACCGGTACAGCAGCTCACGGAGGTGCGCGAGCTCCTCTTCGGCCCCGAGCGGCGTCAGATCGAGGAGCTGCGCCGCCGCCTCGACACCTTCGAGGTGAGCCCCGAGGAGCTGGCCGAGCAACTGCCCCGCGCGGTCGCGATGCGCTCGGAGCGCGACCAAGCTCTCGCCGTGGCGCTGGCGCCGACCGTGGAGCGCGCGATCGGCGAGTCGGTGCGCCGCAATCCCCGTGACATCGCGACGGCGATCTTCCCCGTCCTCGGTCCCGCCATCCGCACGGCGATCGCCGAGGCGATGGCCGGGCTCGTCGCGGCCGTCAACCGCGCCGTGGAGCACAGCATCTCGCCGCGCGGGCTGCGCTGGCGGATCGAGGCGTGGCGCACCGGCGTGCCGTTCGCCCAGGTCGTCATCAGGCACACGCTCGTCTACCGCGTCGAGCAGGTCTTCCTCGTCCACGCCGAGACGGGGCTCCTCATCGCCCACGTGCCTGACCAGAGCGGCGACGACGCCAACCTCGTCTCCGGCATGCTGACGGCCATCCGGGACTTCGTCAGCGACTCGTTCCACTCGAAGGATACCGGCGAGCTCCGGACCTTCAGCGCGGGCGACGTGTGCGTGCTGGCGGAGCCCGGCCCGCAGGGCTATCTCGCGGCCGTCGTGCGCGGGCAGTACTCGCCGGAGCTCGTGACGAAGCTTCAGCAGACGCTGGAAACGATCCACGTCCGGTGGTGCGACGCGCTCGGCGCCTTCGACGGCGACACCGCGCCCTTCGAGGGTACGCGGCCGCTGCTCGAGGACTGCCTGGAGACGGTGCTGGCGGACGACGTGCGCGGCGGTCGCCGCGGCATCGCGCGCTTCGCCTGGGTGCTCCCCGTCGTCCTTCTCCTGCTCGCGATCGGCGTGCCGCTCCTGCGCGCCAATCAACGCTGGCGGAGCGCGGTGGCCGCGCTCGAGGCGGAGCCGGGGCTCGTGGTCGTGCACTCGGAGCGCGACTGGGGGCGCTGGTCGTTCTCGGGGCTGCGCGACCCGCTGGCGCGCGATCCCGCGGCGGTGCTCGCCGGGCTGGGCGTGGACACCGCGTCGGTCGACGCGCGGTGGGAGCCCTTCGTCTCCACCGAGCCGCCGCTCGCGCTCGCGCGGGCCCGCCGCGTGCTCGCGCCTCCGCCGACGGTGGCGCTGCGGATGGAGCACGACACGCTCGTCGCCGAGGGCGTCGCGTCGGCGCCCTGGATCGCGCGCGCGGCGTCGCTCGGGCCGGTGCTTCCCGGCATCTCGTCCGTGGCGCTCGCCGCCGTGTCGCAGGGACTCCCGGCGGAGCTGGAGGCGCTGCGGCGCGACGCCGAGGGGCGTCGCGTCCTCTTCGCCGTCGGTTCGGCGACGCTCGACTCGACGGCCCGGGCGGTGATCGCCGCGTTCGGGGCGACGTACGAGCGGCTCCGCCGCGAGGCGGGGGCGCGGGGGTTCGACGTCGCGCTCCGGCTCGCCGGGCGCACCGACCCGACGGGGAGCGAGGTGACGAACCAGGGCCTCAGCCGGCGGCGCGTCGAGGCCGTGCGGAGCGCGCTGGCGCCGCTGGGCGTCGTGACGATCGCCGGCGCGGACGCGCTGGGCTCGTCGAACCCCCTTCCCGGCGGCAGTGCGGCCGATCGGGCACGGCTCAACCGCAGCGTCTCGTTCAGCATCGAGGCGCGCCCCAACGACCGAGGCCGATGATCCAGAAGAAGGTGTGCATGGTGGGCGTGCAGGGCACGGGGAAGACGAGCATGGTGCAGCGCTTCGTGCATTCGCTCTTCTCCGAGCGGTACCACAGCACGGTCGGGGTGAAGATCGACCGCAAGATCGTCCAGATAGCCGGCGGCGAGGTGAACCTCCTTCTGTGGGACATCGAGGGGCGCAGCCAGGAGCAGGAGGTGCCGACCAGCTACCTTCGCGGCGCGCACGCCGTCCTCTACGTCGCCGACGGCACGCGGCGCACGACATTCGAACAGATCCCTCAGCTCCGGGAGCTCGTGCGCTCGACGGTGGGCGACGTACCGTCGCTCGTCGCGCTCAACAAGTCGGACCTCACGCAGCAATGGGCGTTGACGCGGAGCGACGAGGCGAGCCTGCCTGGCGCGGGGCTCCACCACGTGCGGACGAGTGCGAAGACCGGCGGCGGGGTCGAAGACGCCTTCCACTGGCTCGCGAAGGAGGTGCTGCGTGCCGACCCGAGCCGACGCTGACATGCCTGGCATCGCGCCGCCGCGCCTCGACTACCACGGCGCCTCACACGTGGGTAAGGTCCGCGATCAGAACGAGGACCACTTCGCCATCATGGCGCTGCAGCACTCGGCGCGGCTCCTCCTGTCCAACATCGAGGACGCCGGCATCGGGGAGCGCCTGTCGCGACCGGATGCGCATGTCTTCATGGCGGCCGACGGCGTGGGCGGTGTCGCGGGCGGCGAGGAGGCGAGCCGGCTCGCGATCGGCACGATCATGGAGTACCTGTCCGAGGCCGCGAACTGCTACCGGGGCACGGACGCTGGACAGGAGCAGGAGTTCATCGACCGCCTCACGGCGGGGGTGGAGCGGGCGCACCGGCGCATCATCGAGGACTACGGCGTCCAGCGCGCCCCCGCGACGACGCTCACGATGGTGACGCTCGTCTGGCCGCGCGCCTACGTCGTGCACGTCGGCGACAGCCGGGGCTACCTCCTGCGCCGAGGGCGTCTCCGGCAGTTCACCAAAGATCAGACGATGGGCGACCTGTACGTGGACATCGGGAGGGGATCGGAGGAGCAGGCGACGAAGGCGGGGCTATTCAACATCCTCTCCAGCGCCGTGGGCAGCGACATGGCGCCGGCCGTAGGCGTCGTGGACCTGGAGCCCGACGACGTGCTGCTCCTGTGCACGGACGGACTCACCAATCACGTCCCCGACGGCCGCATCGCCGAGCTGCTCCGGGCGGCCCCCGACGCCGCGTCCGCGTGCCGGGCGCTCGTGGACGACGCACTCGAGCAGGGGGGGCGCGACAACATCACCGTGATCGTGGCGCGCTTCTCCGCGGCGCCTGGCTGAGCGGCGGCACGAGTTCGCCCAGCTCTTGTCCGTCTTCCACACGTAGACGTACCGGCTACTGGCCGCCCGCTTCCCGGGCCTCGGCGTTCGGCGCATGACACGCGCGGTCGAGTCGCGGCCGGCCCGACCGCGCTACTCAGGAGGCGCGGGGAGCACCGTGAGGGTGTTCTGCGTCACCGGCATCGTGATGGCGAGTCGGTCGCCCGGGCGGATCGTGATCGGGCCGGTGCTCACCACGCGGTTGCTGGCCAGCGGCACGGCGATGATGGTCACCGGGCCGGCGCTGAAGACGAGGTCCCGCGGCACGGTGAACGTCTCGCTCCGACCGGCGGCCACGCTGGCCAGGCGGCGCCTGCCGCTGCTCGACCGGACGGCGTACACGTCGACCTGGTCGAGCCCCTCGTTGGTAAAGGTCACCACGGCGGGACTCGCGGACGGCTCACTCGGCTCACTCGGCTCAGCCGGCGCGCCGGCGCCCGCCTGGCCCGCCCGGCTGCAGGCTGTCATCACGCCGAGCGAGGCGAGCGTAGCGACGAGAGAGAAGCGACGAAGGGTGCGGCGCATATGATGTCCTCCGAAAGAGGTGCGCGGCTCGCCGATCGCGCCGCGAGGAAGGTCGTGCCCCCGCAGTGCCGGCGGGGCCGATCTAGCCGTGAGCTCGTTCTCCTCGGAACGTCTGCCGGTAGGCCAGCGGCGTCGTGCCGGCCGCGTCGCCGAAGTGCCGCCTGAGCGCGACCGCCGAGCCGAACCCCGCGCGCTCGGCGATCCGCTGCACCGGCAGGTCGGTCTGCTCGAGCAGCCGCTGCGCGAGCCGCACGCGCTCCTGGAGCAGCCACTTGAGCGGCGTCGTGCCGAACTCCGCGTGGAAGCGGCGCGTGAAGTGCCGGGCGCTCGCGTTGGCGTGGCGCGCCATGGCCTCGACCGTGAGCGGCTCGTGCAGCCGCTCGAGCGCCCACGCCTGCGTGCGCTGCAGCATGGAGTCGCGCGTGACCGGCACCGGCTGCTCGATGAACTGCGCCTGCCCGCCGGTGCGGTGCGGCGCCACGACCATCCGGCGGGCGATCGTGTTCGCCACTTCGGCGCCGTGGTCGCCGCGCACGAGGTGCAGGCACAAGTCGATGCCGGCCGCCATCCCGGCGGACGTGAGCACCGACCCCTCGTCCACGTAGAGCACGCGCGGGTCCACGACCGCGCGGGGGCAGAGCGCCGCGAGGCGGTCCGTCCATGCCCAGTGCGTGGTGGCCCGCCGCCCGTCGAGCGCGCCGGCCGCGCCGAGCACGAACGCGCCCGTGCAGATGGAGACCAGGCGGGCGCCGCGCTCGGCCCCCTGGCGGAGCGCCTCCACCACGGGCTCCGGCACCGGCGCGTCGGCGGTCGAGCGGCCGGGGACCACGATCGTGTCCGCCTCGCGCAGCGCCTCGAGGCCGAGCGGCACGCCAATGGGAACGCCGCCGGCCATCGGCACCAGCCCGGGGGCGGGGCCGCAGAGGAGCATGCGGTAGCGCGCCGTCCCCCCTGCGCGCGCGGGTCGCCGAAGACCTGCCCCGGGATCACGAGGTCGAACGGGACCACGTCCGGGAGGGCCAGGACGGCCACGGTGTGCAGATCCGGTCGCATCAGGATGTCGGAAAGTGAGCGAAAGTGGTCGCGCGGCGCGCTCACGGGGGGAGCTCGGCCGGGCCTAGCTTCGGCCCCAGAGATCAGCATGGGGCGCGCTCACGGGGAGCGCCAGACCGTGCCGGATCTCCGCCACCGAGGACCACCGAAGGAGACCGAGCCATGTCACGCATGTCACGACTGACCCGATCGTTCATCTACGCGGCGGCGTTCACCGTCCCCCCGCTCGCCGCCGCCGCGCTGGGCCTGCGCGAGCTCGCGAGCCGGGACCACCCGGCGCGACTGTCGCCCATGTCCGCGGCCAGCATCGCGGCCGCGCCGCGGCCCACCCTCGACCCGACGAAGCCCACGGTCGTCGTCCTGCTCGGCGCGGACCTGACCGAGATCACCGACGCGGTCGCCCCGTACGAGATGTTCGCCCGCGCGGGGCGGTTCAACGTCGTCACGGCCGCCCCCGAGCGCCAGCCGACGCTGCTCTCCGGCGGGCTCCGCATCCTGCCGCACTACTCGCTCGCCGAGATCGACTCGGCGCTCGGCAGGCGCTCGCCGGCAATCGTCCTGGTGCCGAACATCCCGAACATCGCGCAGGAGCAGAACCGCCCGCTCGTCACGTGGCTGCAGCGGCAGGCGGTGGCCGGTGCGATGATCCACTCGTGGTGCAAGGGCGCGATGACGCTCGCGCACGCCGGCCTGCTCGACGGGCGGACGGCGACGGCGCACTGGGGCGACCTGCCGAAGCTCGAGAAGATGTACCCGCAGGTCGAGTGGGTGCGCGGCGTCCGGTGGGTCGACCACGGGCAGCTCGTCATGTCCGCCGGCATCACGTCCGGCATCGACGCCTCGCTTCACGTGATCGCCCGCCTCGCCGGTGACAGCGCCGCCCGCCGCGTGGCCCGGGAGCTCCGCTACCCCAACTACCACTTCGCGATCGACCCGAGGGCGGAGCAGTACGCCCTCCGCCCGGCCGACGGCGTCCTCCTGGCGAACGCCGCGTTCCGCGTGGGACGCTCGCGGACCGGCGTCGCCCTGTACCCGGGCGTCGGCGAAGTCGACCTGAGCAACGTCTACGACGCGCACGTTCACGTCATGGTCGCCGACGTAGAGACGGTGGCGGAGCACGCGGGCGTCGTAGTGAGCGCGCACGGGCTGACGCTGCTGCCGTCGCTCGCGCTGTCGCCCTCGGGCGGCCGCGACGCGGCGCGCGTGCGCCGCCTGGATCGGCTCGTCGTGCCGGGACCCGAGGGGCGCGAGCGTGGTGCCTCGGTCGCGTCGGCCGCGACCGCCGCGGCCCCGTCACTGCGAGCGGAGTACCTGCACGCGGACCAGCCGGAGCGGTTCGGGCTCGAGCCGGTCCTCGAGGACCTCGCCCGCACGGCCGACGTGCCGACGGCGCGGTTCGCGATGAAGCGCCTGGAGTACCGCTCGAGCAGCGTGCGCCTCGAGGGCAGCGCCTTCCCCTGGGGCACGCTGCCACTGCCCCTCGCGCTGGGCGCGATCGGCGTGCTGCTCGCGCGCACCCTCGCGCGCACCCTCGCGCGCCGCGCCTCCCGTCGCCGGCTACCGGCCGCCGCCCCGGCCGCGGCCGTCGCGGCCGCCGCGCTCGTCGGCATCATCGTCGGCGTCACGCCGTCCGCCCTGCGCGGGCAGTCGCCCGACGCGATCGCGCCGATCGCACCCAACACGCGGGTTCGCGTGG
>Ga0307410_10000204_pt1 | contig 22235 bp, 21 predicted proteins | sample 322Ometagenome_3_FD_203707 | JGI IMG/M metagenome (GOLD analysis project Ga0307410, IMG submission 203707) | Maize rhizosphere microbial communities from greenhouse at UC Davis, California, United States - 322HYB-O-3 | ecosystem: Host-associated > Plants > Roots > Rhizosphere > Soil | place... | reverse complement strand
TGGCGCATGCGGCCGGCGGCGAGCTGCGGGAGTTCTTCTCGGCGGTGTACGAGGAGCTGCGGCGGGTCGCCCACCGCCACCCCGGCGGCGCGGAGCGCGTGGAGCGGCGTCGCGCCGATCACCGCGTCGCCCGACGTGCGGCCCAGCGGCACGCAGGCGGCGAGCCCGCCCGCATGTACGGGCAAGGCGGCGCCGTCCATGGTGTGTCCAAAGTGTGTCCCCGCACCCGGCGAAATCCGGCGAAATCCCGGGCCGATCCGGCGATCCTGCCGCGTCCTCCGCAGGGGAGCGGCGATCGCAACCGCCCTCCCTCCCCCCTACCCGTTCGTTGCATAGAGGAGCACTCCGCACGCTTCGCACACCTCGATCGCGCCGCTCGCCTGCATCTGGTGCCGGCGCTGGAGGGGGATGGCAGTATCGCAGTTCCCGCACGAGGGGCCGCGGAGGGCGTACACGGCGTCGGCGCCGCGTCGCGCGCGGATCTTGTCGTAGCGCGCGAGCAGCGGACGCGCCACCGCGCTCGCCGTCTGGGCGCGCCGCGCCTGGGCGTCGGCGAGCGCGCGATCGAGCGCCTCGCGCTCCTCGGCAATTCGCGCCCGGGGCTCCGCCTGCTCGGCCTCGACGTCGGCGACCGCGCTCTCCTGCGCCTGGACGGCTTGTCGCAGGTCGCCCAGGCGCCGGCCGATGGTCTGAAGCTCGCTCTCCTCGTCGGCGAGGACCTTCCGCGTCAACTCTGCCTGCGCCATAGCCGCGTTGGCGTCCCGAAGCTTCCGCACGGCGTCGAAGCGGGCGAGGTTCCGGTCGTGCATCTCCTTGTGCGTCGCGACACGAGCGGACAGCTCGCGCTGGCGGCGCTCCTCCGCCTCCGCGGCCGCCTGGGCACGGGCGAGCGCGTCGGCGGCGAACTGCCGCTGCCGATCCAGGTCGGCCGCACGCCGGTCGATCGCCTGGCGCTGCCGCTCCAGCTCCGCGATCGCCGCGTCATCGGATTGCAGCACCAACAACGTTTCGAGATCCGCTTGCACTCCCCCTCCCGTAGTCACCGTTAAGCCGCACGCGCTGAGCCGGACGCGCGCGGCGCGTCAGCCCTTCCGTCGAAAACCGACCCAACCTCCGCGGCGAAGCAGCCGCTTCTCCTGGTTGACCTCCTGCCGCTCGCGGATGAGGCGATCCTTCTCCGATCCCTCGGCCCTCACGATGGCTGCCTCCAACGCCAGTGACCGCTCCTCGAGCTCGCGGGCACGGAGTTGGGTGAACGCCCCCTCCAGCGTGCGATCGATGTTCACGCTCTCGCTCTCCGGGTCGAGGAGCTCGCGGCCGCTGTCGGCCAGGTGCGCGAGCACCTCGGCTGCCGCGGGCGACAGCACGGCCTCGAGCTCGTCGAGCATCACCTCGGGGCCGAGCTGGACCAGCGCTCCGAAGATCTCACGGTAGTCCGGGTCGCGAAAGCGCTCGGGCGCGAAGCGCTCGGCCACGCGCCGCACCAGCGAGCGGTCGGCCAGCATGAGGGCCGTCAAGTCCCGCTCCACTCCCACGGCGTCTCCGCCGGGCCGGGGCGGCTGCCGGTTCGTCGACCAGGCCGCGCGCCGGTCGCCGCGGCGTCGATCCCCGAAGCCGCGCCGACCACCGGGCCCGCGCCCCGCCCCGCCCCACGGACCGCCCTCCTCGTCGATGGGTGGTGCATCGTGCCATGGTGGCGGCCCGTCGTCGAACGGCGGACCGTCGCCGGCGTGGGGGCCGGTTCGGCCGTGCGCCGCACTGCGGTCCCGCGGGTCGTCCGGCGGACCCCGCTCGAGGACCTCGCGCATCAGGACGTCGCGATCGACGCCGGCCGCTTCGCTGGCCCGCGCCACGTAAATGTCGCGCGTGAGCGGGTCCGCGGTCGCGCGCAGCGTCGGGAGGAGCTTGTCGAGCGCGCGCCGTTTCCGGTGCAGATCCGCGAACCACCCCCGCCGCTCCAGAATCTGCACCTGGCGGTCGAGGAGATCCACCGCCGAGCCGAGCTGCGCCTCAAGCCGTTCGGCGCCGTATTTCTGCACGAACGTGTCGGGGTCCTCCCCGTCGGGCAGCGACACCACCCGCACGCCCGCGCCGAGTCGCAGGAGGGCGAGTCCCGAGCGAAACGTCGCCTTCTGCCCGGCGTCGTCGCTGTCGTAGAGCAGAAATACGTTCTTCGTGTACTTGCTGAGGAGCTCGGCCTGGCGCTCGGTGAGCGCCGTGCCCAGTGGCGCGACGACGGCTTCGAGGCCGGCACTCACCAGCCGCACGACGTCAAAGTAGCCCTCGACGACGAGCACGCGGTCCTCACGACGCACGTGCTGCTTCGCCCAATTCAGCCCGTACAGCAGACGGCCCTTCGAGAAGATCGTCGACTCCGCCGAATTGAGGTACTTCGGCTCGCCCGGCCCGAGCAGACGGGCCCCGAAGCCCACGGTCCGCCCGCCGGTGTCGAAGATCGGGAACGTAAGGCGGTTCCGAAAGCGCGGGCGCGCGCTGGCGTCCTCCTCGCGGCGGATCAGCAGGCCCGCCTCGAGCAGCCGGGCCTCGTCGTAGCCGAGTGCGCGGAGGTGCGTGGCGAGGGCGTCGGGCTCCCGTGGCGCGTACCCCACGCCGAAGCGCTCGGCGATCTCCCGGGTGATGGCGCGCCCCGCGAGGTATTGACGCGCCGCCGCTCCCGATTCGCCCTCCCAGAGTGTGCGCTCGAAGAACTCGGCGGCGGCGGCGTTCGCCTCCCAAAGTGGCGCACGGGGGTCGGGCGCGTCGCGGCGGGCGTCGGTTTCGACGATCTCGATGCCGCTCTTTTCGGCGACCATCCGTACGGCGCCGGGCCAGTCGAGGCCGAGCTGCTTCTGCAGGAAGGTGAAGACGTCGCCACTCTCCTGGCACTTGAAGCAGTGATAGACATTGCGCTTCGGCGACACGGCGAAGTTGGGGTTCTTGCCGTGGTGGAACGGGCACGGGCCGCGGTAATCGCTGCCGACGCGGCGCAGCTTCACGAACTCGCCGACGATCTGGACGATGTCCGCCTGCTCGCGAACCCGCTCGATGGTCTCCTGGGAGATCATGCGAGTCCCGCGCACATGCCAGGTGCGGACGACACCCCGGGAGTCGGGAGTCGGGAGTCGGGAGTCGGGCGTGCACCCGAGACTCCAAGCGCGGCCCTTCGGACCGGCCCGGATAAAGGGCAGGCGAGTGCCGCGCGCCGGGGCCAGGCCCCGCGGGCAGTTCCCGACTGCCGACTCCATCCGCCCGCCCGCGGCGGGCACCCGCCCGACTCCCGACAGTCCGTCATTTCAACTCCGCCACCGTCGCCCCGGCGCCGCCCTCGTTCCAAGCACCGAGGCGGAAGCTGGCGACGCGGGTGTCCTTGCGGAGCATCTCGCTCACCCGCTCGCGGAGTGCGCCGGTGCCCTTGCCGTGGATGATCCGCAGCTCCTTGAGGTCCGCCCGGACGGCGGCGTCCAGGGCCTGCATGACGATGTCGTCTACCTCGGACACGCGCATCCCCCGCACGTCGATCTCCCGCACGGCCTGTACCTCGGGCATGTCGCCGAGCATCGGTACCGTAACGGGAGCCGCGGCAGGCTGGTGGGCGGAGCGCGTCAGGGACGCCAATGGCACGGTCATCTTCAAAGAGCCGACGGCCACCACGGCATCCCCGTCGCGCACATCGAGGAGCCGGCCCGTTCGGGCGCCGAACGTGGAGAGCTCCACCCAGTCGCCGACGCTCACCGGCGCCTGCTCCGGTGCGTGATCTGACCGGCCGCGGTCCGCCACGCGCTCGTCGAGGCGACTCAGGGCCGCGGCCTGGTCGGCGGCCATGCGCTCCGCGCGCTGCCGGGCGCCGCGGGCGGTCTCCTCGATGGCGTCGGCCCCCGCCGCCTTCAGCTCCTTGATCGTGCGCTCGATCTCGTTCCGCGCCTCGAGCACGTACCGGCGCGCCTCCTGGCGCGCCTGCCGCTCCAGCTCCCGCTCGCGCTCGCGGACTCGGGCCTCCCGCTCGGCCACCCGCGCCATGCGAGCCCGCAGGTCGTCACCGATCGCACGCACCTCGCGCTCTCGGCGCGCGAGCTCCTCGTCACGCGACTCCAAGTCGGCGAGCAGCGCGTTCACGTCGCGCTCGACCTTCGGCACCCGCTCCTCCGCCCGCGCCAACACGTCCTCCGGCAGCCGGAGTCGCCGGGCGATACTGAGCCCGTAGGACCGGCCGGGCACGCCCTTGATCAGCCGGTACGTGGGGGCCAGCTCCACCGGGTCGAACTGCAGCGACGCGTTGACGACGCCGTCGATCTCGGTCGCCAGCTCCTTCAACGCGCCCAAGTGCGTCGTGGCGACGGTGAGTGTGCGCCGGCGCGTCAGCTCCTCGAGAATCGCACCGCCGAGCGCGGCTCCCTCGAGGGGGTCGGTGCCTGAGCCCAGCTCGTCGATGAGCACGAGCGACGCGGCCGTGGCGGCGGCGAGGATTTCGGCCAGGTTCTTCAGGTGGGCGCTGAAGGTCGAGAGGCTCGCCTGGATGGACTGCTCGTCCCCGACGTCCGCGAAGACGTCGTCGAACACGGCGACGCGACTCTCGGGACCGACCGGCACGGGCACGCCGGCTTGGACCAGCGCGGACATGAGCCCGATCGCCTTGAGGAGCACTGTCTTCCCACCGGTGTTGGGGCCCGAGACGAGCAGCGTGCGCTCGCCCGGCAGCAGCTCGAGGTCGAAGGGCACAACGGGCTGTCCCTGCGCGAGGAGCAGCGGGTGGCGCCCGTCGCGGATGACGCATCCGTCGTGCGGCGGCCCGAGCTCCGCGGGTGCGCAGCGGAACTCCACGGCGAAGCGCGCCCGCGCGTACAGCGAGTCGAGCTCCACGAGCGCGTCGAGCGCCTCGGCGATAGTGCCGTGCAGGGGGCGCAGCTCGTCGGTGAGCTCGCGGAGTACGCGCTCGACCTCTGCCGACTCCGCCGCCCGGAGCTCGCGGATCCGATTGCCAGCCTCGATCGCGGCCGGCGGCTCGACGAACAAGGTGGCGCCGCTCGCCGACGCGTCGTGGACGATCCCGCCGACGGCGGCGCGCGCGTTGGCGCGGATCGGGATGACGTAGCGCCCGTTGCGGAGCGTCACACTCATGTCGGGCACCTGCTGGTGCGGCTCGAGTCGCGCCATCACGCGCTCGAGCACGCGCACCAGCTCTCCCTGGGAGCCGCGCAGCTCCCGGCGAATCCGCCGCAGGGAGGGCGTTGCGTCGTCCTTGACCTCTCCTTCGTCGTCGAGCACCCGCTCGATCGCGGTCTCCTGCGGCTTGGCGCTGAGCAGGCGGTCGGCAAGAGGTGCCAGGACGGCGGTGGCGACACTCGTCCGCCGCGGGTCTCGCAGGGCGTCCTGCGTCCGTCGGGACGACCGAAGCAGCGTCAGGCCCCCCAGCAGCTCCGGGCCGGACCACGCGGTGCCGCCGATGCGCAGCCGCGCGAGCGCCTGCGTGAGGTCGGGAATCGGCTCCGGCGTCCAGCCCCCCTCGGCGGCGGCGAGCGCGCGCATGGCGGCCACGCGCGCGTGCTCGCCGTCCAGCGAGGCGCGGTCCGCCGTCGGCTGGAGTGCGCGCACGCGGGCCGCGCCGAGCGCCGACGACGCGCGGTCGGCGACGAGTCCGAGCACCCGCGGGAACTCGAGCACGGCGAGGGCGTGCGGGTTCACCGTACCCGCATCCGCCGAGACACACAAAACCCGGCCAAGCGAATCGGCTCGCCCGTCCGGGTGGGAGAAGCAGTCATTCGGGCCACGGTCACCTTGGTTGGCTCAGCTCCTCGCGGGCGATGGCGTTGATGACGCTACCCTCGGCGCGCCCCTTGTACTGCGGCAGCACCTTGCCCATCACGGCGCCAATGGTGGCGGCGCCACCCGAGATTGCGGCCCGCACGGCGCCGCGGAGTTCCTCCTCACTGACCCCCGGGGGCAGATAGCGTTCGAGCATCTCGGCCTCCGTGCGTTCGCGTGCGGCCAGCTCGTCGCGGCCCGCGGCCCGGTACATCTCGAGCGACTCGCGCCGGCGCTTGATTCCCTTCCGGAGTACGTCGAGCACTTCGTCGTCGGTGGCGTCGCGGCGCAGCTCGAGCTGCCGGTTCTTCACATCGGCGAGGACCGTGCCGAGGAGGAGCGTGAGCGGCTTGTCCTGAGCTTTCCGGGCGGCGGTGAGGTCGCCCTGCAAGCGGTCGAGCAGGGGGGTCACTTACGCGTGCCGGGTGCGGCGGGTCTTCCGCAGTGCGGCGTTCATCTTTCGCTTCCGGCGCTCGGACGGCTTCTCGTAGTGACGATGCTTCCGGAGATCGGAGAGGATGCCCGCCTTCTCGCACTTCTTCTTGAACCGCTTGAGGGCGCGCTCGAAGTTCTCATCGTCGTGGATGATGACTTCCGACAAAAGTTCTCTCACCCCGCTCTGGCGTTTGGTGCGCCGGTTGAAGTGTTCTAAGCCCGTTAACCTATTGAACTTTCGCGTTGGGTGTCAAGAATAGGAGAGATGATGGGCGAGGGGCGAGCGGCGAGCGAGCCGCCACTATGACTCACTCGCCCCTCGCCCGTCGGCCCTCAACCTGGCGGCCAGCTGAAGCGGCGGCCGCCGAGTAGGTGCAGGTGAACGTGGAACACTGTCTGACCGGCGTCGGCGTTGGTGTTGATCACAGTGCGATACCCGGATTCCGCGACTCCCTCGCGCTTGGCGATGTCGGCGGCGGCCAAGGCGAGCCGGCCGACGAGCGCCGGGTCGGTCGCCTCGTTCAGCGACGCGACGTGCTCGCGAGGAATCACCAGCACGTGGAGAGGCGCTTGGGGATTGATGTCGCGGAACGCGACGCAATCCTCGGTTTCGGCGACGATCTGCGCCGGAATTTCCTTCCGCACGATGCGGCAGAACAGGCAGTGGTCAGCCATTCACGCACTCCCATAGGTGGTGAGCGAGGCGAGCACCAGCGCGAGCGCGACGATGCCGGCGGTCTCGAAGCGAAGGATGTTGCCCGGCAGGGCCGCCGGGCGGAAGCCCGCATCCACGAGTCGGTCACGCTCCACGCGCTCGACGCCCCCCTCAGGCCCGATTGCGATGGTCACGGGCGGAGAGAGCCGCCGCCCCAGGATGGCCTCGCCGTCAGGGTCCAAGAGTAGCCTGGCGCCGGGATCGAGCGCGGCCACGGTATCGTCGAGTGGCGCGGACGCGTGCACGGACGGCAGCCATGCGCCCTCCGACTGCGCGAGGGCCGCCGCCATGCGCGCGCGCAACTTCACTTCGAATCCCGGCCCCTCCGCCCGCGACGCCACGCCGTGCGACCGGTTCCAGAGCACCGGACGCCAGCTCGCCGCCCCGAGCTCCACGGCCTTCTCCGCCAGCCAGAGCGTGCGATCGCGGTCGGCCACGGGGACCATGAGGTGCACCGGCGGTGGCCGATCACGACGGGTGACCGAGCCAACGTCGACCACGGCGAAGCCCTTCGCGAGCTGCCGAAGCGTGCCCTCACCCACTCCGCCGACGCCGTCCCGAAGGCCCACCCGCTCGCCCTCGGCGAGCCGCCGCACACGCATGTGATGCGCGATATCCTCGCCGAAGCGAATGCTCCCGCCGCCGGCCAACGACTCGGGCGCGAGGAACGTCGCTACGCTCGGGCGATCGACGCGCTCCACCAGACGTCCTCGGCGTCCTCCTCGACGACGCACCAGCCGCGCGAGCCGAGAACGACGAGCATCTGCTCTCGTTCGGCGGCGAGAACGCCGCTGAGGATCGCCCGCCCGTCGTCGGCGAGCGCCCGCTCGATCACGGGCAGGAGCTCGGTGATCACCGACGAGATGATGTTCGCGAGCACGACACGGACGGGAGCAACGAGCGGGAGCAGGGAGGCGGCGTCGCCCTGGATCACGGTCACGCGGCCGGACACGCCGTTCCTGGCGACGTTCTCTTCCGCGTTCCCGATCGCCTCGGGGTCGATCTCGATCGCGGCAACGCGTGCGGCCCCGAGCTTGGCTGCGGCGATGGCCAGCACCGCGCTGCCCGCGCCCACGTCCGCGACCACGTCGCCGGCGCGCACCACGCGCTGCATGAGCCGCACGACCCCACGCGTCGTCGCGTGCTCGCCGGTGCCGAACGCCATCCCGGGATCGATGACGATCGTTCGCGCCGGGTCGCAGCGCTCGGCCAACCAGGGTGGCACAATGGTGAGGGCCCCGAGGGCGTGCGCCCCGACCTGCCCCTTCCACGCCTCGGTCCAATCCGGCACCACGGCGCGGCGCACTTCGACGTCGGCGCCGGGGTCGGCTCGCGCCACCCCCGCGCGCACTCGCTCGACGTCCGCGTCAGGCGGGAAGTGCGTCACGACGGCGTCGCCGATTTCCTGAACGCCCTGCGACCCCGCGGCGAACAGCGCGGCGATCACCGGTGCCGGGTCGCCGGACGGTCGGACGCGCATCGCGTGCCAGCTCTCGCCGCTCCCCGGGGCGCCACTCACGCGCCCAGCACTTCCTTCATCTTGTTCCAGAAGCCCTTGGTGCGGCCCTGCGGGGCGCGCTGCTGCAGCGAGGCGAGCTGCCGGATGAGCGATGCCTCCTCGTCGCTCAGCTTCTCGGGCGTCCAGAGCTGCACCCGGACGTGCATGTCGCCGACGCCGCTGGCGTTCACGCGCGGCAGTCCGCGCCCGCGCAGGTTGAACACCTGGCCGCTCTGGGTGCCGGCCGGCAGGCGGAGCGAGACGCTGCCCGTCACCGCGGGCACTTCGATGTCGGCGCCGAGGGCGAGCTGCGGGTACGTCACGAGCACCTCGGTATAGAGGTCCTCGCCGTCGCGCTCGAAGCGCGGGTCGTCCTCCACCTCGAACACCACGAGAACGTCGCCGCGCGGACCGCCGCGAGGGCCGACGTTGCCCATTCCTCGCAGAGTCATATACTGCCCGGTGGACACGCCTGCCGGCACCTTGACCGCGATCGAGTGGTCTGCCCGGGTCCGCCCCTCGCCGCGGCACTTCTTGCACGGCGACGAGACGACCGTCCCTTCCCCGGCGCACGTCGGACATGGGGCGACACTCACGAACTGCCCGAAGAACGAGCGCTGGGCGCGCCGGACCTCGCCCGAACCGCCGCACGTCGCGCAACGTTGCGCCTTCGTTCCGGGCTCCGCGCCGGCGCCGTCGCAGCGGTCGCAGGGGTCGAGCAGCTTCAGCGCGACTTTCTTCTCGACTCCCGTCGCGACTTCGGCAAGGGTGAGCTCGAGGGCCACCTTGACGTCGGAGCCCGAGCGCGGCCCGCTCTCCGAGCGGCGACCCCCCGCCGCCGCGCTGAACAGGTCGCTGAAGCCCTGGAAGCCGCCGAAGTCGCGCATGAAGATGTTCAGCGCCTCCGACAGGTCCACGTGGTGGAACCCGTTCGCGCCGGCCCCGCGCAGTCCGGCCTCGCCGTAGCGATCGTACGCCGCGCGCTTGTTCGGGTCGCGCAGCACGTCGTAGGCTTCGGTGATCGCTTTGAACTTCTCCTCCGCATCGCGTGACCCGCCATTCCTGTCCGGGTGGTACGTCATCGCGAGCTTGCGGTAGGACTTCTTGATCTCGTCGTCGGAGGCGCCGCGGGGGACGCCGAGGACTGCGTAGTAGTCAGCCATATAGTGGGAAACTTAGCGAAACACCGGCCGGGAAAAAGCGGCGCTCGGAGTAGTGCGGCGCTCGGAGTAGTGCGGCTCTGGGCTCTCGGCTGGGGCGGCGGTCAGGAACCCCTCGGCGTGCGGCACGTCCGCGTGCCGTTCCCCGCCGGAAGCCGAGGGCCGAGCGCCGAGAGCGGAAAGCCGCCGTACTCCGAGCGCCGCCCTATTCCAGCAGCTCGGTCACCAGGCGCGACGTATGACTGACGAGTGAGATGACCTTGTCGTACGGCATGCGCGTCGGGCCGATGACGCCGATGACCCCGGTCAAGGACCCGGCGTGATACTCCGCCGTAACAACCGTGAAGTTCTCGAGCCGCGGGTCGTCGTGCTCGTTGCCGATGGTGATCGTGATGCCCGGCGTCTCGCTGCGCTTCCGGAGCAGCTCGCCGAGGTGCTCCCGGGTCTCGGTGAGTTGGATGAGCCGGCGCATGCTCTCGCCCGACGCGAACTCGGGCTGGTCGGCGAGGAGGGACGCGTGGCCGAGCACGACGCCGGCGTCAGCGGCCACGTACGAGACGTCGAAGTACTGCTCGCCGTCCTGCACGAACACGTTGAGCAACTCCGTGGCGTTCGAGGACGGGGCGCTGTCGCGCAGGCGGGCTGCGAGTGACGATCGTATCTCGCGCAGCGGGAGGCCCGCCAGCCGATCGTTGAGCACGGCCGAGACCTCCGCCACGGCGTTGTCGGCAATCTCCCCCTTGAGCTCGACGAAGATCGTGCGCGGCACACCGCGGTCGAGCGTGAGAACGATGAGGAGCCGGTCGGCCGAGAGGCGCACCAGCTCGAGCCGCTGAAGCACGGCGTCGTCCAACCGGGGCCCGAGCGCGACGCCGAGCTCCTGGGTCAGGATCCCCAGGCTCTGCGCTGCTCGGCGAAGGATCGTGGCGATGGCCGAGCCGCCGCCGGCGATCTGATCGGCGAGGCGCTTCCGCTCGCTGACCGTCATCGGAGCGAGCCGCATCAGCGAATCGACATAGACCCGGTACGCCTTGTCCGTGGGCACTCGGCCGGCAGACGTGTGCGGGTGGAAGAGAAAGCCCTTCTCTTCCAGATCGCTCATCGTGTTGCGGATCGTGGCCGGAGACACCCCGAGGCCGAACCGACGAGAGAGGGTCCGGGACCCGGCGGGCTCAGCGGTTTCGACGTAGCTTTGGATGACCGCCTCGAGCACGCGACGCTCGCGGTCGGTGAGCTCGGGATGTGTCATAAGTGTAAATGTATTAACGACTTCGGAAAGCTGTCAAGTCGGACGCTAGGGCATCCAGCCGCAGCCAACCGGCGGGCGTGAGGCGCAGCCTGCCTCCATCCAGTGCTGCCCACCCGGCGGCGACCCATGGTGCGACCCGCGGAAGGTCTGTTTCCGACACGTCGAGCCCGGCACTGGTCCGCAGTCCCAGATAGACGCGCTCGGCCTCCCGATTGGCGTCGGTGAGCCGCTCTTCACCGTCGATCGGGTCGCTACCCCGCTCTATCCGCAGCATCCATTCCGCGTAGGCGGCGGTGTTCCACCGCCGGTGCTGACCGTCGAACCCGTGGGCGGACGGGCCGACGCCGGCGTAGGGCCGGCCGCTCCAGTAGCTCGAGTTGTGGCGCGAGTGGTATCCGGGCCGCGCGAAGTTGGAGACTTCGTAGTGCTCCCAGCCGGCGCTCGCCATCGTTTGGTGCGCCAGCATGAATTCGGCCTCGTAGCGCTCCTCGGGGGCCTCTCTGGCCACCCCACGGGCTACCCATCGGGCGAGTGGCGTCGACGGCTCGACGGTCAAGCCGTACAGAGAGACGTGCGCGGCGCCGAGGTCGACGGTGCGCTCGAGGTCCTCGCGCCAGGAGCGGGGCACGTGATCGGGTAGCGCGAAAATGAGATCCACCGAATAGTTCGCGAGTCCGGCGCGGCGCAGCGTGGCGACCGCGGCCCCGGCCGCCCGGGCGTCGTGCGTGCGATGCATCCAGGCGAGCGCGGCGTCGCTGAACGTCTGGATGCCGAGCGATACGCGGTTCACTCCACTCTCGATCCACGCCGCGACCGAGCGGTCGCTGACGTCGTCCGGGTTCGCCTCCAGCGTGACCTCGGCGCCGGGCGTAAGCCGGGCGCGGGAGCGAACCGCCTCGATGACTGCCGCGATACCCTCCGGACCGAGGCGCGAGGGCGTACCTCCTCCGAGGTACAGCGTCTCGAGCGTCCAGGGCACCGCTCCGGCAAAGCGAATCCCCAGCTCGCGCTCGACCCCTCGCACATAGTCCGCCACTGGCACGCGCGAGCGCACCGCGATGGCAAAATCGCAATACGCGCAGCGACGGGCGCAAAACGGGACGTGGACGTAGAGATGCGGCGGATGGAGCACGAACGGCGAGCGACGAGGGACGGGGGACGGGGGACGAGGCGCCCGGACCGGCGCGCACGCGCCAGTACTCGGTCGGGGCTGCGAAACCCACGAGTAATCCAGACAGTAGTCCAGCAGGTCAATAGTACCCGCGCGAGCCCTAGGCGGGTTCGTCGAATGGAACCCCCGGGCGGTTTCCGCTAGCGCCGGCGGATCTCGCCGGTGAGCGCGCACTCGACGAGTCCGGCGAGCTCCAGGGTGGTGATCGCACCCAGGCACTGGGGCACGGGGAGCGCCGACTTGGAAAGGAGGGTGTCCAGGTCGAGCGGCCCCGTGGCGAGCAGGTCCCAGACCCGCTGCTCGTCGGGGGCGAGCGTTCCGGCGTGTGCCGGTCGCGGACCGGCAACGCCCGCGAGGGCGAGCGCGTCGGCCAGAGTAGCGATCACGACGGCCCCGTCGCGAAGCAGCTCGTTGCTCCCGGCCGCCTGCGGGGTGTCGATCGGGCCGGGCACGGCGGCGACGGTGCGTCCGAGGTCGAGCGCGTGGCCGGCGGTGATCAGGGCGCCGCTCTTCGCACCGGCTTCGACCACGATCGTGACCTGCGCCAGTGCGGCGATGACTCGATTGCGGCGCGGGAAGGACCCGGGCGTGGCGCGCGCGCCGGGCGGGTGTTCCGACAGGACGAGACCCCGCTCGGCGATCCGAGTGTGCAGCGCGGCGTGCATGGTAGGGTACGGCACGTCGATTCCGGTACCCAGCACGGCCACCGTACGCCCGCCGACCTCGAGCGCGGCGACGTGCGCGGCGGCGTCGATCCCGCGCGCCAATCCGCTCACGATGCACGCGCCCGCTCGGGCGAGGGCGCCGGCAAGCTCGCGCGTCACTCGCTCTCCGTATGCCGTCGCGCTGCGCGTGCCGACGACGGCGACCAGCGGCCCCTCGAGGACCTCGGCGGCGCCAACGGCGAAGAGGTGCGGCGGCGGGTCCGGCAGGTCGAAGAGCTGCGGCGGGTATGGAGGGGTGCCGGCGATCCACACGTCGGCGCCGCACCGCTCCGCGTCGAGGAGGACGCGCTCGGCCGCGGTGGCGGCGGCGGCGCGACGCCCAGGGTCCGCGGTGGCGGTCAGCGCCCGCTCGGCGCTCCCAAAACGGGCCACCAGCTCCCGGAACCGGGCCCCTCCAACGTTCGGCAGCGCGGCGAGCGCGAGCGCGTCGCGGCGCGCCGCCAGATCAGGGGAGGGCGACGTCGGTGGCACGCTGGACGCTCGCCTTCTTCAACTGCAGGAGCTCCCGCCACCAGGCCGCGAGCAGGGGTTCGAGCCCCTGGCGCGCCGCCGCACTGATCGCGAACACACCGAAGGCATCTGGAGCCTCCAGGGGGGGGGTGTAGTCCTCACCCAGTAGATCCAGCTTGGTGAAGACGACGCAATGCGGCTTCGCCGCCAGCTCGGCGGAGTACTGCCCCACCTCCGCGCGCAGCTGATCGTATTCCGCCTGCCAATCCATCGCGTCGATCGGGATCAGAAATGCGAGAATGCGCGTGCGCTCGATGTGGCGCAGGAACTGGAAGCCGAGGCCCTTGCCGGCGTGCGCGCCCTCGATGATGCCAGGAATGTCCGCCACGACGAACGTGCGGTGGTCGGTCAACTGCACGACGCCGAGGTTGGGTGAGAGCGTGGTGAAGGGGTAGTCGGCGATCTTCGGTCGGGCGGCGGAGATGACCGACAGCAGGGTGGATTTGCCGGCGTTCGGAGCGCCGACCAGGCCGACGTCGGCGATCAGCTTGAGCTCGAGCTCGAGGGTGCGCTGCTGCCCCTCCTCGCCGGGCTGCCACTGGCGCGGTGCCTGATTGGTCGCGGTCGCAAAGAACGCATTGCCCTTCCCGCCGCGCCCGCCTGCCGCGACGACGAGCTCCTCGCCCGACTCGAGGATCTCGCCGAGGCGCTCGCCGGTGGTCGCGTCCCGAATCACGGTCCCGGGAGGCACCGGGAGCACGACGTCTGCGCCGGACCGGCCAGTCTTGTTCGCGCCCATGCCGTGCTCGCCGCGCTCGGCGACCCAGTGGTCGCGGTAGGTGTAGTCGAGCAGGGTGGCGAGATTTGCGTCCCCACGCACCAACACGTTTCCACCGCGGCCCCCGTCCCCCCCGTCGGGGCCGCCCATCGGCACGAACTTCTCGCGGCGGAAGGACGTGGCGCCGGACCCGCCGGTACCGGCTTCGACTCGGACAGTAACGCGATCGATGAACATGGGCTGGGTGCTCCTACTTCCCGAGCACGCGGCCGAGTAGGTGACGGTAGCGCTGCGAATCGTCGGGGCCGACGAGATCGTCGACGGCCGCGAGCGCGCCGCGCACCTCCGCCGGCGTCGCGCCGGCATTGAGCGCCCCGTGGAGGTGCGAATGCAGCTGCCGGTCCTGGCGCGCGGCCGCGCAGATCGCCACGACGCACAGCTCGCGCCGGCGTAGGTCGAGTCCCGGCCGACCGAGGACCTTGCCATAGCCCTCGACAATCATCCACGCGTCGAGGGCCGGGTGGAGCGCCCGGATATTGCGGCGCAATCCATCGTAGAACACCCCGTACACCGTCGCGCATGTCGACTCGCCGCGCTGCTCCCACTCGGCGATCCGCGAGTAGTCCGCGCCCTCGTCCTCGGCCGGCGCGGAGTGCCCCGAGATTCGGCGCCACTCGCGCGCGGCGTTCAGCGCGCGCGGAAAGCCTGCGAACAAGTATGACTGCAGGATGACCTCCTCCACCCACCGGGTCTCGAGCGTCGTCGCGGCGCCGGCGAGCGCCGCCCGTATCGCAGGCTCTCCGCACGTCGCAATGGTCGCGGCGAGGCGGACGAGCGTCAAAGTCTCGGCATCGAGCGCCGCGTCCGGGAGCGTAGCCGGCGGGTGGGGAGCGATCGTCATCGGATCCGTGCAGAAGGGAGCGTTCGATTGCGGTCGGCCAGGGCGCCCGCACCCTGGCGCACGGTACCAGAGGCGCCGCCAGCAGCGGAGGCCGGCGTCAGGCGACCGGTACCACCTCGCCGACGACCTCGCCGCGCGTGTTGCGAACGGAGCGGCGTTGGAATTCGGCGAGCGGAGCGGGCAAAGGATCGGGCAGGGCGCCGAGGTGCTGAAGCAGGCGCAGGACGGCCGGGTACTGCGCGCGCTGAGCCCCGTCCTCGACCTTGAGGGCGACGCCGATTTTGGCCTCGAGGACGGCGAGCGAGTGCACGCCCTCCGCGCCAACCTTTGCGAGGATGCGGCCGTCGGTCGCCTCCATCAGCACGGAGTCGAACCGCTCGGTGCCGCCGACCAGGAAGGGGCGCGTTCGCATGGCGTCGACGATCCGCTGTGGGATCTCGTCGCCGCGGCAGGCGGAGGCGGCGAGGCGACTGTATGTCTGCGCCATGCGGTCGAGCGGCATCAAGAACACCGGCACGCCGCAGCCGTCCACGGCGCGGCCGATCTGCCGGGCGGGCATTCCGGACCATTGGGCCACGGCTTCGAGGGCGCTCTGCTGCACGGGATGTTCGTCGCGCTCGTAGCCGCGCGTGCCCCACCCCGCCGTGACGGCCCGGGCCAGCATGGCGGCGTGCTTGCCCGAACAGTTGTTGTGCAGCCGCGTCAGCCGGGCGCCGGACTCGCGCACGATCTTCACCCCGCGCGGGGTGAGCGGCTCGTGCGGTCCGCAGGCCAGGTCGCCCTCTTCCAGCCCGATGTCGTGCAGCATTGACTCGGCGATCGCGACGTGCTCCGGCTCGCCGCCGTGCGACGCGCAGGCGAGGGCGAGCTCGTCCTCCCCCCAGGCGAGCTCGTCGAAGCCGCCGGACTCGATGAGGGGCATGACCTGGAACGGCTTGGCGCACGAGCGCCAGTACGTGACCAGCGCGGCGTCGCGGGCGCCGCCGACCAGCGTGTCCGTGGCGTCGACCACCGCCGCGTGGACGCGGTGGCGGGACTCCACTTCCCCGCCCCGAGTGACGACTACATCGAGCTCGTATTTCTGCATGCACATCGCCTGGCGTCGGCTCGCCCCGTCGGCCGGGACCAGCAGTGGGACCCGTGGAAGATAATCAAGCGCCTCGGGTCGCCAGGGCCGCGGCTCAGCGGCTGCGGGCGGACGTCACGACGACGCCGATGAGGATGAGCGCCCCGCCGGCGACGGTCCACGCCCTGGGGACCTCGCCGATGCCGGGGATCAGCGCCGCCAGGATCGTTGCGCCCACCGGCTCGCCGAGCACGGTGAGGTTCACGACGTACGCCGGAAGGTACTTCAACGCCCAGTTCATGCCGGTGTGCCCGAGCATCATCGGGCCGAGCGCGAGGGCGGCGAAGATCGCGAACTCGCGCGGCGGCTGTGGCAGCAGGGGCAGCCGAAGCACGGCGGCGATTGAGACGAGGGTCGCCAGGCAGGCGCCGTAGACGAGTCCGACGTACGGCCAGAGGTCGAGCGTGTGGCGGAGGCGCCGCCCCGCGGAGTAATAGAGGGCCGCCGTCACAGCGCCGATCACGGCCAGGGCGTCGCCGAGCAAGGCTCGGCGACCCGCGGCGGGGGCGGCGCCGAAATCCGGCGCGGCCACCACGAAGGCGCCGATCATCGCGACCACGATGCCGACGACCTGGCGCGCCTTCGGCGGCTCGCGCAGCCAGACGGCCGAAATCGCGGCCACGAACGCCGGCTGCAGGTTGACCAGGACCACCGACGCGGCGACCGTCGTGAGTCCGATGGAGCTGTTCCAGGACCAGAAGTGCAGGGCGAGCATCGCGCCGGCCCCGAGCGCGACGGCGACGCCCCGCCGGTCGAGGGTCCTCCACTGGCGCCACCCCCCGGTCGTCGCGAGCACGACCGCGATGAGCGTCAGGGAGAAGGCGAGTCGCCAGACCGCGATGACGAGCGGATGCGCAGCCGAGAGCCGGACGAGCGGCGCCGCCACCGAAATCCCAAGGAGGGAGACGGCGAGGACGAGAACCGGCGGTGGGCGGCGCACTGAACGGCGGCTCTCGGCTCTCGGCTCTCGGCTCGCCGCTGTCGGCTCTCGGCGCTCCTTCAGAACACCTTGATCAACCCCTTCGTGTACTTCCGGGGGTCACGTCGGACGTCGGCCCGGACGGCGGTGAGGTCGGTGATGGCCGTGTTGAGCTGGTCGTAGAGCGCCTGGTCGGTCAGCAGCTTGCCGGCCGTGCCGCGACCGGAGTTGAGCGCCTTCACGAGCGAGTCGGCCCCGCCGGCCACGCCCACGAGTTGCGCGTAGAGCGTCGTGTCGCGGAGAAGCTTTCCGGCGGTACCCCTGTTGGAGCTGAGCTGCACCACGAGCGAGTCGACGGACGCGATCATGCCCGTGAGGTTGTAGTAGAGCTGTGGGTCCTCGAGCATGCGCCCGACCGTGCCGTTCGGGTTCTGGAGCCGGGCCATGAGGGCGTTCGTGCGCGACAAGGTCTGCGTGAGCTCGTCGTACAGTCGGCGGTCGGTGACGAGCTGTCCGAGCGCGCCCTCTCCGCGGACGATTCCGCCGGTGATGGCCTTGAGGTCGCTCGTGAGCTGCACCATGTCGCCGACGGCGCCGGATGCCTGTTGGATGACGGCGTCATAGTCCACCGACTGGCCGACCGTGAGCGTGTCGCCTTCCTCGAGCACCTGGTAGCGGGGTGTGCCCGGGCTGATGTCCAGGTACTTGTCGCCGAGGAGGCCGAGGGCTCGCAGCCGTACGCGAGAGTCGGCGCGAACCTGCTCCCGCAGGTGGCGGTCGACTTCCACGACGATTCGGAGGTTGCGCGTGGTGTCGCCGTCGGGTGGGAGAAACTCGATCGAGTTGATGGAGCCCGCGAGCTGGCCGGCGATCGAGACGGTGCCCCCCACTCGGAGCCCGTTCGCGTTCGGCAGGAACGTGACGAGGGAGTAGCGCTCCGAAAACAGGTCCGCGGCCTGGCCGAGCTTGTACACGGCCACGGTGAGGATCGCGAGCGCGGCGAGGATCACGGCGCCCACCTTCAGCTGATCGTACGTCACGAACGTGGAACGCTTCATGTCGGCCTCGGGAAGGGCTGCGTGTTGCGTGCTGCGGGTTGCGTGTCAGAGCCGCTCGGGCCGGCACCGACGCGCGGGGCATTCCGAGCGGATTCAGCACGCAACCCGCAGCACGCAGCACTGGACACGAGACTCAAAACCCGCCCAGGAAGTTTCGGATGTACGGATCGTCTCTCGCCGTCATCTCCTCGGGGGTGCCGAAGAAGGTGATGCGGCGGTCGGCGAGGAGGGCGATGAACGACGCCATGCGGAAGGCGGAGCGGATGTCGTGGGAGACGACGACGCTGGTGACGCCCAGCTCGCGCTGGAGCTTCATGATGAGGCGCGTGATGGTGCCGGTGGTGAGCGGGTCCAAGCCGGAGGTGGGCTCGTCGTAGAGCATGATCTCCGGATTGTTCGCCATACCCCGGGCGATGCCGACGCGCTTCTTCATGCCCCCGGAGAGCTCCGACGGCAACTGGTTCATGACCCGATCGGGATCGAGGTCGACGAATTCGAGCTTCTCGCGAACGCGCGCCTCGATTTCCTCTTCATCGAGGTCGGTGTGCTCGCGCAAGGGATAGGCGACGTTCTCGTACACGCTCATCGAGTCGAACAGCGCGGCCCCCTGGAAGACCATGCCCATCTTCTGGCGGACGCGGAGCGCTTCGTTGAACGTGAGCCCCGTTATGTCCTGCCCGTCGATGTAGACGCGCCCGCTGTCGGGCACGAGGAGCCGCAGGATCAGCTTGAGGGCGGTCGACTTTCCAGTGCCCGACTCCCCGACGACCACGATCGTCTCGCCCTGCTGCGCGAGGAAGGAGATGTCTTCGAGGATCGGCCGGCCGTCGAAGCCGAGGTATACCCGCTCCAGCTCGATCACCGCGCCCGGCGCGGGGCCGTCGTCGGCGGCCTCCGGGCGGTCGACGTCCGCCGGTCCGATCTCGCGGCGGATCGCGGCGCGGATGCTGCTCGTCCGCGACTCGTGGTGCTCGGCGTCGGTCGTCCGGCGGAACGGTATCTCCTCGCGGTCCTCGCGCCGCCGCGCCGCCGCGCCGGCCCGTTCCGGGGACAGGTCCCCGTACCCGTCGCGCGCGCGCTCCGGCCTCCGTGATGGGTCGCGCCCGCCGGCGCGGTCGGGGAGGTTATCCCGGCCGCCGGGCGCCATCGCAGCGTCGCGGAGTTCGTCAGCCACAGTCGGGGCTCACGGGGTGAAGAAGTAGAGCAACACCTGAGTCAGGAAGTAATCTACGACCAAGATGCTGATACTCGCCGCCACCACGGTCCTGGTCGTGCTCGTCCCCACACCCTCCGTGCCGCCGGTGGTCGACAGGCCGAAGTGGCACGCGGTGATCGAGATGATGCCGCCGAACACGAATGGCTTGACGAGCCCCTGGATGAAGTCGTTCGGGATGTACCGCATCGAGAAGCCGCCGGACGCGATCTGCTCCCAGACGGTGCGCCAGTAGAGCGACGTCGGCAGGCCAATGTAGAACTTGGCGATCACGTTGCCGCCGAGGATCCCGACGAAGTCGTTGATCACCGTCAAGACCGGAAGCATGATCAGCGCGGCCAGCACGCGCGGCGTCACGAGCTTCTTGATCGGGTCGGTGCCGAGCGTGTTCAGCGCGTCGATCTGCTCCGTCACACGCATCGAGCCGATCTGCGCCGCGATGCCCGAGCCGACGCGGCCGGCCACCATCAGGCCGGCGAGCACCGGGCCGAGCTCCCGGATCATGGACCCGGCGACGAGCCGGCCGATGTAGATCGTCGCGCCGAACGTCTGCAGCTGTACGGACGACTGGAGCGCGAGCACCATACCGGTGAAGAAGCCGGTCAGCAAGACGATGCCGAGCGACTGCACCCCGATGGCGTCCATCTGCTGGATGAGGTCCCCGCCGTAGAACGGGCGGGCGAAGATGAAGCGGAGCGCGTTCCAGGCCAGCGTGAAGTACGCCTGGACACCGGCAATCTTGGACTTCGCTGCGGCGTTTATGCTGTCGAGAAACCCGGGCAAGTGCAGGTGGAAGGGGGTCGTGTTCGCCGCGGTGTGCCTGCCGTTCGGAGGGCAAGGCGTGTGCCGGCGGCCTTCAGATCGAATTGACCCCGTCCGCGCGCGCCGCTAACCTTCCCCCGCGATGCCGGAATCCCTCTCGCGCGGCCGCCTGGCGGACCTCCTCGACGCCGCCGCGTCGCGCCGCGTGGCCGTCGTCGGTGATGCCATGCTCGACGTGTACCTGCGTGGTGACGTGGAGCGGATCTCCCCCGAGGCACCGGTCCCGGTCGTGCGCGTGCGCGAGCGGAAGCTGGCGCTCGGCGGGGCGGCCAACGTGGCGCAGAACGTTGCGGCGCTCGGCGCCGGCTGTGAGCTCGTCGCGACCGTCGGCGGCGACACCGCAGGGGGGACGCTCCGGGCGATGCTCGGCGCCATGGGGGCCGACCCCCGCGGCTTGCTGGAGGTGGCGCGGCCCACCACGACGAAGACGCGCGTCCTCGCCCGGGCGCAGCAGGTCGTCCGCTTCGACGAGGAAGACGACAGCGACATCACGGACGGCGACGTGACGCGGGTGCTCGACGCCGTCGCCGCGGCCGTCGCGGACGCGGACGCGGTCGTACTCGAGGACTACAACAAGGGCGTGCTCGTCGCGCCCGTCATTCGGCGGGCCATCGCGGCCGCGCGGGATCGAGGGCTGCCGGTGGTAGTCGACCCGAAGTACCGGAACTTCTTCTGCTATCAGGGCGCGACGGTGTTCAAGCCCAATCGCCGAGAGCTCGAGAGCGCGCTCGGCGCCGCCGTCGACATCGAGCACCCCGAGGCGCTCCCCGAGGCGCTCCGCCGGCTGGGCGTCGAGCACCTGCTCCTCACGCTCGGCGAGCGCGGGATGGCGCTCTTCGACGCGGACGGCGAAGTGCACCGCGTGCCCACGACCGCGCGCGAGGTCTACGACGTCGTCGGCGCGGGCGACACGGTCACCGCGTACTTGGCGGCGATGCTGGCCGCCGGCGCCTCGGCGCGCGAGGCGGCGGTGATCGCCAACTTCGCGGCCGGCGTCGAGGTCGGGAAGCTGGGCGCGGCCACTGTCGCGCCCGAGGAGGTCCTCGCGGCCTTCGACAGCTTCCACGCCTCGGCGGCGGCCTGATCGGAACGCCGGCGTCGATGCGCCCCCGCCAAGCGGCCGCGGCGCGGCGCGGCGCCATCATCGCTGCCCTCGTCGCCAGCGGCGGCTTCGCCCGTGACGCAGGCGCGCAGGGCTCACCGCGATGCGCCGAGCGCGGGTACCGAGTCGCCACGCGCGCCGCCGCGGGCGCGGTGTTCGTTGGTGCGAACGCCGCGCTCTACGAGTACTTCCGGCGTGCCTGGTGGTCGGGCGAGCGCGCCGATCACTTCCGCATCAACTGGGAACGCGACGACCCGTTCCGGCAGGCCGACAAGTTCGGCCACGCGCTCGGCGGCTACCACCTCGCGCGGATCGGCACGGGGCTGCTGAAGAACGCGTGCGTCTCGAGCGGGAAGGCCGCGCTCGGCGGCGCGCTCTACGCGGTCGCGTTCCAGACTCAGATCGAGCTGTGGGACGCGACTCAGGCGAAGTACGGCTTCTCCCCGAACGACGTGCTCGCCAACACCGCCGGCACACTCTACGCCGTCGCCCAGGAGGCGTACCCCGTCCTCCAACGCGTCAAGCCGACGTTCTCGTACTCGCCCTCGGCTGCCTACCGCAACCGCGGCAACTTCCCGGCGGGGGCCGCGGGCGTGGAGCTCCGGCCGAGCCTCGATTACTCGGGGCAGACGTACTGGATGTCCGCCGACCTCGACGCGCTACTCCCGGAGCGGGTGAAGCCGCTCTGGCCCGCGCTCGTCAGGCTGTCGCTCGGCCACTCGATCACCGATTACGTCGACGAGCGGAGCGGGGCGTTCTTCAAAGCCAGGCACCGGCTGCTGGTCTCCGTCGACCTCGACGCCGAGAAGCTGCCGGGGAACCACCCCGCGTGGAAATTCGTGAAGCGGCAGCTCAGCTACTATCACTTCCCGGCGCCGGCCCTGCAGATCGCGCCCACCGTGAAGGGGATCGCTTGGTATCGGTGAGCTCCGCGTGAGGCGCCAGTCGCGCGCCGTCGTGATCGCGCTGGCCGTGAGCGCGTGGCTGTCGGCGTCCACCGTCAGTGCTCAGGCCTCCCCGTACGTCCCGCTCGACGACGGGGCCTACGCGTACGTCGACGCGCTCGTCGCACGCGGCTGGCTCTCGTCCCTGTCCGTGCTCGAGCGGCCATACA
>Ga0307410_10000203_pt1 | contig 22317 bp, 18 predicted proteins | sample 322Ometagenome_3_FD_203707 | JGI IMG/M metagenome (GOLD analysis project Ga0307410, IMG submission 203707) | Maize rhizosphere microbial communities from greenhouse at UC Davis, California, United States - 322HYB-O-3 | ecosystem: Host-associated > Plants > Roots > Rhizosphere > Soil | place... | reverse complement strand
CGCGGCGTGGTCGACGCGCCGCTGCTGCGGCGCCGCGCGACCAATCTTGTCGCGCGGCGCGACGGCGCCACGAGCGGCGCCACGAGCGGCGGGGACGAGGTGCCGGGTGCCGGACCGCCGGCAGTGTGGCTCGTCGCGCATCTCGACTCGAAGTCGCAGCCGGTGCCGATCGCCTTCCGGGCGGGGGGCATCGCCGTGAGCGTGGCGCTCTGGCTCGTGGCGGCCGCGGTCGCACTCGCGCAGCTGACTGGTGCCGACGTCGGGGGCGCCTGGGGCTGGCTCGCGGCGCTCGGCGTGGTGGCCGGCGCGCCAGTCCTGGCGAGCGTGGTCGGGTCGGCGTCGCCCGGCGCAGTGGACAACGCGTCGGGCGTCGCGACGGTGTTGCTCGCCGCCGGCGCTGCGCCCCGCGGCATACCGCTCGGCGTGCTCCTGCCCAGCGCGGAAGAGTTCGGGCTCGCCGGCGCCCGCGCGTGGGCGCTCGGGCGCGGCGCGGGGGTGGCGATCAACTGTGACGGCGTGGATGATTCGGGCGTGCTCACGATGATGTACACTGGCCGGCGGCCGGTCCGGTTGCTCCGAGCAGGGGAGCGGGCAGGCGCCGCGACCGGCGTGACGCCGCGGCCACGCCGCCTGCTCCCGGGAATCCTCACCGACGGCGTGGCCCTCACCGACGCCGGCTGGGAGGCGGTGACGGTGAGCAAGGGGACGCTCCGCACACTCGCGCGCATCCACACTCGGCTCGACGTGAGCGCGCGAGTCGAGGGGCGCGGGATTGCCGACGCCGCTCGGGTGGTTGCCGGGATGGTGGCGGAGCTGTCGGCGGAGACGCACCATCCGCGCGTCGACGTCGGGCCCGACCGCTCGCGCTCTCCAACGGAGGTTCACTGAGTGGAGCTGCTCCTTCTCGGGTTCGTGCTCCTCGCCGGACTCGTGCTGATTCCCCTCGGGCTGCCCGGTCTGTGGGTGATCGCCGGGGCCGCGCTCGTGTTCAACCCGCTGGCCGGGGGCGACCGAGTCAGCACCGGCACCGTGGTCGGCGTCTTCCTGCTCGCGGTGACGGCGGAGGTCATCGAGTTCATGCTCGCCGGACGCTTCGCGCGACGCTACGGCGGCTCGCGGCGGGCGGGGTGGGGCGCGATCATCGGCGGGATCGTCGGGGCGATCGTCGGCGTGCCGGTGCCGATCGTCGGGCCGATGCTCGGCGCGTTCGCCGGGAGCTTCGCGGGCGCGCTCGTGGCGGAGTTCACGCGCGGCACCGCCGGTGGCGCGGCGACGCGTGTGGCTACCGGCGCGCTGCTGGGCCGCGTGGCGGCCGTCGCCGTCAAGTCCGCGGTGGGGTGCGTGATGGCGGCGTGGGTGCTGCTCGCCGCGTGGCAGTGAGCCGCGAGGGGCGCGATGCGTGACGCGTCGCGTGACGGTCGCGCCTCGGGGAACCGTTAGGCACCTGGGAGCGGCGGCGTCGCGGCGGCGTGGGTGCCGCTCACGCGCGCGGCGGCGCGGCGCATCACGGACGCGAGCAGCGCGTACGCCTCGACCCAGGCGGCGCGCGCCTCGGGGGTGAGCGCGCCGCCGAGCGTCTCCGCGAGCGCCCACAGCAGGGCCTCGCCCACGCTGTCGTAGTGTCGGTCCTCGACGCCGTAGCCGGTGTGGCGGCGCGCGAGGGCGGCGGCGCCCGGCACGAGCTCGACGGGCTCATCGATCGCGCGGACGATCGACGCGAGCATGTCGGTGAACTTCTTCCGCTGCGCCACCATGTCGGTCGTGGCGAACAGCCGCGCGGCGCCGGGGTCGATCTCGAACAGACGTGCGTAGAAGTGCCGCGCGAGGTCGTCGACGGCGGGCGCGGCGAGTGCCCAACTGTCCTGCACGAGCTGCCGGTGCTCGGGTGTCATGGAGGGGACCCGGCGTGGGTTCGAGGGAGCGTGCCCCGCTCGACGCTGAGCGGGGCACGCTGACGTCCAAGGTCGCTAAGCTACCGCCGCGGACGTACGGCGGCGAGCGGTGGCGGGAAAGTGCGCTGCCTGGTCGCGGAGGGACGCCGCGTGCTCCTCGGCCGCGCGGCGCATGACGCCCGCGAGCGCGGCGTACACCTCGGACCAGGCGGCGCGAGCCTCGGGCGTAAAGGCAGCGCCCAGGCCCGCGGCGAGTGTGTCGAGCAGCGCCCGGCCGACGGTGTCGTAGTGCTCGTCGCGCACGCCGTAACCGGCGTGGCGGCGGCCGAGCGCCTCGACGGCGGGGATCAACTCTTCCAAGCGGTCCAGCGAGTTGATCGCCACGGTGAGCATGGTGGTGAGCTTGCGGCCCTGTTCACGCATGTCGGCGTGGGCGAAGAGCTCGCGGAGCGACGGGTCGAGCTCGAACAAGCGACCGTAGAAGAGCGCGGCCACAGCCGGTGCGTTGGGGGCCACCTGCGCCCAGGTGGCCTGCACGATGTGGCGTTCGGTGTGCAGCATGGAAGTGTCTCCGGTACTATGGGTGGGGAAACCGCGGTGCGCGCCCGGCGTGAGGCGGTGCCGGACGCGCGGCGGTGCGACGGTGTCTGGCGCGCCCCCAAGCACCAGGTGGCCCAGGGGCGCGCCTCAAATCAGAGCTGGATCGCCAGGTTGAGGTTCGGCAGGTTGAAGTTCGCGCCTTTCGCGAGCGCGCTGGCGCCGCCGATGATCAGGCCCGGCGCGTAGCGGCCGTTGGCGTCCGCGCCCTGGGTGGACCTGTTCCAGGTGTTGCCAGTGGCCCAGACGCCGCAGCAGACCAGGGTCGACTGGAACGTGACGCCGGTGATCAGGTTGTTGATGATCAGGTTGTTGCCCGGATCCCCGACCTGGCCCAGGTCCGCGAAGGGGGCGCTGAGGACGACGCCTCGCGTGTTCCCGGCGACGGTGCTCTTCCGGAGCTTGAAGAAGGGCGCGACGATGCCGATCTGGTTTGAGTTCAGCGCGGACCCGGCGATCGTGATGTTCGCGTCCGCCGACGTGACTGCCTGGGCGTCGACGCCGACCTTGTTCCCGAGGATGCTGCCCTTGTTCATGACGAGCGTGAACTTCCCGCTCGCCGCCTTCACGCCCGCGCCCGTGAAGCCGGTGACGCTGGCGGTGTCGATCCTGAGCGTCCGAATGGTCTGGGACTGGATGCCGATCGCGCCCACGCCGCCGGTCGAGCTCAGGACTGAGTTCTGCCGGAGGCGGAGCGACGCCGAGTCGAGCATCCGGATGCGTGGCTTCGGGGCGCAGCCGACCGGATTCGACTTGCTGACGACGGCATTGGCGAGCGTTGCCACGGCAGTGTTCCGCAGATCGAGAGCGACCCCCGACACGTCCTTCAGCGTCGCCTTGTTCTTCAAGGTCACCTGAGCGGCGCGCCGGCCCACGATGCCGGTTCCGAACTCAAGGTTGGCACTACAGATGCTCGCGGAGCCGGACAGCTGCCCGCCGTCCATGGTGAACTGCGCTTGGTCGACGATGTCCACTCCCGTGGACGCGCCTCCAGCAACGAACACGGTGGAGTTCTGGAGGGTGGTCTGCGCGGTGAACTCGGCGCGGAGGCCGAAGCGCGTCAACCCGAGGGAGAGGTGAGTCAGCATCTGCTGGCCCGCGATGGTGCGGACGCCCATGTCGAATCGATCCACGGATACGTTCGTCACCACGGCGCTGCCGGCGAGGTTGAGCCCGACCTCGCTCCCCGTGCTGCCGGGCGAGCCGAGCGCACCCTCGAGGATCGTGGCGTTCGCGCCGCTGCTGTTCAGCGTGCCCTCGATGCGCACGCCGTTGGGGACGACGACTCGCTGCGTGGAGGTGCTGAACTTCTCGCCGTTCGCGGCCTTGCTGTACTTTCCGGCCGCGAGCTTCACCGTGTCGCCGGCGATCGAGACGGAGAGCGCCTTGGCGAGCGTCTTGAACGGGGTGGTCGACGCGCCCCCGTTCGCGTCGCTGCCGGTGACGGGGTTCACGAAGAACTTCTTCGGCGCGCGCGCGGGGGCCGCGCTCACGGCGGGCGACTTGGCGCGCTTGGCGCTCGCGTCCGGGGCGGAGGGGGAGTCCTCGGCGCAGGCCGTGAGGCCAGCGAGGGCCGCGAGGGCCGCGGCCAGGGCCAGCGCGGGCCTGGCGCGCCCTCGTGCTCGCCTGGCCCGTGGGCGATCAATGTGCTGGGAGTGCATGACGGTCTCCTTCAAGGTCCTTCAGGACCGGGTTCGGGATCTGTGCTTCGTAGGTGGTGCGCTCTGCGGTCGCGCGTGCCTAACGGGCCGGACGGCGGCCGAGCGGCCGCAGGCGCCGGCCATGGTGCCGTGGCGCCTGCCACTTTGCGGTGCTGCGAGTAATCGGGGAGGTGCTACTGCGCGCAGCGCACGTAGACGGTGAACGTGACCTGGCCCGCCGCCCCGTTCCAGATGTTCACCGCCCAACCGGTGTCCGTATCGTCCGGCGAGCTGCGGGTGACGATCGGAAGCGGGAGGGAGAAGGAGGTGATCCTGTGGCCACCGCCCACCAAGTGCGAACCTGCCGGGCAGGTCGCGTAGGCGATAGTCTGGCTGGTCGGTGCGACGACCGCCTGGCTGGATATCACGGTGATCCCTTTCGAGAAGCCGGGCGTGCTCGTCCCGTCAGTCCACGAGAACTGCACGTGCGTAGCCTTGGCGCACTCCTGCTTGAGATCAGTCTCCTTGATGCGATAGACCGTGCCGCTCGACGGGACGTAGCAGGCGTAGAACACTTTCGGCGGTGCGGTTTGGGCATGGAGCGCGGTCGGCGCGGCGAAGGCGACGAGGCCGAGGGCGGCCGCGGCGAGCGAGAGCGTGAAGCGCGACATGGTGAACTCCTGAGATGAGATCTCGATTCGGTGGTCGCGTCGCGCGGCGAAGTGTCGCGCGAGCGGTCGATGTCCTGGCGGGAACGAAGTGCAGATGCGTCGCTAGCGGAGCGATGCCCTGACCTGATCGACCTCGAGGCGCATCGCGTCGAGGTCGGCGGCGTCGGGGCGCGCGCCGGTGAATTGCGCGAGCACGTTCTGCACGGCGGCGGCGGCGCGGTCCCTCGCGGCCCCCGTGGCCTTGCGGTCACGGAGCTTGGCGTCGAGCGCTGTCAGCGCATTACCTAGCGGCGCCGCGGCGTCCTGCTCGAGCGCCGGGAGGATGCGGCCGATGGCATCCGCCGTCAGGTCGGCCGGCACGCTCGAGGAAGCGGTTGCGAGGCTACTGCCCGTGGGATCCGCGAGTGGGCCGGTGGGATCGGCGCGCTCGGCGCAGGCCGCCACGACGCCCAGGACGGCAGAGAGCGAGAGAAAGGTCAGGGCGCGCTGTGCGAGTGCGGCGTACGACAGCGGGCGGCGCCCGGCCGGGTTGATGGGGAAGAGAGTGCGGTGCGACATGCTGGTGTCCTGCTCGTGTGAGAGTGGGGATGCAGCGTTCGGGGCGCCGGGAGGTCGGCGTCTGTCAGTTGAGCTGCCAGCCGGGACGCCCGTGGAACCGGCGGAGCTGGCGTGCGAACTCCGCCAGGGCCAGCCACGCGTCGTCGGGACTCTCGACCCGCATGGGCGTACGCTCGGAGTAGTGCGTCGGAACGAGGGCGATGATCGCCGGGCTGCTGTGGCGGGGGGGCATTGTCGGGTCCGGGTGAGGGCGGTGTGCGATGGTTGATTGGTCTGACGGGCGGCGGTCGCGTGGGGCCCGCGAGTGAGGCGTGCGGGCCACCGCGTCGGGCGCAGCGTCGCGCTCCGGACGCGGGCCGCCGCGTGGTTAGTGGCTGTAGGAGGGCATCTCCGCTTCGCCGGGGGAAAACACCGTCAGCCGCTGGACGCTTGCGATGTCGGTCTGCCCCGGGGTGCCCACGTACAGCTCCTTCGTCTCCTCGATGCCGCGGTTGCTGGCGAACACCACCTTTCCGCCGTCCTTCGTCCACGTCGGGCGCCTGTTCAGTCGCTCGGTTGCGGGCCCGACGGCCATCGGCAGGTTCTCGCCGTCGAGGTCGATGACCCGGATGACGTTGTCGGTGCGGTCGGCGTAGGCGAGCCGGCGCCCTTCGGGACTGAAGGCCGGGTCCACGCAGCCAGCGGTGCCGCAATCGACCATCAGGTGCACGTCCAGTCCGCCGGCGTTCATCCTGTAGATCGCGTTGAAGCCGGAGCGGTCGCTGTGGAACGCGATCGTCTGCCCGTTAGGCGACCACGCCGGCGCGCGATCGTCGGCCTTCTCGTACGTCAGCCGCGTGAGGCCGCTGCCATCGACGTTGATGACGTAGATGTCGTAGTTGACGGTGAAGCCGTTGTCCGTCTGCTCTCTCACCGCGGCCGCGAAGACGATCTTCGTCCCGTCGGGCGAGTAGCGCGGCTCGAACACGTCCGCGCCCATTCTCGTCAGCTGGGTCGGCTTGCTGCCGTCGTAGTTGGCGGTGAACAGCTCCGATCGGATGCCGTCGAGAGAGCGTACCCAGACGAACTTCCGGTTGTCGGGGGCGAAGTCGGGGAAAACGTCCTTAGTGGTGTCGGTCGTGAGCCGCCGCACGTTGGAGCCGTCGGGGTTCATGGCGTAGATGTCGTAGTTGACCTGCGCATCCTTGTAGCCCGCGAAGAGCACGGTCTGAGTGGCGCCCGGCTTGCCCGTGCCGCTCCTCGCCGTCCGGATGTCGGTCGCCGGATCCACGGGCGACGTGGAATCCTGGCAGGCGGTGAGGGCGGCGGCCGTGAGGGCGAGCGAGCCGACGAGCAGCTTCTTGATCGCGAGATCGAGCGTGGTGTGCGACATGGGTTCTGGTCCTCTATGGATGTCGGTAGTGGTCTGGCTGGTGCGGCAGGTGGTGCAGGGCGGAATCAGCTCTTGCGCAACGGTGTGGTCCGATCAGCGCTGCGACTCGGGGAGCGCGTAGAAGCGGCGGAGCCGGCGGCCGAACGCCGCCAGGGCGAGTCGCGGTCCGAGCCGTCGCCGGCCGGTGTGGATGGGCGTCGGCTCGAAGTACCAGGTGGGGGCGAGAGCGACGATCGCCGAGCTATGGCTCTGGAAGCGGGAAGTCATGGTCGGGTCCGGGATCGGGTCGGCGCGCTGATGGTCAGGATCTCGTTGGCTTGCGGCGGCGGGTCGGTCGTACGTCGACAAGGGTAGGAAGCGCCATGACGGCCGCGTCACCCAAGGATCACCTGCGCTAAGTCGTCGTGGCGCTTAGGCTTGCGAGTGCTCGATGGGCACTCGGCGCGACGCCACGCGGTCGTGGGGAACTTCCGGGTGAGGCGAGAGTCCGCGGGCACCCGGGTCCCGCCGGTTGGTTGCCGCCGCGTGCGGGGCGCCCTACCTTTGCCGCGACGTCCGTTTTCAGTCCCGAGGTCGCGCCCCAGTGATTCGCATCCAGGCGCTCGGTGGTCTCTCGGTACGTGGCGCCGACGGCCGGCCCCTCTCGGGCGCCGCCGCGCAGCCGCGCCGCATGGCCGTGCTCGCGCTGATGGCGCGGTGTGGCGACCGGGGCGTCACCCGCGAGCGCCTAGTAGCGATGCTCTGGCCCGACGCCGACGAGCAGCGCGCGCGGAGCAATCTCGCCCAGGCCCTCTACGCGCTCCGGCGCGATCTGGGCGCCGATGACGCGATCGCCGGCACCAAGGAGCTGCGACTCGAGCCCACCCACGTCGCGGCCGACGTCACCGAGTTCTGCGCCGCGCTGACGGGCGGGCGCCACGCCCGCGCGGCCGAGCTGTACGCGGGTCCGTTCCTGGAGGGCTTCCACCTGCCCAGCGCGGCGGAGTTCGAGCGCTGGGTCGACGAGGAGCGCCGCGCTCTGGCTCACGACCACGCGCGGGTGCTCGAGTCGCTCGCCCGCGCCGCGACCGAGCGTGGCAACGCCGCCGAGGCCGTAGCGTGGTGGCGCAAGCTGGCCGCGCTCGAGCCGCTCAACGCGCGCCTCACGGTCGGGCTGATGGAGGCGCTTGTGGCCGCCGGCGACCGCGCCGGGGCGCTGCGTCACGCTCGCGTCTACGAAGTGCTCCTCGAGCAGGAGCTCGACCTGCCGCCCGATCGCGCCGTCGTGGCACTGGCCGAGCGGCTCCGACAGGCGGCGGAGGCGCCGGCGGCCGCGCCCGCCGGCGCGGCCGCCACGGCTGCGGCCCCCTCGCTCGTGGCCCCGTCAGGTGAGGCTCCCGCGGGCGCGCCTCAGACTGCGCGGCCGGCTCGGGCGTCCACGCCCACCACCGACGAGCCTCGGACTGCCGACGAACCGGCGGGCGAAGCCGCGGCGGCCGGCCTCGCGAGCGCCGCGGCGCCGGTGCCCGCGTCGGACGCCCCGCCCGCTGAAGCCCCAGGGGTGCCAGGCGCTCGCTTCGAGCGCGCTCGCGCCGAAGTCCCGCACCGACGCGCTCCACTGCTCATAGCGGTGGCCGGCGTGGCGGTGGCGGCGCTGCTCGGCGCGGTGCTCGTCGCGCGGGCCCGCAGCCCTGAGCCGCGACTGGTGGCGGGCGCGGCGCGCCGCGTCGCCTTCGACGCGGCGCTCGAGCTCGACCCGGCGATCTCGCCCGACGGCAAGCTCGTTGTCTACGCGGCAGATCCTGGCGGACAGATGCGGCTCTACGTCAAGCAGGTCGCCGGTGGCCGCGCGGTGCCGATCAGCGCGGGCGTGGACGGCGGGTACCACCGCGCCCCGCGCTGGTCGCCCGACGGCAGCCGGATCGCGTTCCAGGCCGGCGGAACGATCTACGTCGTGCCTGCGTTCGGCGGCGTCCCGCGCCCGCTGGTACGGCCGGAGGCACCGGCGCAGTGGGTGGCGTATCCGGCGTGGTCCCCCGACGGCGAAACGATCGCCTACTCGCAGGAGGACGCGCTCTTCACCCGCGCGGTGGCGGGCGGCCCGCCGCGGCGGCTCTCGGGCACGCCGCCGGCACCGCACTCGCTCGCCTGGTCGCCCGACGGCGCGTGGATCGCGCTGGTGAGTGGGAACAGCACCTTCGTGTTCGGACGAGGCGGTGCTGGGAGCCCGGTCAACGTGGGCAACGTGGCGCCGAGCTCCCTCTGGGTCGTCCCCACGAACGGCGGGGCGGCCGTGCGCGTGACCGAGGACCGCGCACTCAACACCAGCCCGGTCTGGCTGCCCGGCTCCCGGTCGCTCCTCTTTGTCTCCAATCGCGATGGGGAACGCGATGTCTACCGCGTGGACCTGGGCGACGACGGGCGGCCGCTGCGGAAGCCGGTGCGCGTCACCGCGGGGCTCGGCGCGCACACGATCGCCCTCTCGCGGGACGGTCGGCGGTTGGTGTACTCGGCCTTCAGCCGCACGTCGAACCTCTGGGAGATCGCGATCCCGGCGGGCGCGCCCGCCGGGGTGGCGGACGCCCGGCCGCTCACCAGCGGCACCCAGCTCGTGGAGGGCGTGAGCGTCTCTCCCGACGGCCGCCGGCTCGCCTTCGACTCGGACCGTGACGGGACGCAGGACATCTACACGATGCCGGTCGCGGGGGGCGACCCGGTACCGCTCACCGCCGACTCGTCCGACGACTTCATGCCGGCCTGGTCGCCGAGCGGCCGCGAGATCGCGTTCCACTCCTTCGCTGGCCGCGACGACGACCGGCGGGTCGAGGTCGTCTCCGCGAGCGGTGGCGTGCCCCAGCCGGTGGTGGCGTCGCCGCGCAACCAGCGCTTTCCCGGCTGGTCGCCGGACGGCCGGGCCCTGGTGTTCACCTCGGACGCGACCGGTCGCATGGAGCTCTACGTCGTTCGCCGCGACGCCGGCCTGCGGTGGGGTGCGGCGCGGCGGCTCACCACGGCTGGCGGCTTCAACGGGCGGTGGGCCCCGGAGGGGCGGGAGATCGCGTACACGCGCCCGGACGGGATCTGGGCGATCGCGAGCGACGGCACGGGCGCGCCGCGCCACGTGTTGCGCGCGGACTCCGTGACCGGGCCGATCTACGACGTCGTGCAGTGGGCGCCCGACGGCCGCACCCTCTATTACAAGGCGTTCGACCGCGACGGCCGCTCGACCATCGGGGCGGTGTCGACGGCCGGGTGCCTGCCAGGGGCCGGCACGCACCCCGGGAGCACCCGGCCGACCCGGCCGGCGGTGAGCGGATGCGCGCCCCGCGAGCTCGTGCGGTTCGACGATCCGCAGCGCCAGTCGACCCGTCCGGAATTCGCCACCGACGGGCACCACTTCTACTTCACGATCTCGGAGCAGAAGAGCGACGTCTGGGCGATGGAGCTCGCGGCCGCGGCGCCGTGAGCCGGCAGTCCGGGCGGCCGGCCCCGGCGCGTTCCGCGGCCGGCCTACCAGGGGTGGCCGCGGCGCTCTAGATTCCACCAACGCCCCGCGCTGCCGTCGGGGCGTTTTGCTTTTCCGCCTGGTTTGCTTGCTCTTCCGCCGGGCCGGCCGCTCGCCCGGCCGCCCGCGCCGCGCCTCGGCGTGCGCCGCCTGACAGCGTGAGGCGCGGCTCGGCGTCACTCGAGGACCGCAATGTTCGACACGACGATACGCACGCTAGTGGTGGTCGGGGCGCAGTGGGGGGACGAGGGGAAGGGGAAGCTGGTCGACGTCCTCGCGGAACGCGCCGACTGGGTCGTGCGGTATCAGGGGGGCGCGAACGCCGGTCACACGGTGCACATCGGCGCGACGTCGTTCGTGCTGCACCAGATCCCGAGCGGGATCCTGCACCCGGGCGTGCGCTGCGCCATCGGCAACGGCGTCGTGCTCGACCCCGACACGCTGTTCACCGAGATCGACGAGCTGGTGGGCGACGGCGTGGACGTGCAGGGGCGCCTGTACGTGAGCGACCGGGCGCACCTCGTGCTGCCGTACCACAAGCTGGTGGACACGGAGAGCCAGGCGAGCCGGGAGATCGGCACCACCGGGCGCGGGATCGGGCCGGCGTACGAGGACAAGGTCGCCCGGCGCGGCGTGCGGGTGCTCGACCTCCGCAACGCGGAGCGGCTGCGCGCGCTCGTCGAGCGGGGCGTGGACCACGCGAACGCGCAGCTCGAGCACTTCGGCTCCGAGCGGCGCGCCGACGTGGAGGAGACGCTCGACCTCCTGGACCGCCTCGCGCCGCGCCTGCTGGCCGTGGCCGAGGACGTGGGGCTCAGCGTGCATCGCGCGCTCGCGAACGGCGCGGCGGTGCTTCTGGAAGGGGCGCAGGGGTCGCTGCTCGACGTCGATCACGGCACGTACCCGTACGTCACGTCGAGCAACACGACGTCCGGCGGGGCGGCCGTGGGCGCCGGCATTGCCCCGACGGCGATCGACGGGGTGTTGGGCGTGGTGAAGGCGTACACCACGCGCGTGGGGAACGGCCCGCTGCCCACGGAGTTCGAGGGCGAGCTGCAGGAGGAGGTGCGTCGGCTGGGCAACGAATACGGAGCGACCACCGGGCGCCCGCGCCGGTGCGGATGGTTCGACGGCGTGGTCGTGCGCTACGCGACGCGCGTGAACGGGCTGAGCGGACTCGCGGTGACGAAGCTCGACGTGCTCGACACGCTCGAGCGGTTGGCCGTGTGCACGGGGTACGAGGTGGACGGGGAGTTGCACACCGAGTTCCCGGGCGACATCTCGATGCTCGACCGCGCGACCCCACGCTACGAGTGGCTCGACGGCTGGCGGCAGTCGACCGGCGACGCGCGGAGGTTGGCGGACCTGCCGGGGGCGGCGCGCCGCTACCTCGACCGCATCGAGGAACTCGTCGAGGCGCCAATCGCGTACGTGAGTGTGGGCACGCGGCGGGATCAGATCATCGGAGTGCGGACGTAGAGGCGAGCGGTGAGCAGCGAGCAGCGGGGCGTGGACTCGGCGGGCGAGGTCTGGGGCGACACGCAGGGCGTGGCGCCCGGTGTCGGCGGGCTACGCCCGGATGCGCCGACCGACGCGGTCGTCGACGTGGCCGTCGTGGGTGCCGGCCCGTGCGGGCTCGCGGCCGGCATCGCGCTCAAGCGGGCCGGGCTCCGCGCGACGATCCTCGACCGGTCGTGCGTGGTGAGCGGGATCTACGGGTACCCGACGTTCATGACGTTTTTCTCGACGGCCGAGCGGCTGTCGATCGGCGGCGTACCGTTCGTCGTTCCCACCGAGAAGCCGACGCGGCGCGACGCGCTGGCGTACTACCGAACGCTCGTGCGGCACTTCGGCCTGCACGTGCGGCAATACGAGACCGTCGAACGGGTCGAGCGGCTCCGGGCGACGGGGAGCCCGGAGGGGCGCCGGAGTGCGGGGTCCCCCCCCGATTTGAGTCTGCTGCTGGCCGGGGCGGACGCTGTCACCGATTCCCCGCCCGCGGGTGCCGCGACCCGCCTGCCGTCTCGGTTCCGTCTCCACTCGGTGACGCGCGCCGGCGAGCGCCGGGTGACCGAGGCCGGGGCCGTGGTCGTCGCGACCGGGTACTTCGGCCACCCGAACCGACTCGGCGTGCCCGGCGAGGACCTGCCGCACGTAACGCACCTCTTCAAGGAGGGTCACGAGGCGTTCGACCAGCCCGTGGTCGTCGTCGGCGGCGGGAACTCCGCGGTCGACGCCGCGCTCGATCTGTACCGAGCCGGCGCGCGGGTCACGCTCGTGCACTTCGGGCCGTCGCTCGACCCGAACATCAAGCCGTGGGTGCGCCCCGACATCGAGAACCGGATCAAGGAGGGGAGCATCGCGGCCCGGTTCGAGTCGCGCGTCTGCGCGATCGAGCCGCGGGACGTCGTGCTCGCCACGCCCCAGGGCGAAGCGCGCGTTCCGGCCGACCACGTGTATCTTATGCTCGGGTACCAGCCCAACGCGGCGCTCCTCCACGCGCTCGCCGTCCCGCTCGACCCGACCACCGGCATCCCGGCGCACGACCCGGCAACGATGGAGACGGCCGTGCCGGGCGTCTTCATCGCCGGCGTCCTGGCGTCGGGCTACGACGCGAACAAGACGTTCATCGAGAACGGCCGGCATCATGGAGACTTGATCGCGGCCGCGCTGGCCGCGAGGGACGAGGGACGAGGGACGAGGGACGAGTAGCTGCGTCGCTCGGAACTTCGACCCGTTCCTGGCGGTGCCGGCGCTTGCGCAGCGTCCGATCATTCACACCCAACCCTCCGTCCCGTGGCCCTCGTCCCTCGTCCCTCGTCCCTCATGCCGACCAGCACCTACCCCGACGTCATGGAGAAGCTCGTGTCGCTGTGCAAGCGGCGGGGCTTCATCTTCCAGTCCTCCGAGATCTACGGCGGCGCCGGCTCGGTGTGGGACTACGGGCCGCTCGGCGTAGAGCTGAAGAAGAACGTCAAGGACCGGTGGTGGCACGCGATGGTGCGGGCGCGCGACGACATCGAGGGGCTCGACGCCGCGATCCTGATGCACCCGCGCGTCTGGGAGGCGTCGGGACACGTCGCCGGCTTCGTCGACCCGCTGGTGGACTGCCGGACGTGCAAGGGTCGCTTCCGGGCCGACAAGCTCGAGGACGCGCGCTGCCTCCAGAAGCCGAGCAAGCGGCCGGGCGAGGCGGAGCAGTGCCAGCTCACCGAGCCGCGGCAGTTCAACCTCATGTTCAAGACGTTCATGGGGCCGGTCGAGGAGAGCGCGTCGGTCGTCTACCTGCGACCCGAGACGGCGCAGGGGATCTACGTGAACTTCCTGAACGTCCAGCAGAGCATGCGGCAGCGGGTGCCGTTCGGCATCGCCCAGATCGGCAAGGCGTTCCGGAACGAGATCACGCCTGGCAACTTCATCTTCCGCACGCGCGAGTTCGAGCAGATGGAGATGCAGTTCTTCGTCGAGCCGGGCACCGACATGGAGTGGTTCGAGTACTGGAAGGGGGAGCGGATGGCGTGGCACCAGGCGCTCGGCCTCGCCCCGGAGCGGCTCGAGTACCACGAGCACACCAAGGAGGAGCTCGCGCACTACGCGCGCGCCGCGTTCGACGTGCAGTTCGACTTCGGCGGCACGCTCGGCTTCCAGGAGATCGAGGGCGTCCACAATCGCGGCGACTTCGACCTCACACAGCACCAGCAGTTCTCCGGCAAGCGCCTCGAGTACCTCGACCAGGTGAACAACAAGCGCTACGTGCCGTACGTCGTCGAGACGTCGGTCGGCGCCGACCGGGTGACGCTCGCCGCGCTCGTGAACGCGTACCGCGAGGAAACGGTGGAGGGGGAGCCGGAGGGGCGCGTCGTGCTCGGCCTGCACCCGTCGATCGCGCCGGTGAAGGTGGCGGTGTTCGCGCTCACCAAGAAGGACGGGCAGCCGGAGATGGCGCGGCGCCTTGCCGCCGACCTGCGGGGGGTGTTCCCCACCGACTACGACGATACGGGGAGCATCGGCAAGCGGTATCGCCGCCAGGACGAGGTGGGCACGCCGTACTGCGTCACCGTCGACGGGCAGTCGACCGCCGACGGCACGGTGACGGTGCGCGACCGCGACACGCTGAAGCAGGACCGCGTGCCGGCGGAGCAGGTTCGCGAGTACGTGGCAGCGCGGCTCGACGATGCAGGGAGTAGGGAGTAGGGAGTAGGGAGTAGACCTGCAACCCCTACTCCCTACTCCCTACTCCCTACTCCCTACTCCCTACTCCCTACTCCCTGGTTGTCTCGGATTCCGACCCTGGTTCATTCACCGTCATGGCCCCCCTCACGCTCGATACGCTCCGCGCGACCGGGCAGAAATTCATGGAGGCGGTGTCGCGCGAGTACTACCTGGCGCACGCCGGGCTCAAGCCGACGGCCGAGCTGCAGCCGATCTACGATCGCTACGCGGCAGTGCTCGGCCGCGATGCCCTGGAGCTCACACTCGAGCTGTTCCGGTCGACGCAGCCCGGCACGGAGGAGCGTCGGTCGGCGCGGCTGCTACTCGAGTGGCAAGCGGAGTCGCAGGCCGCGCGAGCCGTCGCCGCGCTCGACGAGCGCGAGATCGCGTGGGAGGCGTCCGCCATGGTCCGGCAGCCGGACGGGCGCGTGGTGCCGTACCAGCGCACGGCGATCGAGATCGCCAACGCGGTGGACCGCCGCGAGCGGCTCGCCTTGGACGCGGCGCGCGCCGACCTCGTGGAGCGGGAGCTGGCGCCGCTCCGCCGCGAGAAGCTGCAGCGCGAGCGTGATTTCGTCGAAGGGCTGGAGATCGCCGACGGCTACGTCGCCACGTTCGAGGCGCTGAGCGGCATCGACCTGCGCGGCCTGGCTGCCGACTGCGCGCAATTCCTGCGCGACACGCAGGCGATGTGGGACGAGGTGCTCCCCGAGTTCGTGAAGCGGTCGCTCGGCGTGCCGGTGTCGGAGGTCACGCGGGCGGACGCGCTGACGCTCCTCCGGGCGCGCGAGTTCGACCAGTTCTTCCCGGCAGGCACGCTGGAGGCGAGCGTCCGGCGCCAGGTCACGGAGATGGGCGTCGACCCGACGGCGGGCGGGCGCATCGTCTTCGATACGGCGGAGCGCGAGGGGAAGCGGTCGCGCGCGTTCTGCGCGCCGGTGCGCGTGCCGGAGGAGGTGTACCTGGTACTGCGCCCGCACGGCGGGCAGAGCGACTACACGACGCTGCTGCACGAGCTGGGGCACGCGCTGCACTTCGGCCTGACGCGGGCCGACTACCCCTTCGAGTTCCGGTGGATGGGGGACAACTCGGTCACCGAGTCGTACGCGATGCTGTTCGACCACCGGATGGAGGACCGCGGCTGGCTCGGTCGGTACACGGAGCTCGATAAGCCGTCGCTGCCGCGCTTTCTGCGCGCCTCGGGGTTCGAGGAGCTGCAGTTCCTGCGGCGGTACTGCGCGAAGCTGACGTACGAGGTGCAGCTCTACGGGGGCGAGGTGGCGTGGGCGCAGCTCCCCGATTTGTACGTGGAGACGCTGAGCGGCGCGACCACGTTCCGGTACCAGCGGTCGGACGCGTTCGTGGATGTGGACCCGCGCTTCTACGCGGCGCGGTACCTGCGCGCCTGGCAGCTCCAGGCGGTGCTCAACGAGGCGCTCACCGGGCGGTTCGACGAGGACTGGTACCGCAACCCGCGGGCGGGGCCGTGGATGGCGGAGCAGCTGTTCGGCGAGGGGCAGCGCGAGCTCGCGGGCGAGCTGGCGGAGCGGGTCGCCGGCAGGCCGCTGTCGTTTGCGCCGCTGGTGCGGTCGATCGAGCGCCTGCTGGGTTAACGGCGGCTCTCGGCTGTCCGCTCTCGGCTCTCGACTAGAGCGTCAAATAGGCGCCCCTCGGCGTGAGGCACGTCCTCCTGCCCTTCCGCAGTAGCCCACAGCCCACAGTCCAGGGCCCACAGCCGCCGTTCACAGAGAGCCGTGGTCATCCGAGCTCCGGGAGACGTCTGGACTCTTGTGCGGCGTCCTGGCGAGTGCAATTGTGTGGCGCCCGCCGCACTTCCTCTGCCGTCCCGCCGTCACGCCGTTCCCACCTGCCGGAGATCTCGCGTGAGTCCAGTCGCGCGTCCGCAGGGACGCTTGCTGTCGTGCGCCCTGCTGCTGGCGGTGGCCGCGTCGTGCGGCGACGACGGGGGCACGAATCCCCCGAAGACTGGGCCCGGCCCGGAAATCGGTTTGCCCGGCGTGAATGTCGTCACCGGCGCGTCGGTGACCGACACGGTGCTCGCGGCGCCCGGTCAGCCGCTCGTCGTCGAGGTGCGCGGCACCGATGGCCGCCTCGTGCCGGGCGCCATCGTGCGGTTCGAGTCCGAGCTGCCGCCCGACACGACGCGGCCGTACGAGTACGCGATGTACGTCTGCCCCGTGCGCCCCACGCGCTGCGGCATCGACGACGAAGGGCGCGAGGACGGCGCCTACTATGGCACTGAGACGTTCGCGGTCGACACGACCGACGCCGACGGGCGAGCGGAGGCCGCGCTGCGGTTCGGCACCGTGACAGGGCCCACGGGGGTGGTGGTTGGGGTCGCGGCGCGCGGGTTGGTGGACACCGTCGCGTACGCGGTGACGGCGGGCGCGGTCGGGCGGGTCGAGTTCACGCCCGAGGACACGGTCCTGTTTGCCGGCGCGTCGTACCATCCGGCGGCAGCGGCGACCGACCGCTTCGGGAACCCGAGGCCGGACGCGGTGACGATCGTCGGCGGCTCGGAGCACGTCGCGGTCGGGCCGGGCGGGCAGGTCACGGCCGCAGCGGTGGGTCGCGCGTTCGTGTTGGGGCGCTCGCAGAGCTTCGTCGACACGGCGTGGGTCACGATCGTGCCCTGGGGGACGATCGTTGCCTTCGGCCGCTACGGCGAGGCGTCGAACGCGATCGTGACCGTCAACCTGGACGGATCGGATCTCCGGGTCGTGGTGCCCACGAGTGGCTTCGACGGCGCTGTTCCGTCGTGGGCGCCGAACGGCACCGAGATCCTCTACAACGAAGAGACGGCGGGCGTGCCCCGACTGGCGGTCATCGATCCGACCGGCCCGCGGCGCTTTCTCCTGGAGAGCTCTCCCGAGATCCTGCTCAGTCGCGACGGCCGCTTCACGCGCGACGGCTCCGCCGTCTACTTCTATGGGGAGACCGCGGGGGACGAAGCGAGCCCGGGGCCGAGGGGCGTGTGGCGGGCCGCTGCCGACGGCTCGGGGTCCGTGCTGCTCGCGCAGACGATCGGCTACTACTCGGGCGGGCAGCCCGCGCCCGCCCCGGACGGGCAGCGGCTCGCCTACACCGACGCTGGCGGAATCAAGGTCCTGTCGGTCGCCAGCGGCGCCGTGGCCAAGCTGAACGCGGCGGGGCTGACGCCGCGCTGGTCGCCGACGGGAGAGTGGATCGCGTACGTGGGCGTCGACGGTCCCCTCCACGTGATCCATCCCGACGGCACCGGGGACCGCGTGGTGTCGGCTCCGGGCCGCGGGTATGACATGTGGCTGGACTGGTCCCCGGACGGGGAGTGGCTGATCGCGCGTCCGATCGTCGGGTCGGATCCGGCCGGCCTCGAACTCGTGCGCGTGAGTGACGGGGAGACGCTGGCGCTCCCGTTCGCGAACCAGCTCTATCAGCCGAGCTGGAAGCCGTAGGCGGCGATCCGCCCACCTGGCGTCAGGCGGGCGGCCGCCGATCGCCTAACGAATCCATCGCGGGTGCGCCCTGGCTCGGCCGGCGCGGTGGAGTCGGCCGGCGTGTCACGAAATGCTACCTTGCCGGTGTGGCACAGGCGCCACGACGTTGGCCCGCTCTTGTGCGTTAGGTCCGTCGGTGGCATCGGCGGCCGACCCGCCGCGCGCGCTTGCGCCATCGTGGTCACGATAGCATCGTCTCTGCTCCGCCCCACACATCAGCAGTGTCCCCTCTGACCACGGGGCTCCTCGCCCCGCTGAAGATTCACATGCGTCGACCAACCGGCGCGGCCCGTCGTGCGCTCCCGTGCATCGTGCTCCTCGCCATAGCCGGGTGTGGCGAGGGTTCCGCCACGGACCCGGCACGCCCCGGGATCCGCGTCGTTTCTTTGGGCGCGTCGGCGGATACCGTTCTGGCCTTGCCCGCTGGTCCGCTCGTGGTGGAGGTCCGGACTGCGCTAGGGGCGCCCCTGCGGGGTGCGGTCGTGAAGTTCCAGTCCAGGAGTGGTATCGACCCGCGCGGACAGCGCGGAATCGGAATGCTCCTCTGCCCGCCCGACCTGCCCGAGTGTCGTGACCCGGCAGGACCGGGCGCGTTCGGCTTTGCCGGGACCGCGTACGACACTACCGACGCTGATGGACGCGCCGAGATGGCACTCCGCTTCGGGCCGGTGGCAGGTACGGCCATCGTCGACGTGCTCGTCGAAGCGCGCGGAATGCGCGACTCAGTGGGGTACGAGGTACGGCCCGGCAACGCCACGGGCATCGTGTTCGGGACTCCGGATACGGCGGTGTACGCGGGCGCCTCGTACGGTGTGAGCGGCACTGCGGTCGACCGCTACTTCAACCTGCGGCCCGATGTCATCACCTACTCGCCGGCCAACGCCGCGGCCTCGGTCGATGCGGCCGGCCGGGTGACCGCCCAGGCGATCGGGCGCGGCGTCATCGTCGCCCAATCGGGGCTGGTGACCGATACCGCGTGGGTGAGTGTGGTCCCGGAGGGAACGATTGCGGCGGTGGTACGAAATGGCGGCGGATGGGGCCATGACGAGCTCCAGGTCGTGAACCTCGACGCTTCGGGAAGGAGGCGACTCGCGGAGATCAGCGGGCCGCACCCTGCCGTTCCAGCGTGGTCGCCGGGTCGCGCGGAGGTCGTGTTCGCCGACTATGCCGTTCTCGACGCCATACGGTACCTCGCCGCCGTCGGAACCGATGGAGGCGTGCGTAAATACCTCGAACGGTCACCGTCCGTTCTGGAGAGCGGACCGGTGCAGTTTTCGGCGGACGGCTCCGTCGCCTTCTTCGTCGGGTCGGACACGATGTGGAACGTCGGGATCTGGCGTGCCGCCGCTGACGGATCAGGTGCGGAGATGGTGGTCCACCGCACCTCGTTGTCGATATTTGGAGTAATGGACCCAGCTCCATCTGCGGACGGCAGCCGAGTGGTCGTGGAGCGGGACGGATGGCTCACGGTCTTGACGCTGGCGACGGGCGAGAGCCAGCGACTCGGCCAGGGCTTCTCTGCGCGTTGGTCACCGGCGGGTGATCTGATCGCGTACGTGGCGAGTGAGGCCGGACCACACGACGACGGACCCCTGATGGTCGTCCGGCCCGATGGCTCGGGAGCACGACAGGTCACGCCGCCCGGGGCCAGATACTCGCCGTGGTTCGACTGGTCGCCGGACGGCGAGTGGATCATCGTCGGCGCGCCTGATTCGAGGCGCATGGCGGCGTTGCAGCTCGTTCGTGTCGCGGACGGCGAGATCCTGCCCCTCCGCTTTCCTGTCGAGTTGGACCAGCCGAGCTGGAAGCGTTAGTGGGGGTGGCGGACCCAGGGTGCGACCGACGTCGGACGCGCCGCGTCGGACGGGGGTAGAGCGCGTTCGGCCCCGCGGGTAAGCTTTCACCCGGTCGCCGCGAGCCGCGGGCCGGGCACGGACGTGGCGGCGCGGATCTTCCGTCCCCCTCCACGCCGGTGTGGAATGCTCTCACCTCGCATGCGACGCTGCCCGTTCGCCCTCCTGACCGCCATGACACTCGTCGGCGCGCCGACGCCGCTCGCCTCACAGCAGGCCGCACAGCAAGGCTCCCCACTGGCTTCGGCCTCCCAGCCGGACTGGGACGCCGTCCGCGAGGAGACGCTCGCGCACCTCAAGCGGATGATCCGGATCAACACGGTGAACCCGCCTGGCAACGAGATGGCGCTCGCCCGCTACCTGGACAGCACGCTCAAGGCCGCTGGCATCGAGACGCAGCTCTTCGAGCCGGCGCCGGGCCGCGCGGCGCTCGTGGCGCGGCTCAAGGGCAACGGGTCGAAGCAGCCCGTGGTCCTCATGGGGCACATGGACGTCGTGGGCGTCGAGCGCGAGCACTGGTCGGTGGACCCGTTCGCGGCCGAGGAGAAGGAGGGATACCTCTACGGCCGCGGCGCGATCGACGACAAGGGGATGCTCGCCGCGAATCTGGAGACGATGCTGCTGCTCAAGCGGCACGTCGTGGACGCCGGCGGCGTGCTCGCGCGCGACGTGGTGTTCGTCGCCAACTCCGACGAGGAGGCCGGCGGCGACTGGGGGATGGGGTGGCTCATCGAGCACCACCCGGAGCTGGTGCGCGGCGAGTTCGCGCTGAACGAGGGCGGGCGCACGCGCGTTGTGCGCGGCCGCCCACTGTACGTCGCCGTGCAGAACACGGAAAAGGTCTCGCACGTCGTCACGGTCACGGCCCACGGGCCGGGCGGTCACGCATCGGTGCCGCTCGCCGGCAACGCGGTCGTGCGCCTGGGCCGCGCGCTGGCGGCGATCGGCGCCCATCAGGAGCCGCTGCGCTTGACGCCCACGACTCGGGCATTCTTCCGCGAGCTGAGCGCGGTATGGCCCGAGAAGGCCGAGGCGGCCGCGATGACCGACGTCGCGTCCGCGGACAAGGCCCGCATCGCGCGGGGCGCCGTGGTTCTGGGCCGCACGCCGGTGTTCGACGCCGTGCTGCGCGCCGGCGTCTCGGCGGTGCTCGTGAAGGGGGGGATCCGCCACAACGTGATCCCTACCGAGGCCACGGCCACGTTCAACGTCCGCACGCTGCCCGGGCAGTCGGTGGACTCGGTGGTGACGCGGCTCAAGCGCGCCGTGAACGACTCGCTCGTCGAGTTCGAGGTGACGGAGCGGGGCGAGGACGCGCCGCCGTCTGACTTCCGCTCGCCGATGTTCTCCGCGATCGCCGGGAGCGTGAAGGAGCTGAACCCGGCGATGGTGGTGGTGCCCTATCTCAGCACCGGCGCCACGGACAGCGCGCGCTTGCGGCAGTGGGGAATGCAGGCCTACGGCGTGCTCCCGTTCCCGATGGATCAGAACGACGAGGACCGCATGCACGGCAACGACGAGCGCATCCCCCTGGAGGCGCTGCATTTCGGGACGCGAATGATCTACGGGGCGGTGTACCGCGTGGCGAAGTGAAACAGTCGGGAGTCGGGAGTCGCGAGTCGGGGACTGCACCGGACGCGCGGCCCGGCTCCCGGCCGTTGCCCCGCCCGGCATTCGAGCGGGCGCGAACGGCGGCGCGGGGAGTTCAGGATGCCAGCCCCGACTCCCGACTCCCGACTCCCGGTAGTTAGGTCTTCCCGCCTTACGATGCTGACACACCATGCCTGACCACGAAACTGCTCTCATCACTGGCGCGTCGCGGGGGATCGGGCGCGCGATCGCGCTTCGGTTGGCCGAGCGGTACGAGATCATCGCCGCGGCGCGGTCTGAGGCGGAGCTGGACGAGCTGGCGGCGGAGATCGGCGAGCGCGGCGGGCGGTGCACGACCGTGACGCTCGACGTCGCGAACCCGCGCATGGTCGCCGAAGCGCTGGCCGACGTGGACGCCGACGTGCTGGTCAACAACGCCGGCGTCGGAGTGCTGAAGCCACTGCTCGAGCTCACGGCCGAGGAGTGGCACACGATGGTGGACGTCAATTTCAACGCGCTCTTCCACGTGACGCGCGCCGTGCTCCCCGGCATGGTGCGGCGTGGGCGCGGGCACGTCGTGGTGATCGGCTCGATCGCCGGGCGCAGCGCGTTCGTGGGCGGGACGTGCTACGCCGCGACGAAGCACGCGATCATGGGCTTCGCCGAGTCGCTCATGCTCGAGGTGCGTGACGCGGGCGTCAAGGTCTCCGTCGTGTCACCCGGGTCCGTGCGGACGAACTTCTCACCGGAGTTCGCGGGGAAGGACTGGGCGCTCGCGCCCGAGGACGTCGCCGACGCCGTGCTCCACGTCCTGGACACGCCGCCGGCGGTGCTCATTCATCGACTGGAAGTCAGGACGCTCACCGTACCCAAGAAGCGGTAGCGAGGGCTGGGCGCGGAGTCGGCCGAGGTGACTCGACGCGACGGGAGGTGGCTAGGTCTGGATCGTTG
>Ga0307410_10000202_pt1 | contig 22370 bp, 19 predicted proteins | sample 322Ometagenome_3_FD_203707 | JGI IMG/M metagenome (GOLD analysis project Ga0307410, IMG submission 203707) | Maize rhizosphere microbial communities from greenhouse at UC Davis, California, United States - 322HYB-O-3 | ecosystem: Host-associated > Plants > Roots > Rhizosphere > Soil | place... | reverse complement strand
GAGCGCGCCGCCGTCACGGTGGGGGCCGACGGGAGGAACTCCCGGCTCGTCCGGGCCGTCGACGCGCCGGCGTACGAGGCGACGCCGCCGGTCACCTGCTGGTACTTCTCGTACTGGAGCGGCGTGGCTGACAACGGTCTGGAGATCATCGTCAGGCGCGACAGGGTCGTCTTCGCCTTTCCCACCAACGCCGGGCTCTTCGCCGTCTTCGTCGCGTGGCCGGCGGCGGAGCTGCCTGCCGTGCGCGCTGATATCGAGGGGCAGTTCATGGCCGCCGTCGCGCGGGCACCGGAACTCGCCGAGCGCGTGCGAAACGGCCGGCGCGAGGAGCGCTTCTACGGCGCGACCGATCTCCCGAATTTTCTCCGGAAGCCCTACGGGCCGGGCTGGGCGCTGGTCGGTGACGCCGGTTGCCACAAGGACCCGTTCCTGGCGCTCGGTGTCTGCGACGCCCTCCGCGACGCCGAGTTGCTCGCCGACGCGCTCGACGAGGGGCTCTCCGGGCGCCGACCGCTCGACGTCGCACTGGCGGACTACGAGCGTCGGCGCAACGAGGCGACCCTCCCCGACTATCGGGAGAATCTTCACCTGGCGCAGTTCAAGTCCCTCCCCGCCGAGGTGTATCAGCTCCGCGGCGCCCTCCGCGGCGACCAGGAGGAAACCAACCGCTTCTTCATGGCCCGCGAGGGCATGATCCCGCCCGAGACGTTCTTCAACTCAGAGAACCTGCGGCGGATCATGGCGCGGTGAACTGCGGGTGGCGCGTCTCGGGGTGTGAGACCCGAGACCCGCCGACGCGGCCGCCCGTGAGAGAACCGTGAGAGTATTCTCAGAATCGACTCCGCCGACAGCTAGGGTCGCCACCTTCGGGGCACGAGGGCAGTTCCCGTAGGCACTCTGTTCTGGAGGCGAGATCATGCTTCGACACATCGCGCTCTGCGTGTCAGTGGCCGCGCTCGCGGCGTGCGCCCCTGCGGATCGATCCACCGGGCCGGCCGCGTCCACAGTTGACGCGCCACGCGCCGCCGTCTCGGCCAAGGGCGGGAGGGCGGCGACGACGGGGACGGTCTATGTCAGCAGCCAGGGGCTCTACTACGACACCTTCGTGTCCCAGGATCCGCTTCCCCAGGAGGGGCCCTTTCAGCTGCTGTCGGACGGCCTCACCGAGTTCGGCCCTGGCGATCCCGGGTACCTCGGTGGACGTTGGTGGGAAGATCTGAATGACAATGGGATCCAGGACGCCGGTGACCACTACTTCCTCTGCCCGCTGCTCCCGCCCGGGCGTCCCTCCCCGTAGCCTGGGTGAGCGAGCCCGCGCGACACGCGGTCGGGCACTCGACCCATGCGCGTGCTGATCGTCGAAGACGACCGGAATCTCCGCGGCTTTCTTCGCAAGGCCTTTCGGGAGGAGGGATACCAGGTGGACGAAGCCGCCTCGGGAGATCAGGCGCTCGGGGCGGCGTTCGCTGTTGCCTACGATTGCATCGTGCTCGACGTGATGCTTCCCGGCCCCAATGGCTTTCAAGTGGTCGAGGAGATGCGCGGGCGAGGCCTCGGCACGCCGGTCCTCCTGTTGACGGCGCGCGCCGAGCTCTCCTACCGCGTCCGCGGCCTCGAGGGGGGCGCCGACGACTACTTGGCCAAGCCCTTCGACCTGCCGGAGCTGCTCGCGCGAGTCCAGGCGCTCGTCCGGCGCTCGCGCATGCGCGTCGAGGAGGCGACCCTGCGTGTCGGCCGGCTCACGCTCGACCCGATCGCGCGACGGGTCACGTCGGACGGCCGGGTCGTTGACCTGACGCCGCGCGAGTTCGCGTTGCTCGAGTTCCTCATGCGCAATGTCGGGCGGACGTTGTCCCGGTCGCGCATCGCCGACGCGGTGTGGAACTACCAGTTCGACTCCAACACCAACGTCGTCGACGTGTACGTGAACTACCTCCGCCGCAAGCTCGGGGCGCTTCCGGATGGCACGGAGCTCGTCACGGTGCGCGGGGTGGGGTACCGACTGGACGCCCCGCCGGCATGACGGCGCGGCGCGACGGCGAGGCGCGCCTCTCGACCGTCCTCGTCGCGCGCTTCGCGCGGCTCACCTGGGGCACGCTGGCCGCCTACGCGGCCGTCGTCGTCGTCAGCTTCGCTTTCGTGAGCGAGGTGCTCCATGCGCGCTCGATGGCGCGCACGGCCGACGTCATTCAGTCGCTGCTCGGGATGTACGCCGATCCGGGCGGGGCCCGCACCACGGTGGCGCCGGACATGCTGGCCGACCAGCTCCTCGGCGTTCGCTCCCGCTTCGTCATCACGCGGACGACGTCGGGGCCGGACGGCATGCCCGCGGTGTACTATCTCTCCCCGAACATGCCGGCGAAGCGGATCGAGACGTTAGGCGGCGTTGCCACGGCCGCCGAGGTGCGCCGCGTCATTGCGCGGGCGGTCGCCGAGCGCGGCTGGCGGTATCGTCTGCTGGTGCGCCGCGTGGGCGACTTCGACATCTTTCTGGCGGAGAGCCGGATGCCGTACGTGCTGGCCGTGGTCGCGCTGAGCGGCGCCGCGCTCGTGCTGCTCCCGGTGGCGGCCACGGTGTCGCGCCGCGTAACGCTGCGTGCCGTCGCCCGCGCCGTCGAGCCTCTGGAGCGCGTTCGCCGGGAGACCCTCGCCATCGGGCCCGACGACCTGAGCCGCCGCGTCACGTCGCCGGCGGGCGTGGCCGAGGTGAGCGACATCGCCGTGACGATCAACCGGCTCGTGGAGCGGGTGCAGCGCGCCAACGGCGCGTTGTCGGCGTTTACGGCCGACGCGAGCCACGAGCTGCGCACGCCGCTCACGCACATCCGCGCGCAGGTCCAATGGGCGCTCGACGAGCGGCGAGCGCCCGGCGAGATGCGGGATTCGCTGGCGGCCGTCGCCACCGAGATCGATCGCACGGTCCGCATGGTCGACGACCTGCTGCTTCTCGCTCGCGGCGAGAACCGGGAGCTCCCAGTGGCGAGGCAGCGGTTGGACCTCTCCGCCATCGTGGACGAGGTCGCGGAGATCACACAGCTCATGGCGGCGGAGCGGCCGGTCACCGTCAGGCGCGAGGTCCCGGCCGGCGTCCTGGCGGTGGGCGACGCCGGCTTCAGCCGGCAGATCCTCCTCAATCTCGCCTCCAACGCCGTTCGGCACACGCCCGTAGGCGACGTGAGCTTCGCGATCGTGCGCGAGAGCGGCCGCGTCGGCGTGCGCGTGCGCGACGCGGGGGAGGGGATCGCGCCGGAGCATCTGCCGCGTCTCTTCGATCGATTCTACCGGGTCGAGCCCTCGCGGAGCCGTGAGCACGGCGGCGCGGGACTCGGCCTGGCCATCGCCAAGATGCTGGCCGAGCTCCAGAATGGATCCGTGCAGGTGGAGAGCGCGCCTGGCTCGGGGAGTACGTTCACCCTGTGGCTGCCAGTGGCGGGGCGCTGATAAGGGCGGCTCTCGCCTCTCGGCTATGGCGGGAACGGCGGGAGGACGTGCCTCGTGCCGAGGTCTTCCTAGTCACCGCCCCAGCCGAGAGCGGAAAACCGAGAACTGCAGTTGTCTAATATCTGTAGTTCGCTGTCGACACACCCTGACCGGCGAGCATTCCAGTGGTTTCGTCAGACTCGGCTAGGGCCTGGCGTTGCACCCGGCATCCTTCTTCGTCGCGCGAGGTTCCCATGTCATACCCTTACCTGCAGCAGGGAGACCTGTTACCGGCCGTCGGAGTCCTGCAGAAGCTGCTCAACCGGACGGGCGCCGGGCTGACCCCCGACGGTGATTTTGGCCCCGCCACGAAGGCGGCCGTCCAGAGCTTTCAGAGACCGCGCCGTCTGGGCATCGACGGAAAGGTGGGGCAGATCACCTGGCCACGGATTGTCGCCGGCGAGCGGGGACTGCGGGTCGTCGATTGCGTTGACATCTTCGATCCGTCGCTAATGTCGCTCGAGGCCACAGACATCCGGCAGGCCGGCGGCAATCCGGTCGTCCTCGGCGGGATGAGCAACGGCGTTGAGCAGGCGATCGCGCAGATCCTCGGCGCCGTGCCGGCGGGCAGCGTCTTCCTCCTGCGATTTCACGGGCACGGCGCATCCGGCGTCGCGGGTGTCTCCGATGGGCAGGGCGGGATCAACGGAGAACATTTTTCGAGCATTCACACCGGGAATATCGCCGCGTTGCGACCGATCCTCGCGCGGTTGCGCCGGATCTTCAGCCCCTACGGCTGCGTGCAGTTCATGCATTGCTCCACGGGACGCGGCGCGGCAGGCCGGCAATTGCTCTCGGCGATCGCGCGTGAGCTGGGCGTGCCCGTCTCGGCGGCCGTCGTGGACCAGTTTGGGGGCGGGCTGACGACGTTCCGCTACGAGGGGCGTGCGCATACGGCTCTTCCCACCGGCGGGTCGCTTCGCGATTGGTGTGCGCGGCTCCCCGACTTCGCCATGCGGAGCGTGGCCTGACGCATACCTTCCGCCGGGCCTCGGGGCTCCGGACAGGCCGGTGGCGAAGGTCAAGCTGGAGGGGACGTACCGGGACGTGCGGACAGGCGAGTCCCTAGACCTGACCAGTTGCACGCAGCTCCGGACCGACGGGCTGATCGGCTTTGATCTGTTTTTGCGAGACGACGGGGAGACGTACGCGAAGACCAGGCTCGTCGGGCGGGTTGCCACTGCCACCACGATCGACGCGTCGCTCTTCACCGAGTACCAGCGGAGCTCGGGTGGCGACACCATTACGTGGACCACGTGGACGGCGGACAGTGCCACTCTCGTGCTCCGCCGCCGGTAGTCCGGGCGCCGGTGACTGCGGCTCTCGGCTCTCGGCTGAGGCGTTTGCGGGGAGCAGCTCGGCATACGGCACATCCGCCTGCGTTTCCCGCACTGGCCGAGGGCCGAGGCCCGAGAGCTGTTCACAGGCCCCTTGCGCTCCGCGATATGTTCTACAATATAAAAGCATGAAGCCGACCGCCCTCGGCGACCTCGAGCTCGCCGTCCTCCTCTCCGTCGCCCGGCTCGGTGACGACGCGTACGGCGGCAGCGTACGGCGCGACGTCTCCCACCGCGCCGGCCACGACTACTCCGTCGGCGCGGTCTACGTGACCCTGCAGCGGCTCGAGGACAAAGGGTTCGTGCGCTCGTGGATGGGCGAGCCGACGCCGGTGCGCGGCGGGCGCGCGCGCCGCTGCTTCCGCCTGACGGCGAGTGGCGCCCAAGTGCTCGAGCGCGCCCGCAACGTGCGCGACGCCCTCTGGCGTGGCGTGAGCCCCGAGCCCCGCCGGACGTGAGCGCGCCACCGCTGCTCGCGGAGCTCGTCCTCGCCGAGCTGGCCGGGGACCGCGACACGCGCGACGCGGTGCTCGGCGACATGGCCGAGGAGCACCAGGCGCGCTGCGCCGACGTCGGGCCCGGCGCCGCCGCGCGCTGGTACTGGCGACAGACCCTCGCCTCGGTGCCCCCGCTCGCCACTTCAGCGCTCCGGCGCGCCCGCCCCGGCGCCTGGGCGCGGGCGGCGGTCGCGGTGGTCGCCGGCTACGCCGCCCTCATGCTGTTGATGCTCCTGAGCGATGCCGGGCTCGCGCGCCTGATGACCTGGCTCCGCGCCGGATCGGATGCCGGGTGGCCGCTCGCCGCGTCGCTCGGCATCGGCGCCGCGTGCGCTGTCGCCGGCGGATGGATCACGGCCGCGGTTGGGCGCCGCGCGCCGCTCGCCAGCGCCGCCGCGCTCGGGGCCGCCTTCGTCGCGGTCAACCTCATCGCCCTCTTCGCGGGGGCGAGCCGCGGCCCACGGTGGTACTGGGTGGGCTTCGGCATCGTCGTCCTTCATGGTGCCGTCGCGGGCGGGCTACTCCGCCTGCGGCAGCTACGCGGGCGGGCCTCACCGCCGTCCCACCCGTCCGACCCGTGAGCACGCCCGCCGCTCGCCCGCTGCGCCGTCAGCTCACTCGCGGCCACTTCGCGGGCGACGTCGCTCGTGGCCTCGCCGCCGCCGGCCTGGCGGGCTGCGCGCACCGGTGCCGCTCGCGGCGGCACACGCCTGCCGCCGAGGGCTTCACGTCGCAGAGGGAGGTGCCTCGAATGTCTCCACCGAACTCGGTCGCCGTCGGCGCCCGGCTCCTGCTCGGCGCCGTAGTCGCGCTCTCCGTTGGATGCTCGCCCGCACGCACGAGCCCAGCCCCGTCGCCGAGCGACCGGGCGGCGCTGCTCCGCCTGGCGGCGGAGGCGCAGGACGCGGATTACCGCGGGGATCTCGCGCGACTCCGGTCGGTCTTTCAGGAGATGGCGCCGTACGCCGGAGTCCCGGAGCTGGCGCGCGCCGCGCGCCAGTGGCGCGGCTTCGCCATGTGGCGGCGCGCCCTCAACGCCACCAACGACGGCAGCCCCGCCGACTCGATCGACCGCGACTTGGCCAGCGCGGTCGAAGAATACCGGAGCGCGCTGGCGATCGACTCGTCGTACGTCGAGGCCAGGATCGGGCTCGCCGCCTCGCTGATGAACCGCGCCTACTTCGCCCGGCGCGACACGGCCCGCGCCGGCGCGTACTTGCGGGAGGTCGTGCCGCTGCTGCGGGCGCTCCGCCGCGACGCGCCCGAGAATCCGCGCCTGCTCTTCGTCTACGGCGCGCAGTACTACTGGACGCCTCCGGCGCGCGGGGGCAGTCGCGAGGGGGCCATCGCCCTCCTCGAGGAGCACCTGCGCGCCGGCAGGCGGGAGCCGCCGCCGTCCGACCCGCTCGAGCCGCAGTGGGGGGAGGCCGAGCTCCACATGATTCTCGCCTTCTTCATCTCCAATCTCACCTCCCCAGACCTGGACGCCGCCGAGCGTCACGCCCGCGCGGCTTTGGCCGCCGTCCCGCACTGGCACTACGTGCGCGACGTGCTTCTTCCGCAAATCCAGCGGCAGCGCGGCACCCGGGGTGGCGGCGACGCGTCGGCGCGGCGGCGCCCCGGCTCCGCGACTACCGTCGGCGCTCGGTGACACCCCCACGCGAGTGCACGAGCTCGCCCGGGGCCCGCCGTCCCCGCCCGGGTCGTACCGCGTTAGGCGCTATGCCGCTATCTTCCTCGCATGCGACTCCTCATCCTCGGCGCCTCGGGCCGCATCGGCCGCTGGCTGACGCGCCTCGCCGTCGAGCGCGGGCACGAGGTCACCGCGCTCGTTCGGGCGAGCGCCGACTTCCAGCAGCCTGCCGGGACCCTGACCTACCACGGCGACGCCACCGACCCGGCGGCGCTGGACCGGGTGCTCCCGGGCCAGGACGCCGTACTGTCGGCGCTCGGCATCCGGCGCGCGGGGCGCAGCCCGTGGGCGCCGCTCCGGTCGCCGGCGGACCTGACGGAGCGGGTAGCGCGGGTGCTCGTCCCGGCCATGCACCGCCACGGCGTCCCGCGCCTGATCGCGGTCAGCGCGGGGGGAGTCGGCGACAGCTTACCACAGCTCACCGCGCCCGTGCGCCGGCTCGTCGCGACCGGCAACGTCGGGGTCGCGTATCGCGACCTGGCGGCCATGGAGGCCGCGCTCGCCGCCAGTGACCTCGACTGGCTGGCCGTCCGCCCCGTGACGCTCGCCGACGGACCGCCCCGGCGCCCGGCGCGTTCGGTGGCGCGCTATCGACTGACGTCGTTCATCCGGCGCGCGGAAGTGGCGGCGTGGATGCTCGACGCGGTCGAGCGGCCGACGCCGTTCACGGAGCGCCGCGTGCTGCTCGGAGCCTGACGGCGCGTCAGGTCACGTCTCCGCCGCGACCAGCCGCCGCCAACTCGGGCCGGCGCTCGTGGGCGGCCGGCGCACCGCGGGATCGCTTCGCGATCGCGTCGGCGACGCGCTCCGCATCCCGTCCCACCCCGTGGATCATCGTCGACGACATCGCGTAGAGGAAGTGCAGGCCGACGAAGTAGAGCCCCGGCTCCGTGGGGACGATCCCCCGCTCGTGCGTCGGCTCGCCGTGCTCCCCGAACACGGGAAGGTCGATCCAGGAGAAGCCGGGATGGAATCCCGTGCACCAGACCACGTTCGCGACGTCGAGCACGCGGCCGTCCTCCAACACGGGCAGCCCGTTCCGAACGCCCGCGGTCCTCGGGACGCGCTCGATTCCGGCGGCGGCCAGGTCCTTCGGTTTGACGCGGACGAGCGGACCGCCAATACCGATGACCTTCGGGCGCACCTTCCGGCCGATCGGCGTGCTCACCGTGAACACATGATGAAAGAGGACCCGCAGCACCAGCCGCGTCAGGAGAAGTCGCGCTGCGACTCCGTCGACGCGGAACGGCACGTGGCCGGTGTCTCTCCCCGACATCCACGTCTGGTGCCTGCCACGCGCGATCTCGAGGGCGATCTCGGCCCCCGAGTTTCCCGCGCCCACGAGGAGGACTCCGCCCTTCTGTAGCTGGGACAGATTTCGGTAGTCGCTCGAGTGCAGCTGCACGATCCCGGGATCGAGCTCCCCGGCGAACGCAGGCACGCGTGGGCGCTGATAGTTCGCCATCGCCACCACCACGTGCTCGGCTTCGAATCGCAGGTCGCCCGCGGACACGACGTAGCGGTCGCCCTCCCTGGTGAGGCCGTCCACCGCGACGCCCGTCCTGACGGGCAACTGGAAGCGCGTCGCGTACGCCTCCAGGTAGTCGGCCATCTCGTCCTTCTTGGGAAAGGAGAAGGCGGGCCCGGGAAAGGGCATCCCGTCGATCCCGTCGTAGCGAGCCGGGCTGAAGAGGCGGAGCGAGTCCCACCGCTTGCGCCAGGAGTCTCCGATCCGCTCGTTCGCCTCGAGGATCACGAAGGGAATACCGCGCCGGGCCAGGTGGTACCCGACCGAGAGCCCCGCCTGGCCGCCTCCGATCACGACTGTCTGAACACGCTCTATCTCGCGCACGCCGTGCATTCGTTGCCTCCCGTAACGCCGGTTTACACGATGCTAGGGGCGTCCGGCGTCGCGCGCATCGGGGGAAGTACCCACGTCTCCCGCCGTGGCGGCGTGGGTACTTCTAGGCGTGTGGCTGCAGCAGGGCCTTCTGGCAGGCGTACGCGGTGGCGGCGGCCCGGGTCGACACCCCGAGCTTGGTGAAGATGTTACTCACGTGGCGGTCCACCGTTTTCTCGCTGATCACGAGGTCATCGGCGATCGCGCGGTTGGTCTTGCCGGCCGCCACCAGGCGGAGCACCTGCACCTCCCGCGCGGTCAGCCCGCCCGCGCCCTTTCCCGCCGCCTTCCGGGACAAGGCCTCCACGCGCGCGAGATCGGGCGCGGCGCCGAGCTGCTGGAAGACGCAGCGAGCTGCGTCGAGCTCCATCTCCGCCGTGTCCTCGTCTCCCAAGTCCCGGCAGGCGCGCCCGATCAGGACGCGAACGCGCGCCGCCTCGTACGGCGCGTCGAGCTCACGCCACACCGTCCAGGCGTGGCGCAGCGCGGCGAGGGCGGACCGGGCATCGTGTTCCGCGAGGAGCACGGCCCCGGTCGCGTGGGCCGACGTGGCGCTCAGGAAGGGTGCGTCGATGGCGGCGGCGATCCCCGACAGTTCGTCGGCGGCCGCGCGCGCCGCCGAAACGTCGCTCGCGGCGAGCGCGATCTCGACGTACGCGGCAAGCACCGTGGCTCGGGCGCGGCGGTCGCGGGCCTCTTCGACCACCCGGCGGATCGCGGCCAGCGCGGCGTCGACCTGCCCCTGGGCCAGCCGGAGCAGCGCCAGGCCGGGCTCTGGCGTGCAGCCCAATTGGCTGGCCTGGCGGTATCCCTCTTCGGCTCTCGCGAACTCGCCGCGCAACCGGTAGAGCTCGGCCTGCAGGTAGAGCGCCAGCCCGAGCGCTCGCTGCCCTGGCGGTTGGGAGAGCCATTCGCAGGCCCGCCGCGTTTCGTCCATCGCGTCCGGCCAGGCGCCGTGCAGCTGCATTATCTCGGCGCGACGCACCAGGCACTGGCCGCGGTAGGGTACCAAGTCCGGCTGAGACGCGCACCAGCGGCCGAGCGCCGCCGTCCACTCCTGCGCTCGGCGCAGATCGAAGATGTCGTGACATGCCTCGATCACGCTGCAGTACACGCTTCCGACGACCAGCGCCGACACCTCGCCCGCCGTGACGGACACCATGACCTCGTCGAGCAGCGCCACGCCTTCGGCGATCCGTCCCAACCGGATCAGCGTGCGGCCCTCACCGTGCCGGGCCAGCGCCACCAGGTCGGGGTCGCGGAATCGGTCGCCGATCCTGGCGGCCCGGGCGAAGGTGGCGTGCGCGGTCGGGACGTCACCCTCGAGGACGTACTGTCGCGCGACCGGGCAGAGCAGATATCCCTGCTCGACGCAGTCGCGCGCGCCGTCGTCGAGCAGCCGGCGCGCGCGGCCGAGCCATCCGCCACCGCGGGCCAGCTCGCCCTTGTTCAGCAGCATGAAGCCCAGCCAGAACGCGCACCGCGCGGCTCGCTCGGCCTCGCCCCGGCTCTGGAACTCGTTATGCGCGCGGGTCAACGTGTCGGCGCTCTCGTCGTCCTTGCCGACGAGGTACGCGGCCGTCGCCAGCCGCTGGAGGTCCTCTGGCTCGAGCGCCCTCTCGCGGTCCGCGGCCGAGAGCCAGGCGTAGGCGTCCCCCCAGGCCTGGCGCTCGAAGGACTCCCGGCCCTGGTGGAGCGCGTCGGCCGTGGTCATCGAACGTTCCACCAGCAGCACAGGCGGCCGGTGGCCGCGTCCGGCTTGTCCGAGATGTGGATGCTCGACACGAGAGCTGCCCTCCGTCGGTGCGCGCCGCTACGCCGCCTCTCTCGGCTCGCCGCGCTCGTGCGGCCGGCCCTCCAGTTTCCGGAGAGGCGCAATCACGCTCAATGGTAAGCCCTCGCTCGCCGCGCGCCACCTGTCGCGGCGATTCCCGCTACCGCAACGCCCTCGCCCGGCCGCGCCGCGGCCGCGGCTCAGGGGCCTTCCCGGCTATCTCGACGGGCATACAGGCGTAACCGCGCGAGGCGGCCGAGCGACGCGCAGCGTTGGTCGGCAAGCGCACAACGCTCTGCGGCGAGGCCGCGTAAGGAGCATTCGCCGTTAGGCGCGCGGTCGAATTGTCCTCAGTCCGTCGGGCACCTCGTCTCTTGCCGCGATCGCCAGTCCTCCGCATCCTAGCGAGCGCGCGGGGAGGTGGTGCCCGCGGGCGAATCAATCTCACCGCCACGTCGGGAAGTGCACGACCGAGGCGGACGGTACCTCCGCGAGCCGCGCCGCACCCGCTGGTCCGCCTCGTTTCCTCCGTCTCTCTCGGAATGCGCGCGACACGTACTCGCGGGTCGGGCCGTTCACGCAGTGGCTCGCCACGCCCTGTGCGGCGCCCGGCGACGCCTCTCCTCCTCCTCACCGCCCTGACCGCCTCCGGCTGTGGCGACGGCGCGACGAAGCCACTCCCGCCGGGCACCCTCACCGTGGCCGTGACGACGACCGGCGTGGATCTGGACGTCAACGGCTACACGGTGCGCGTCGACGGGCGGGAGCCGATGACCGTCGACCGCGACGGCAGCAGGACGGTGGACGAGCTCGGGGTAGGCGCGCACACGGTGACCGTCGGCGGCGTCTCCAGCAACTGTGCCGTCGACGGCGGTCCGACGCGGACCGCGATCGTGAGGCCCGCCGAGCTCTTGCTGGTCGGCTTCGCCGTCATCTGCTCGGCGCGGGAGATCGCCTTCGCCTCCGACCGCGACGGCGACACGGAGCTGTACGTCGTCCGGTCCGACGGGACGAGCCTCCGCCGCCTCACGACGCGTCGGGGGCGGGACATGGACCCGGCGTGGTTGCCGGACGGGACGCGCATCGCCTTCACGACCAAGCGCGACGGGCCGTTCGCCGTCTACGTGATGAACGCCGACGGGACGAAGCCAGTCCGGATTGGGAGCGGGACGGGCCCGCGGTGGTCGCCGGACGGCACGAGGCTCGTGTACCGCGGCACTGGTGACGGCGGGTCGGACATCTTCGTCGTGAACGCCGACGGGACAGGAAACCGCGCGCTTTCGAGCAACCCCGCGTTCGACGTCAGCCCCGTGTGGGCGCCGGATGGCGGGAGCATCGCCTTCGTGAGCAACCGGGACGGGACGCTGCAGCTCTACGTGATGCGCGCCGACGGCACGGACGTCCGGCGCGTGCGCGCGGCGGATACGGAGGACGGCACGCCCGACTGGTCGCCCGACGGCGGGCGGCTCGCGTTCGCGAGCTACGACCGGACGGCGGTCACGCTGCAGTCCGACATCTACGTCGTGGCGCCTGACGGCAGCGGGTTACTCCGGCTGACCGCGAGCCACGGCGACGACCATTCGCCCGCCTGGCGGCCCTGAGCGCGCGCCGATCGGAGGACGCCGCGCTCCACCCCTACCGCAGCACCGTGATCGGGTCCACCCGCGTCGCCCGCCGCACGGGCACGAGCAGCGCGACCGCTCCACACGCCACCAGCGTCACGAGGGCGACGCCGAGCGCCACGGGGTCGAACGGCGCCACCCCGTAGAGCAGGTTGCGGACGAGCCGGGCGACCACCACGACGCCGACGGCGCCGCCGGCCAGCCCGGCCGCCATCCAGACGCCGCCCTGCCTGAGCACCAGCCCGGCGATCGCGCCGCGGCTCGACCCGAGGGCGACGCGTACGCCGAACTCCCGCTCCCGCGCCGCCGCCATGCTCGCGAACATCGCGTAGACGCCTACGGACGCGAGGACGAGCGCCAGCACCCCGAATGCGCTCATGAGCAGCACCGGGAGACGCCGGCCCGCGAGGCGCTCGTCCATGATCGCGCGCAACGCCTTCGGCTCGCGGAGCGGCACCGCCGGGTCGAGCGTGGCCAGTTCGCGCTGCATCAGGCGCACGAGCGCGAGCGGGTCCCCCTGCGTGCGAACCACGAAGTCGCGCCCGCTCCAGAGGAAGTCTTGCCGGTTCGATGCGTACGCCATCGGCTCCGGAGCGGGAAGCGCCGGATCGACGCGAACGTCGCGAACGATGCCGACCACCACGCCCCACCGCTCGGCGGTGTGCGGACTGATGCGGATGCGCGCGCCGATGGCGCCGCCCGCCGGCCAGTAGCGCCGCGCCATCGTCTCGCTGATCACCACCGCCGGCGCCGACTCCGGCGCGTCCTGCGGGCCGAACGTGCGGCCCCGGAGCAGCGCGATCCCCAGCGTCCGGAAGTAGTCGTCCGAGACGGCCATGTACGGGATGAACGTCGGCCCGTCGCCCGCGAGCGGGACGCCCGCGATCGTGAGGATGTTGCTGCTCATGGTGGGCGATGCGATCTGGGTCGTGCTCGCGACGCCGTTGACGCCGGGCAGCGCCGCGAGGCGCTCCTGGAGCTGCCGGAAGAAGAGGGCGCGCTCCTCCGGCGTGGGGTAGCCGGCCCTGGGGAGCTCCACCCGAGCCGTCAGCACGCCCGCCGGCTCGAAGCCGAGCGGCGCGCGCGTCATCGCCCACAGGCTCCGGGCGAGTAATCCGGCGCCGACGAGAAGGCTGAGCGATAGCGCGATCTGGGCGGCCACGAGCGCGCCGCGCAGCCGCCGCGAGCGCCGGCCCTCGCTCGAGCCGCGCGTCTCCTCGCGGAGCGTGCCCTGTGGCTCCCAGCGCCCGGCGGCGAGCGCCGGCGCGAGGCCGAACGCGCCGCCCGTGCACAGCGCGGCGACCAGCGTCACGAGTACCGCGCCGGTGTCGAGCGAGAGGTCCGCGTACGGCGGAAGCGTCGGCAGCGCCAGCCTTCGCAAGGTTCCGAGCCCCAGCACCGCGAGCAGGAGCCCGACCGCGGCGCCGGCGACGGCGAGCAGCACGCTCTCGGTGAGGAGCTGCCGCAGCAGCCGCCCGCGCCCCGCGCCGAGGGCGGCGCGGACGGCGAACTCCTTTCGCCGCGAGATCGTCCGCGACAGCAGCGCGCCGGCGAGGTTGGCGCAGGTGATGAGGAGCACGAGTCCCGCGCTCGCCATGAGCACGAGGAGCGGCGTCCGCGTCTCCCCGACCATCGCATCTCGCAGCGGGACGGCGAGGATGGTCCGGCCGGCGTCGGTCTTCGGATGCTCGCGCGCCATCTCGACGCCGAGCCGATCGATCTCCCGTTGCGCCGCGTCCATGCCGACGCCGGGCGCCAGGCGTCCGACGACGCCGAGCCAATGCTGGTCGCGCGCCGTCGCGGGGTCGCGCAGCAGGGGCGCCAGATCGAGCGGGAACCAGAGGTCGGCGTCGCCCATGGGCCCCACGAAGCCGCGCGGGAGAACGCCCACGACCTCGCACGGGCCCCCCTCCAGCCGGAGCGTCCTGCCGATGACGCCCGGGTCGCCGCCGAACTCCCGCCGCCAGGCAGCATCGCTCAGCATCACGACGGGGGCGGTGACGTCGGCCTCCGTCAGCGTCCGCCCGAGCGCGGCGCGCACGCCGAGCGTGGGGAAGAACCCGCCCCCGACGAGCGCGCCCGACAGCACTCGCGGCCCCGCCGCGTCGACGTAGGCGACGTCGAACGTCGAGAAGTTGAACGCCGCCACGCTCGACAGGGAGCGCAGACGCTCCGCGAAGTCCGTCGCCACGCCGGGGCTCACGGACTGCCGCTCCGACGGCGCCTGGGCCCAGCGCGAGAAGATGCGCACGAGGCGGTCCGCGTCGGCGTAGGGCAGGGCGTCGAGCAGCACCGACTTCACCACGCCGAAGACGGCGGCGTTGGCGCCGATGCCGAGGGCGAGCGTGACGACGGCGAGCAGCGAGAAGAGCGGGGCGCGCAGCGCTGACCGGACGCCGAAGCGCAGGTCCTGCCGGAGATCGTCGAGCCAGTCGCGCCGGCGCGTGGCGCGCCGGTCCGCCTCGAGCAGCTCGGTGCATTCGCTCCGCACGCCGTGCAGGTCGCCAAAGCGCTCGAGCGCCGCGGCGCGGGCCGCCGCCGGGTCCATGCCGCGCGCCACGTAGTCGCGGACCCGCTGCTCCAGGTGGAAGGCCAGCTCGTCGTCGACCTCGGCCTGCGGCTTGGACGGGAAGACGCGGACGCGGCGGGGGTGGGAGGGCTCGTCGCGCATCGTCACCTCGCCCAGCTCGGCGCCCGCGTGGTGCCGATGGCCTGGTTGACGGCCGACGCGAGCCGCTGCCACCCGGAGGTCTGCGCGCGGTACTGCCGCCGCCCCTCACTCGTCAGGCGGTAGAACTTCGCCTTGCGATTGTTCTCCGACGTGCCCCACTCGGCCTCGATCCAGCCCTTTCGCGTCATGCGGTAGAGGGCGGGGTAGAGCGAGCCCTCCTCGACGCGCAGCACGTCGCCGGTGGCGCTCTCGATCCAACTGGCGATGCCGTAGCCGTGCATCGGTCCCCAGGAGAGCGTCTTGAGCACGAGCAGCTCGAGCGTGCCCTGCAGCAGCCCGGAATCCTTGGCGAACACGAAGCCTCCCTCGTCGCGGTGGCGCGCCGGCCGGGTCGGCCGGCGCTCCCTATGCGGGTCTAAGGGAGAGAGTGCGACGCTTCCCTTAGATGTGCAAGGGGTGAGCGTTCGGGGCGGGTGGCGCGCTCAGGGCTGCACTGGACTCACGTGCCCCGCCACGACGCGCCACCCGCCTGGGCCCTCTCGCCAGACGCGGGTGTAGCGGAACGGCCCGGCGAACGGTGCGCCGCGGAAGGCGCCGGCCATCTCCATCCGCACGCTGACCACGGCGACGGTCCCGAAGCGCTGGATGCGCTCCTCGCTCGGCTCGAGGCGAGTGATGCGCACCCAGCCCTGCCGGTGGGCGTCCAGGTCGTCCGACTTCCCGTAGACGGCGCCGTCCGGGCCGGTGAAGACGAGCGCGTCGTCCACGAGGCGCTCGAGTGCGGCGACGTCGCCCGCGAGCTGGGCCTGCCGGAGGGCCGCCTCGCAGGCGCGCAGGGAATCGTCGCGCAGGTCGGCGGCCGGATAGTCGGGCATGAGGGCCTCACGTCTTACACCGAAGCTCGAGTGCGCGAGCCCGAGAATGCGGCGCCGGCTTCGCCGGGCCACGCTCGCCGAACCCGCGTTCAGCGCGACGTTGCCGCCAGCTCCCTCACGGCGCCGGCGAGCAGGCGCACCTTGGCACCGTCGCCGGCCCCGCTCGCGTCGCCGTCGAGCTCCGTGGCGAGCTGGGTCAGCGCGTCCCCCCGCGGGGCGCCCGACGCCCGCTCGGCGCTCGCCAGGGCGCTCCGCACGGCGGAGATCCGGTCGGCCGAGAGGCCGTTCGAGCGCTCGAGCTGGTCGACGTAGGCGCGGGCCAGCGAGAAGCTCGGCGGCCACACCAGCTTGGGCTGTCCCTGCGTGTTCAGGTAGTCGAAGTGTACCGTCTTCGCCGCGTCGATCTCGTTCTGCGAGACGAACGCGCTCGGCGTCAGCTCGAAGAGGTCGAGCCCGCGGGAGATCTCGGAGCTGACCATGACACCGTTGTACCAGTAGACGGACCACGACCCGCCACTGGCCAGCCTCGTCGCGTCCACCGGGCCGCGGTCGAAGAACGCAATCTCCTTCGGGTGCGCGGCGTCGGTCCAGTCGAACACGGAGATCCCGCCCTGGTACCACGCCTGCACCATCACGTCGCGCCCGGGGATCGGTACGAGCGAGCCGTTGTGGGCGACGCAGTTCTCCTGCGGCGTCTGCGGCGCCGGCAGCTTGTAGTAGCTCTGGAACTGCATCTTGCGGTCGGCGAGCGTGAAGATCGCGTCCGCTCCCCACTCGGGCTTGTCGGTAGCGCGGCACTTCGGCTGGGTGCCGCCGCCCCACTCGTCGGTGAACAGGATCTTGGTGCCGTCGTTGTTGAACGTGGCCGAGTGCCAGTAGGAGAAGTTGGAGTCGGCCACCTCGCCGATGCGCGCCGGGTGCGCCGGATCGCTGATGTCGAGCAGGAGTCCGTAGCCCTCGCAGGCGCCGCCGGCCAGGCCGATCGCCGGGTAGACGGTGATGTCGTGGCACTGCGTGGGCCCGGGACGCGGGCCGGTCTGGCCTGGCACGGAATCGCCGAACCACTCGGCGACGATGCGGGGGAGCGCGGCGCGCAGGGCCGCGCTGTCGGCGGCCGTGGGCGCGCCTCTACCGCCGCGCGCCGCGACGATGCTGTCGAGCATCGGGTCGACCGTGCGCGAGGAGAGGACCATCTCCTCGCCCTCCGCCATCGCGGTGAACGCGCCCTGTGCGCGCGCGACCGCGGCGATCTGCACGGAAGCGATGGAGTCCTCCCGCGTCGGGCCGTGCTTCGCCGGCGCCACGAGGCCGGCGAAGATCCGCGGCGAGCTGACGATCGCCGCCTGCTCGGGGTGGGCGAGCGGCACCTTGATGACCTCGATGCGGAACAGCGCCGAGTTGGGGTCCCGCTCGGGGGCCGCGCTCACGCACCCCGGGAGCTCCCCCGCCGACCGCACGGTGGACGAGCCCGAGATGTAGACGTAGACGTTCGCCGAGTCCTTCGGGTCGACGAGCACCGTGTGCGTGTGCGAGCCGCGGCAGGTCTGCACGTTGCCGACGTTGCGCGGGCGGGCGATGTCGCTGATGTCGAAGATCCGGAGTCCACGCAGCCGGTCCTTGCTGACGGCCTCCCTGACGCCCTGTCCGCCGCAGTCGAGGCGCCCGGTGAGGCCCTCGCCGGAGACGATGAGCAGGTTCTTGTAGACCGAGACGTCGCTCTGCGACGCCGGGCAGAAGTACGCCGTCCTCAGGGTGGGGCGGCGCGGATTCGAGATGTCCCAGACCTGGTAGCCGTTGTAGTTGCCCTGGATGGCGTACTGGCCGGTGAAGGCGAGGTCGGAGTTGGTGCTGCCGAAGAACTGCCCCGTCGGCGGCGTCTTCGAGAGCACGCGCAGGTTCCAGGTGGCCTCGCCCGCCTCCATCAGGCCGGCGCGGAGACCGACGCGCGGGTCGGGGCTCGGCGGCGTGGCGGACATGCTGCCGGCGGGCGACGGGGCACCGCCCGGCGCGGACGCGGCGCGGGAGCACGCCGCGACGGACACAAGCCCCGCAGCGAGCGACAGCGACATCAGTGAGCGGGCCGTCGACGGCACGCGCGAACGGCGAGCCTGGTGCGTGGAGGCCACGGGTGATTCCTCGGACGGGGCGGGATGGGGCACAGGAACTCTCGACGACAGGGTGATCACGGCGCGCGCTTCTCGAACACGAGGGCGGCGAGCATCTGCTGCATGCGTTGGATCTCGGTGGTCTGATCGACGTTGACGTCGGACGCGAACTTGAACACGCTCTCGTCCTGGGCGGCGCCGTCGGTGGCGAACAACTCGTTCACCATGGTCACGGCGCCGCGGTGGTGCTGGATCATGAAGGTCAGGAACAGCCGGTCGAAGTCCGGCCCGCGTGCCTGGTCCAACTGCGTCAGCTGGGCCTCGGTGAGCATTCCGGGCATTTGCATCGCGTGCCCGGCGTGCGCGTGCCCCGAGCTCGCCGACGAATCCACCGTCATCGCCATCGCCTGGGCGCTCGCCTCGGGCACTGGCTGTCGGCGGTCGCGGAGCCACCGCTGCGCGGTCGCGATCTCGTCCTGCTGGGCGTTGATGATCCGCTCGGCCAGGGTGCGCACCGACGGACTAGCGCCGTGGGTGGGCGCCCAGCGCGCCATGACGAGGGCCTGGGCGTGGTGGCCGATCATCGCCGACATGAAATGCACGTCGGCCGCCGTGTAGGGGTAGCGGGCACTGTCGGCCCGCGCCTTGGCGATGGCCGCGGCGTTGCCTTGAGCACTAGCACTGGCGACCGGCGGCGCCGCGGGCGCCGCTGCACGCCGCGTGGGCCCGCTGCACGCCGCCAGCGCAACGACGGCGAGCAGCCCGGCCGCAATCTCACGGGCGCATGGAGGTTTCATTCCGATCATCGTTCTCCCGGCGCGACTGGGGCCGAGCTCGGTGAAAGTGCACCCGAACGATAGTCGGTTGTCACCGCGAGAGGCGAGCCAGGGCCACGCGAGTTACCTCGCGGGGCCGGGCACGCTGGACGTCCCGGCACCCACAGCGCGCCGACTCTGGACAGCGACGCAGGCGAGCCGTATTGTATCGCACCTTGATATATCGACCTGTGACTTAGTTGCACGCGAGGATCGATGGGGCCTCGGACGCGCACGCCGGCGGAGCTCCTGCCGCTTCCCGTGTCGGAGTTTCAGATTCTGCTCGCCCTGGCCGACGCCGAGCGCCACGGGTACGGCATCAGGCAGGAGGTCGCGAGCCGCACCGACGACGAGGTGCAGCTCGGGCCGGGCACGCTCTACGGCTCGATCAAGCGCATGCTCGCCTCGGGACTCATCGAGGAGAGCGACGAGCGGCCGGATCCCGAGTTCGACGACGAGCGCCGCCGCTACTACCGGATCACGGCGTTCGGGCGCGCGGTCGCAACGGCGGAGGCCCGGCGCCTGGAGCGCCTCGTCGCCCAGGCGCGACGGAAGCGCGTCCTCGGCCGGCCCGAGCCCGCATGAGCGCCGGCGGCACAAACGCCTCGACGCGCGGCGATTCGGCCGTGCGGCACCGACGCTTCCTGACGCTCTCCGTCAGCGCGTTCCGGCTCGCGCTGCGCCTCTTTCCGGCGCCGTTCCGCGCGCGCTTCGCTCCGGAGATGGAGCACTTCTTCCGAGCGTGGTGCCGCGACGAGCTCCAACGCCGCGGGACGCGCGGTGCCGTCCACGTCTGGCGGCACGTGGTCGCCGACCTCGCCCGTACCGCCTGGCGCGAGCACGCCGCGGCGCACGCCGAGCGACGGCAGCGCGCGATTGCCGGCGCCCGGTCACCCCGGCCACCCGACACGAACGACTCCGGAGGCTCCATGAGTTCCCTGCTGCAGGACGTCCGCTACGCGCTGCGCACGCTGCGCAGGAGCCCCGGCTTCGTCGCCGTGGTCGTGCTCTCTCTGGCGCTCGGCATCGGCGCCAACTCGCTCATCTACAGTGTCGTGAACGGCGTCGTCTTCCGGCCGTTCGCGTACCCCGAGCCCGACCGGCTCGTGATGCTCGGCGCGACGTACCCCAAGCTCGGCGGGGAGCGTAGCTTCGTCGAGACGTTCGCGGCTGCCGACTACACCGACATCGAGGGGCAGAGTCGGACGCTCGACCGGTTCTTCGCCTTCGACCTCGGCAACCGGAACCTGTCCGGCGGCGACCGGCCGGAGCGCGTGTTCACGGCGTTCGTTTGGGGCGACCCGTTCCGGACGATCGGCCTTCCCCCCGCGCTCGGCCGCGGGTTCACGCCGGGAGAGACCGTCGGCAGCGAGCCGCGCGTGGCGGTGCTCAGCAATCGCATCTGGCAGACACGGTTCGGCGGCGAGCCGGCGCTCGTCGGCCGCGCAATCCAGGTGAACGGCGAGCCCGTGACCGTCGTCGGGATCATGCCCCCCGAGCTGCTATTCATGGGCGCGGACCTGTGGCTGCCGATGGGCGTTGAGCCGGCGGCGATCCCGCGAGCCGCGCGACAGTACTCAGTCGCCGCGCGGCTCAGGGCGGGCGCGACGATCGACGAGGCGAACGCCGAGCTGGCGACAATCGCCGCGCGCATCGAGCGGGGGTACGCGAGGGAGCGCGAGGAGTACGCCGGTTGGCGGTTGGAGGCCGCGCCGATCGCGCACGCGCTCGTCGGCAGGTTCCGGCCGGCCGCGGCGGTCCTCCTCGGGGCGGTGGGGCTAGTGCTGCTGATCGCCTGCGCCAACATCGCGAGCCTCCTCCTGGCGCGGTCGGCGACCAGGCAGCGGGAGATCGCGGTCCGGCGCGCGCTCGGCGCGAGCCGCCTCCGCATCGCACGGCAGCTCTTGAGCGAGAGTCTCCTGCTGGCGTTGGCCGGTGGCGCCCTCGGCCTGATCGTCGCGTACGGGTTGATCCGACCGACGCTTTCGCTCTTCCCGGCCCGCATCCTCGAGGCGGGGGTGACCGCACCAATCGACGCTCGGGTCGTCGCCTACACCTTCCTGATAGCGACGCTCTCCGGCGTGCTGTTCGGCGTCGCGCCCGCGGTGCAGGGGACGGGAGGCGACGCGTCGCGCTCGCTCGCCGCGGAGGGGCAGCGACACACGATCGGGGCTCGCGGCCGCCGGCTCCGCCACACGCTCGTGGCCGCCGAGCTGGCGCTGGCGCTCATGCTGCTCGCCGGCGCCGGGCTCCTCGGGCGCAGTTTCGTGCGGCTGCGGGGCGTCGACCCGGGGTTCGACACGCGCGGCGTGCTGACGATGCGGCTGTCGCTCCCGCAGGAGAAGTACAGCCAGCAGGCGGTCGCCCCATTCTTCGAGGAGCTCTCGGCACGGCTCGTCGCGCTCCCCGGCGTGCGCGCGGCCGCCGCGTCGACCCAGTTCCCGCCCCGGAACAACTTCACGACGCGCGTGAGCCTCGAGGGCGATCGCGGTGGGGCGAGCGCGGCGGTCCGCACGGCCGACATCACCAACGCGACGACCGGGTATTTCCGGACGCTCATCTACACGCTCCGCGCGGGACGCGACTTCGGGGCGCAGGATACCGAAACGTCGCCGCCGGTGGTCGTACTCAACGAGACGGCGGCGCGACGCTTCTTCACCGGGCGCAGCGCGGTGGGCCAGCGCATCAGGATCGGCGAGGAGCCGGACGCGCGGTGGGCCGAGGTGGTCGGGGTCGTCAGCGACGTGCGCAACCGAGGGCTGGATGCGCCGCCAGCGCCGGAGCTGTTCGTGCCCGTGCGCCAGCAGGCGGCCGGGTGGAACAACCAGCTCTTCCTGCTCGTGCGCGCGACGGGCTCGCCGGAGTCGCTCCTCCCGGCCGTGCGCCGCACGATCGCGACGCTCGACCCGGACCAGCCGGTCTACATGATCCAGACGCTGGAGAGCGCCCTCGTCGACTCGATCTCGCAGCGGCGGATCGCGTTAGTGCTGATCGCGATATTCGCGGGCGTCGCGCTGGCGCTGGCGTCGATCGGCGTGTACGGGATCATGAGCTACATGGTGCACGAGCGCACGCACGAGATCGGGATCCGCATGGCGCTCGGCGCCGCGGGCGGTGACGTGCTGCGCATGGTGCTCCGGCAGTCCGTCGCCCTCGCGGCGGCCGGCCTCGCCCTCGGGCTGGCCGGCACGCTCGCGCTGTCGCGGGCGCTCTCGAGCCTGATGTTCGGCATCAGCGCCACGGATCCGGGAACCCTAACGGGCGTCACGCTGCTCCTGCTGTGCGTCGCCGCCCTCGCGGCGCTGATTCCGGCGCGGCGGGCGAGCCGCGTGAGCCCGCTGGAGGCGATCCGCGAGGGCTAGCGACCCTCAGGAATTCGTGGAGGACCCGGCGCGAGGATTTCGCTCGCCTACCCGCGCGTCCCGCGAACGGGCGGCGACGGAGTTCGGGGTGCGGCCTCGTACCTTCTCGTGAGGAGCCGATACTCATGTCGGACCACAAGGCACGCATCAGCTGGCGCTTCTCCGGCGGTGATTTCCTGAAGGGCCGCTACTCGCGGGAACACAGTTGGACGTTCGACGGCGGGGTGACCGTACCCGCG
>Ga0307410_10000201_pt1 | contig 22483 bp, 14 predicted proteins | sample 322Ometagenome_3_FD_203707 | JGI IMG/M metagenome (GOLD analysis project Ga0307410, IMG submission 203707) | Maize rhizosphere microbial communities from greenhouse at UC Davis, California, United States - 322HYB-O-3 | ecosystem: Host-associated > Plants > Roots > Rhizosphere > Soil | place... | reverse complement strand
CGAGCACCATACAGTCGAAAACCTCCCGCTGCAGCGCTTCCAGCGCCTCGGCGCCGGTGCTCACGGCGGTGGTCACGACATCCCCGTCGCCGATCAGCTCGGCGATGCTTTGCTGCTGGGCCTGGTCGTCTTCCACCACCAGCAGGCGCTTGACCGGGCGATCCACGAAGTCATGCAGCGTGGTGAGCGCCTCAGACAGCGATTCCTTGGTGGCGGGCTTGGTCATGAAATCGATGGCGCCCAGGCGGAGCCCCCGCTGCCAGTTCTCTTCCACCGAGATGATGTGCACCGGAATGTGGCGGGTGGACGCGTCGTGCTTCAGCCGGTCCAGAATGGTCCAGCCGTCCGCATCGGGCAGCCGCAGGTCGAGCGTCACCGCAGTGGGCTGATATTCCCGCGCCAACGCCAGCGCCCGGTCGGCCGATTGGGCCACCAGCCCCTTGAACCCCTGCTCCCGCGCCAGGTCGAGCAGGATCTGGGCAAAGTTGGGGTCGTCTTCCGCAATCAGGAGTATGCGGTCTCCATCCTCGATGGTGGTGCGATCGTCGCTGATCGCACGCTCCACCACCGGCGCCAGCACAACCCGCGAGCTGGCGGTGACCATCGGCTTGGGTTCGGTCAGGGTCCCCACCACGCCGTCGCCGTCTACCGAGGGAGTCTCTACCGGCTGGGCCGGATAAATCAGTGGCAGGTACAGGGTGAACGTGCTGCCTACGCCTGGTGCGCTCTCGATTCTGATCTCGCCGCCCAGTAACCGGGTGATCTGCCTGCTGATAGACAGGCCCAGGCCGGTGCCGCCGTACTTGCGGCTGGTGGTGCCATCGCCCTGCTGGAACGCCTCGAAGATGACGCCATGTTTTTCCTTGGGAATGCCGATGCCGGTGTCGGTCACCGAGAACGCAATCACGGTATTCGCGGCATTCAGCATCTCCTGCTCCGGGTTCCACCCGCCGGTTGCCACGGCGGCCCGCAGGGACACCCCGCCCCGCTCGGTAAACTTGAACGCGTTGGAGAGGAGGTTCTTGAGCACCTGCTGCAGCCGCTTGGTATCGGTCTGCAGCGCCGGCGGGAGGCTCGCGTCCAGGTCGACCTCGAACTCGAGACCCTTGAGATCTGCCACTTGGCGGAAGGTGCTCTCGACGAATTTCCGGACCTCAGCGAAGGAGACTGTGGTGACGTCCACCGCCATGGTGCCGGATTCGATCTTCGAGAGATCGAGAATGTCGTTGATCAGGTCGAGCAGGTCCGACCCCGAGCTGTGAATGGTCTGGGCAAAGCCGACCTGCTTGCTGGTCAGATTGCCGTCGGCGTTTTCACTCAGGATCTGGGAGAGAATCAGCAGGCTGTTGAGCGGGGTCCGGAGCTCGTGCGACATGTTGGCGAGGAACTCCGACTTGTACTTCGAGATGAGCGCAAGCTGCTCGGCCTTCTCTTCCAGAGCCACTTTGGCCTGCTCCACCTCCTTGTTCTTCTGCTCCACTTCGGCCTTCTGGCCGGCCAGAAGGTGCGCCTTTTCCTCCAGCTCCAGGTTGGTTTTCTGCAGCTCGTCCTGCTGATTCCGGAGCAGGTCTTCCGATTTCTGCAGTGACCGGGTCTGCTGCTCCAGCCGTTTGTTGGTTTCGGTGAGCGCCTCCTGCTGGGACTGGAGGCCTTCGGTCAGGGCCTGCGACTGCTTGAGCAGCTCCTCCGTTCGCATGTTGGCCGCAATAGTGTTGAGCACGATACCGATACTCTCGGCCAGCTGCTCCAGGAAGGTGAGCCGGATCTCGTCGAACTGGTCGAAGGTGGCCAGCTCGAGCACCGCCTTCACTTCGCCCTCGAAGAGCACCGGCAACACCACGATGCTCCGCGGTGCGGCGCCGCCCAGGCCGGAGCTGATCTGGATGTAATCGTCCGGCACCTGGTTGATCAGCAACATCCGGCCTTCCACCGCGCACTGGCCGACCAGACCCTCCCCCAGCCGGAACTCGCTGGAGACGTGCTTACGATCCTTGTACGCGTAGCTGGCCAAGAGCTTGAGAGTGGGCTCTTCGGTGCCGGGATCGACCACGTAGAAGACGCCGTGGTGCGCCGTCACCAGCGGGGCCAGATCGGACAGAATCAACTGGGACACGGCCGCGAGGTCGCGCTGCCCCTGCAGCATCCGGCTGAACTTGGCCAGGTTGGTCTTGAGCCAATCCTGTTCCATGTTCTTCCGGGTGGTGTCCCGCAGGTTGCGGATCATCTCGTTGATGTTGTCCTTGAGCTCCGCCACCTCACCCTGGGCTTCGACCGCGATCGACCGGGTCAGGTCGCCCTTGGTTACGGCCGTGGCCACTTCGGCAATCGCCCGGACCTGCGTGGTCAGATTGGCCGCGAGCTGGTTCACGTTGCCGGTGAGGTCGCGCCAGATGCCGGCCGCTCCCGGCACCCGGGCCTGCCCGCCCAGCTTGCCGTCGATCCCGACCTCGCGGGCCACGTTGGTCACCTGATCCGCGAACGTCGCGAGCGTCTCCGTCATCCAGTTGATGGTGTCGGCCAGGGTTGCGATCTCACCCTTCACCTCGACCCGGAGCTGCTGCTTCAGGTCGCCGTTCGCGACCGCGGTCACCACCTTGGCGATACCGCGGACCTGTGCCGTCAGGTTTGCGGCCATCGAGTTCACATTGTCGGTCAGGTCCTTCCAGACACCGGCAACACCGGTCACCTGAGCCTGCCCGCCGAGGGTCCCTTCGGTCCCGACCTCGCGGGCGACGCGAGTCACTTCCGAGGCGAACGAGTTGAGCTGGTCCACCATCGTATTGACGGTGTTCTTGAGCTCCAGGATCTCGCCTTGTACGTCCACGGTGATCTTCTTGTTGAGCTCACCGCGGGCCACCGCCGTCGTCACGTCCGCAATGTTTCGAACTTGGGCCGTCAGGTTGCCGGCCATGTAGTTCACGTTATCGGTCAGGTCCTTCCACGTCCCGGCCACGCCCTTCACGTAAGCCTGGCCGCCCAGCTTGCCTTCGGTGCCGACTTCGCGGGCCACGCGGCTGACCTCGGAGGCGAAGGAATTGAGCTGGTCCACCATCGTGTTGATCGTGTCCTTCAGCTCGAGAATCTCCCCCTTCACATCTACGGTGATCTTTTTGGAGAGGTCGCCGTTGGCCACCGCGGTGGTGACCTGGGCGATGTTGCGAACCTGCGCCGTGAGGTTCCCCGCCATACTGTTGACGTTGTCCGTCAGGTCCTTCCAGACGCCGGCCACACCAGTCACCTGAGCCTGGCCTCCCAGCTTGCCTTCGGTGCCGACTTCTCGGGCAACCCGGGTCACCTCCGACGCAAAGGAGTTGAGCTGGTCCACCATGGTGTTGATGGTGTTCTTGAGCTCGAGGATCTCGCCTTTCACATCGACGGTGATCTTCTTGTTGAGCTGCCCCAGCGCCACAGCCGTCGTCACGTCGGCGATGTTCCGCACCTGCGCCGTCAGGTTTCCCGCCATCGAGTTCACATTGTCAGTGAGATCCTTCCAGGTGCCGCCGACGCCCTTGACTTGGGCCTGTCCGCCCAGCTTGCCCTCGGTGCCGACCTCTCGGGCTACCCGGGTCACCTCCGACGCAAAGGAGTTGAGCTGGTCCACCATGGTGTTGATGGTGTTCTTGAGCTCGAGGATCTCGCCCTTCACGTCCACGGTGATCTTCTTGTTCAGCTCACCCCGAGCCACGGCCGTGGTAACCTCGGCGATATTCCGCACTTGCGCCGTCAGGTTGCCCGCCATCGAGTTCACGTTGTCGGTCAGATCCTTCCAGGTGCCGCCGACGCCCTTCACCTGAGCCTGCCCTCCCAGCTTGCCTTCAGTCCCGACCTCGCGGGCGACGCGAGTCACTTCCGAGGCGAACGAGCTCAGCTGATCGACCATGGTGTTGATGGTGTTCTTGAGCTCGAGGATTTCGCCTTTGACGTCGACCGTGATCTTCTTGGAGAGGTCGCCGTTGGCCACCGCGGTGGTCACGTCGGCGATGTTCCGGACCTGGCCGGTCAGATTGCCGGCCATCGAGTTCACATTGTCGGTGAGGTCCTTCCAGGTACCGCCTACGCCGCGAACCTGGGCCTGGCCACCCAGCTTGCCTTCGGTCCCCACTTCTCGGGCGACCCGGGTCACCTCCGAAGCAAAGGAGCTCAGCTGGTCCACCATCGTGTTGATGGTGTTCTTGAGCTCCAGGATCTCACCCTGCACGTCCACGGTGATCTTCTTCGATAGGTCGCCATTGGCCACCGCGGTGGTCACATCGGCGATGTTCCGGACCTGCGCTGTGAGGTTGCCGGCCATCCAGTTGACGTTATCGGTCAGGTCCTTCCAGGTGCCGCCTACACCGGTGACCTGGGCCTGGCCGCCCAGCTTCCCTTCGGTGCCGACTTCTCGGGCCACCCGGGTCACCTCCGAGGCAAAGGAGCTGAGCTGGTCGACCATGGTGTTGATGGTGTTCTTGAGCTCCAGGATCTCGCCCTGCACGTCCACCGTGATCTTCTTGTTGAGCTCTCCCCGGGCGACTGCCGTCGTCACCTCGGCAATGTTTCGAACCTGAGCCGTCAGATTACCGGCCATGCTGTTGACGTTGTCAGTGAGGTCCTTCCAGGTGCCCGCCACGCCTTTCACCTGCGCCTGACCACCCAACTTTCCTTCGGTCCCGACTTCGCGGGCAACGCGAGTCACTTCTGAGGCAAAGGAGTTGAGCTGGTCCACCATGGTGTTGATGGTGTTCTTGAGCTCCAGGATTTCGCCCTTCACATCGACCGTGATTTTCTTGGAGAGGTCGCCGTTGGCGACGGCGGTGGTCACGTCGGCGATATTCCGGACCTGGCCGGTCAGATTGCCGGCCATCGAGTTCACACTGTCGGTCAGGTCCTTCCAGGTACCTCCTACACCCTTCACCTGGGCTTGGCCGCCCAGCTTGCCTTCGGTCCCCACCTCGCGCGCGACGCGGGTCACTTCTGACGCAAAGGAGTTGAGCTGGTCCACCATCGTGTTGATGGTGTTCTTGAGCTCCAGGATTTCGCCTTTGACGTCAACCGTAATCTTTTTGGAGAGATCGCCGTTGGCCACCGCGGTGGTGACCTGGGCAATGTTGCGGACCTGTGCCGTCAGGTTTCCGGCCATCGAGTTCACGTTGTCGGTGAGGTCCTTCCAGGTGCCCCCGACACCCTTCACTCGGGCCTGACCTCCCAGCTTGCCTTCGGTCCCCACCTCGCGCGCGACGCGGGTCACTTCCGAGGCAAAGGAGCTGAGCTGGTCGACCATCGAGTTGACGGTCTTCCCGATGCGGAGGAACTCGCCCATGAGGGGACGCCCCTCGATGTCGAGCGACATGGACTGCGACAGATCTCCTCGCGCGACGGCCCCGATGACTCTCGCCACCTCACTGGTGGGCTGCACCAGATCGCCGATCAGGGTATTGACCGAGCTGACCGACGCGGCCCACGCGCCTGCCGCCCCATGCAGGTGCGCCCGCTGGGCGATCTTGCCTTCCTTGCCGACGGCCTGACTCACCCGCTCGAATTCGCGCGCGGTCTCGCGGTTCAGGTCGATGATGTCGTTCAGGGCATCGGAGATCTTCCCTGCAACTCCCACTTGGGAGACCGGCATTTTGACCGAGAAGTCGCCCTTCCGGACAGCGGTGAGGACGGCGAGGAGCTGATCGGTGTCGAGCACATCGGAAGCCACGGCCGACGGGCGTCCGTTCGGGCGTCGCTTTGACTTCCGGCCATCACCGGTCGTGCGACCATTCGTGGTCGACTCTTCAGTCGGCATGGGAACTCCAGAGGAGCCAGCAGATGCTGAAACGGGGGGATTGGGCAAGATGAGTTAACTCCGCAAAGTGCGGCTGTGAGGCAGGTCACAGGGGGTTGAAAAACGCGCGTACCGCTGAGTACCGCTTGACTTACCAAGTGCACGGGTGACACTTCAACAGACCTTCAAGATAAACGGCGGGCGGTGGGTTGGTACCCAGTCCACCGCAAGTACCCTGACCTGGCCGGAATGCCCCAAGACGCCCTTCGGATCCTGATCCTCGAAGACGTACCTATGGACGCCGAGCTCGTGGAATACGAGCTCGAACGCGCCCGAGTGCCCTTCGTTGCCCGCCGGGTAGACTGCCGCGATGCGTTTCTCGAGGAGCTGGCGGCGTTCCAGCCTGATGTCATTCTCTCGGATTACACGCTTCCCCAGTTCGATGGTATGACCGCCCTCTCGCTGGCGCGGCAGCGGGCGCCGAGCATTCCGTTCTTGATCGTCACCGGGTCAGTGAACGAAGAGACGGCGGTGGGCTGCATGAAAGCCGGGGCCACGGACTATTTGCTCAAGAGCAACCTGGCCCGGATCGGCCCGGCAATCGAGGCGGCGTTGGAGCGGGAACGGGCTCACGCCGAAAAGCGCAGGGCCGAGTCGGCGCTGGCCGCCAGCGAGCGCCGGTTCCGCTCGCTGGTGCAAAACTCGTCCGACCTCGTGACCATCGTTGCCCCCGAAGGAACCATTCTGTACGCCAGTGACTCGGCCGAGCGGATCGTGGGGTATTCGCCGTCCGAGCTGGTCGGCACTGGTCTGCTGGACTATCTGAGCCAGGACGATGTCGAAGCGATGCGCTCGCTGCTCCAGAACGGCAACTCCCGTACGAACGGGGCGGGACCGCTCGAGTTCTGCCTGCGCCGGAGGGACGGGACTCCGGTGTGGCTCGAGGCGGTAGGCACCAATCTCCTGACCGATGCCACCATTGGTGGCATCGTACTGAACGCACGGGACGTGAGCGAGCGAAAGCGCGCTGATTATGCCTTGCGAGAGAGCGAGGAGCGTTATCGCGACCTGTTCGACAACGCCAGCGATCTGGTCTGCATTACCGCTCCGGATGGCGGGCTGCTATACGTCAACAAGGCATGGCAGGAGGGGATCGGCTTTGGGGCCGACGAGATCGGCCGGCTGCAGCTTCTGGACATCATCCATCCGGACAGCCGCGGTCACTATACCTCTGTCATCGAACGGGTGCTCCGGGGAGAACGTCTGGACCACGTCGAGCTGGTGTTCGTGCCCAAATCGGGTTCCCCCATCACGGTCGAGGGCAACCTGAGCTGCACGTTCAAGGACGGAGCGCCCGCCATGGTTCGGGGGATTTACCGGGACATCACTGAGCGCAAGCGAGTGGAGGAGCACCTGCGGCGGGCCGAACGGATGCAGGCGGCCGGCAAGCTGGCGGGTGGGGTGGCTCACGAGGTGAATAACATGATGACCGGCGTCATTGGATTCAGCGAATTTGTGCTCCGCACGCTCGAGCTCGATGATCCCCGGCGCTCCGACATGGAAGAGGTGATTCGGGCCGGCAGCCGCGCCGCCGACGTGACCCGGCAGCTTCTCGCGTTTACCCGGCAGCAATACCTGCAGCCACAGACCATCGAGATCAACACCGTGGTAGGTGACATGGAAAAAATGCTGCGGCGCTCGCTGGGAGAGGACCACCACCTGGAGCTTCGGCTTTCACCGAATCTGGGACAGATCCGTGCCGACCGGGGACAACTGGAACAGGTACTGATCAATCTGGTTCTGAATGCCCGAGACGCGCTGAGCGGTCATGGCCGGGTCACCATCGAGACCGGGAGCATGGAGTGCGACCCCGCCTACGCCGACCGGCATGGTGGGGTGGACATCCCGCTCGGGCGCTACGTGATGCTCGCGGTGACCGATGATGGATGCGGCATGGACCCCGAGGTGCAGGCAAGAATCTTCGAGCCGTTCTTCACTACGAAGCCGGTCGGCCAGGGCACCGGTCTCGGCCTGTCCACAGTCTACGGGATCGTGAAGCAGAGCGGCGGGTTCATCTGGGCTTACAGCGAGCCGGGCCAGGGCACAGTGTTCAAGGTCTATCTCCCCCAGGCCGGAGCGCTGGCTCAGTCGGCGCTGACCGAAAGCGTGAGTCCCGCAGTGGCCGAGCATGGCTCCGAGACCATTCTCGTGATCGAAGACGAAGACATCGTGAGAAACCTGGCCGTCCGGGGCCTGAGGGACCACGGCTACACCGTGGTCGAGGCCAAGAACGGCTCCGAGGCACTCAGCTACTTGAGCCGGTATCCGGGGAGTGTCGATCTGATCGTTTCGGACGTGGTGATGCCCGAGATGGGTGGCCGCGAGTTCGGTCAGCGTCTGGCCCTGCTGGAACCCGACCTACCGATCCTGTTCATGTCGGGATATACGGGAGATGATGTAGTGCAGCGGGGCCTGCTCGATCCTGGCGCCCCGTTTCAGCAGAAGCCCTTCACGCCGGGCACCCTGGCTATAAAGGTGAGAACCATGTTGGACCAGCGTCCCCAGACCCGGGCCCGAGCACCAATGCACTAGCTCGGCTTACGCCGACTGGGTCTTTGCCTCGCTGTCCGCCGAGCGAAACTCGAGATGCTCCGCCCGGATCGTGACGAACCCCCGTGGAGTTGCTAAACGGGCCAGGCGCTCTCCCGCCATGTTGACCATTCGCTGGGTGACTCCCGGGAAAATCGGTACCACCTGATACCAGACCTTGGAATCCAGATCCAGGTACCTTCGCTTGTGTTCCTCCCTCAAGCGGGCCTGCACGCCGGGCATGTTTACTCCGTAAGACGGGAATGTCGGGAAAGTCGGAACGACGGGGGTGGGGATCCAGAAGTATAAGCCTTTCCTTCCGCTGTTGCTAATACGCCGGTGGATCGCTGGCCGGGAATGATTCCATCGATCCTTCATCCACTTCCGCCGGCTCCGGTCGCCGCTCCCGCGGCTCTGGCACCGCGGCCGGACCGGAACCAATTGCCTTGGGCTTCTGCCGGCCCCAGAGGAGTTGCCGTAGAACGTAGGGCAGAATTCCCCCGTGCTCGTAGTACAAAACCTCCTGGGGGGTGTCGATCCGGATCGTCGCCTGGAAGTGCATCGTCCTTCCGTTCTCCGGCTGGGCGTGCACCGTCAGGGTGCGCCCGCCGGCAAACCGAGTCTCGATGGCGTTGGCGAGTCCTTCCAGGTCGAACACTTCGTGTCCCGTGAGCCCCAGCGTCTCGGTGGATTCCCCCGGCGCAAACTGCAGCGGCAGAATCCCCATTCCCACCAGGTTCGAACGGTGAATCCGCTCGTAGCTCTCCGCGATCACAGCGCGGATGCCCTGGAGCGCCGGCCCTTTGGCGGCCCAGTCGCGACTCGACCCCGACCCATACTCCTTCCCCGCCAGCACCAGCAAGGGTGTTCCGCTGCTCTGGTAGCGCACGGCCGCATCGTAGATCGAGATGACTTCACCGGTGGGGAGGTAGGTGGTGAAGCCGCCCTCAGTCCCGGGTGCCAGCCGGTTTCGAATTCGGGTATTGGCGAAGGTCCCCCGTACCAGGACCTCGTGATTGCCGCGACGCGAGCCATACGAGTTGAAGTCGGCCGGCGCTACGCCCTGGCCGATGAGGTAGCGGCCAGCCGGAGAGTCTTTTTTGATGCTTCCGGCCGGCGAGATGTGATCGGTAGTGACGCTGTCGCCCAGCACGGCTATGACCCGGGCTCCGCGGATCTCCTGGACCGAGGAGGGACTCTCCTTGGACATGCCCTGGAAGTAGGGAGGTTGCCGAACGTAGGTGGAGGTCGGCGCCCACTCGAAGCGATCTCCACCCGGCACCTCCAGCCCATTCCACCGCTCGTCTCCGGCGAAGACCGCACCATAGCTTCTTCGATACATGTCGGACTTGATCGATCCCTCGAGCGTCTCCTCCACCTCCGCCGAGCTGGGCCAGATGTCGCGGAGATACACCGGCACGCCCTTCGAATCGTGGCCGAGTGGCTCCTGCAGGAGATCGATGTCGATCCGGCCCGCCAGGGCGAATGCCACCACGAGCGGTGGCGACATCAAGTAATTTGCCCGGACATCGGAATTGATCCGGCCTTCGAAGTTCCTGTTTCCGGAGAGCACCGAGCAGGCCACCAGCTGCCGCCGTTGAATTGCATCCGAGATCTCGGTCGGCAACGGGCCGGAGTTGCCAATGCACGTGGTACACCCGTAACCCACGAGATTGAAGCCCAGGCGCTCGAGATAGGGCGTGAGGCCCGCGCGATCGTAGTAGTCCATCACCACCTTGGAGCCGGGGGCCAGGGAGGTTTTGACCCATGGCTTCCTCTCCAGGCCCCGCTCTACCGCTTTCTTCGCGAGCAGACCCGCCGCGAGCATCACCGAAGGATTCGACGTATTGGTACAGCTGGTGATCGCCGCGATGACCACGGAACCGTGGTCGAGGACCTCAGCCGGGTCCTCCGTCATCACGGCTCGAGCCGAGGGAGATTCCGGCGACCCTTCGCCCCACACACCAATCGCAGCCGGGCCTTCACTGCTGCCCTTAGCCGCTTCTTTCCCGGGCACTTTTGTGCCCGCAGGCAACAAGGTCGGCAGGGCATCGCGAAACGAGCGGCGGGCATCCGAGAGCCGGATCCGGTCCTGGGGCCGGCGGGGTCCCGCAATGCTGGGCTCAACGGTCGAAAGGTCGAGGGCCAGCGAGTCGGTGAACGCAGGGTCCGACGAGCTGGCTGAGTGAAACAGGCCTTGCTCTTTCATGTACGCCTCGACCAGGGCCACTCGCTCCTCCGAACGCCCGGTAAACCGCAAGTACTGGAGGGTGACTTCGTCGACTGGAAAGATGGCGCAGGTGGCGCCGTACTCCGGCGACATATTCCCGATGGTGGCCCGATCTGCCAGTGCCAGGCCAGCAAGGCCGGGACCGTAGAATTCCACGAACTTTCCGACCACTCCTTTGCGCCGCAGCAGCTCCGTGACGGTCAGCACCAGGTCGGTGGCGGTGGCGCCCTCGGGCAGCCTGCCTTCCAACCGAAATCCAATCACCTCCGGAATCAGCATCGAGACCGGCTGCCCCAGCATTGCCGCCTCTGCCTCGATTCCGCCCACACCCCAGCCGAGCACACCCAGGCCGTTGATCATCGGAGTGTGCGAGTCGGTTCCGACCAGCGTGTCAGGGTACGCCTGTGGCAGATCACCGGTGCGCGCCTGCGGGTTCTCGTCGGACGTGAACACCACCCGGGCCAGGTACTCCAGGTTGACCTGATGAACGATCCCGGTGTTGGGAGGCACCACCCGGAAGTTGTCGAAAGCCCGCTGGCCCCAGCGCAGAAACTGGTAACGTTCTCGATTGCGCTGGTAATCCAGATCGACGTTGGTCAGGAACGCGGCTGGAGTCCCGAAGGCGTCCACCTGTACCGAGTGGTCTACCACCAGCTCCACCGGCTGCAGTGGATTGATCCGACCGGGATCTCCGCCGAGCTCAGCCATGGCGTCCCGCATGGCGGCGAGGTCCACCACCGCGGGCACGCCGGTGAAGTCCTGCAGCAGGACCCGCGCGGGCGTGAAGGCGATCTCACGAGTGAGCGCGGCGTGTGGGGACCAGCGCGCCAGTGCCTCGATATCCTCGCGGGTAACGCTGACCCCGTCCTCGGTGCGGAGCAGGTCTTCCAGGAGGATTCGGAGGGAGTACGGCAGGCGGGTGATATCGATCCCGGCTCGAGCCAGGGCGTCCAACCGAAAGATCTCAAAGCTTCGCGCGCCTACCTTGAGAGTCGATCGTGCACCAAACGAATCATTCATGACAGTAAAGTAAGTCTTTTTTGCCTTTGAGAGCAGCGTGGTCGTGCGCTGCCGTAATGCTGCCGGCACCTCCGACAGTGGACATTCCGACCAGAGGCTTTTACAGTGATGGTCCGATTGGATGTTCGTGGCATCCATCATCCCACCAATGGTCATAGCCGCAATGCCACACGCCGCCGAGGGTGCGCAGCCGGTCGTGGCCGGCAGCGCCAGTTGTCTCATTGTCGACGACGAACCCAGCGTTCGCCGCTCCCTGTCCCGCATGCTTCAGGCGCAGGGCTTTCAGTGTTTGGAAGCGTGCAGCGGGCGAGAGGGACTCCAGGTGCTGGAGAAGACCGGCGAGATCCCGCTGATCATCTCCGACATGAGAATGCCGGAGCTGGACGGAATGGGCTTTCTGGAGGCGGTGCGCCAGAAGTTTCCGGACAGCTCGGTGATCATGCTGAGTGGGATGAGCGAAACCACCACCGCTGTGGACTGCCTCCACCTCGGGGCTGCGGACTTCCTTTTGAAGCCCATTTCGCTTGCCGAATTGCAGGCCCGAGTCGCGCGGGCCCTGGAGAAGCGGGCCCTGGTGCTTCAGAACCGATTCTACCAGCAGCACCTCGAGCATCAGGTTCAGGCGCAGGCGCAACGAATTCAGGAGCTGTTCCTGCAGGGCGTCCAGATGCTGGCGCGAGCCCTCGAGGCCAAGGACGCCTACACCCGAGGACATTCGATCCGGGTGAGCCAGTACGCGGTGGCCACCGCGGCCCGGCTGGGATTTACCGGGGCGCGGCTGGACGGCATCAGACTCGGTGGCGAGCTCCATGATATCGGGAAGATTGGAACCCGTGAGGCCGTCCTGCACAAGCCGACCTCGCTGACTCCCGAAGAGTTCCGCCAGATTACTGAGCACCCCGCCCTGGGAGAGCGGATGCTCTCACCCTTAGCGCACGAGTCACCTGACGTCCTGAAAATCGTGCGGTCTCACCACGAGAGGCTGGATGGGAGGGGCTTCCCCGACGGACTCCGCGGGGAGAAGATCCCGATCGAAGCTCGGATCGTTGCCGTGGCCGACTCGTTCGATGCCATGACTACCCGCAGACCATACCGGGAAGCCCGGCCTCCCGTAGAAGCCATCTGCGAACTGCGGCGGGTCGCGGGCACCCAGCTCGACCCTCAGGCAGTCGAGGCCTTCGCCGCTGCGTACCCCGACCCGCGAGAGCTACCCGTCTCAGCCTGACGGGTGGCTGACTAGATCTCCCGCAACATCGCCCGCATGCGGATGGCCAGCGCTTCGATCTCCCGCAAGCTGGTCAGGGTCTCTGGATCGATTTTTGACTCATTCAAAAGCAGAAGTTGGGTCTCGGCAAGGAGTGCTGATAAGGGGTTTGAGAGGTCGTGACGCAGCCTACTCAGCCGCTCGGTGTCGTTCATCGGGGCCTTACGCCAAGAGGACAGGAACTGGGGTAGCGCTGATCCTCCAGAGTGATGCTGGATTGTACGAAGATTGGCGCGGCCCGGTGGCTAACGCAATGGATCTGAGGCAGGGCCGACCCGCTTTCCGGCCCCGCCTCTTGACTCTCCGGCCCAGACTGTCTACTTTCTGGTGCTTCTTGTTGACAGGAAACTCCCCGTCCCCAGACCTTTTCGTTAGCTCCGCCCGCCCTTCGGGCTACTATATACACCGTCCAATTCCGCTGGATCTTGCACGTTCATAGTTCCCATCCCGGCCCGCGTCGTCGCGAGCCCGTCCGCTCCTGGAGTTCCTCCCGTGGATATCGCTGAGCTGAAGCAGAAGTCGGTCGCTGAGCTCCACACCCTGGCTGAGCAGCTGAACATTTCCAACTACTCGGGTCTTCGTAAGCAGGACCTGATTTTCCGGATCGAGCAATCGCTCCTCGACTCGGACACGGTGATCCGGGGCGAAGGCGTGCTCGAGATCCTGCCTGAGGGCTACGGATTTCTGCGGAGCCAGGACTGGAATTACCTGTACGGCCCCGACGACATCTATGTCTCGCCCAGCCAGATCAAACGTTTCGACCTGCGCACCGGCGATACCGTCATGGGGCAGGTCCGGCCGCCCAAAGAGGGCGAACGCTATCTGGCCCTGCTCAAGGTCGAGCAGGTCAACTTCGAGGAGCCGGAGAAGACCAAGCACCGGATCGCCTTCGACAATCTCCGCCCCCGCTATCCGGACGCTCGCATCCGGCTGGAACGAAAGAATGGCGACCTGTCCATGCGGGTGGTCGACCTGCTCAGCCCGCTCGGCAAGGGACAACGGGCGTTGATCGTGGCGCCGCCGAAAGCCGGTAAAACGATTCTGATGCAAAAGCTGGCCAACGCCATCAGCGAAAATCATCCCGAGATCGTCCTCATCGTGCTGCTGATCGATGAGCGGCCGGAGGAAGTCACCGACATGGAGGAGAACGTCAAGGCCGAGGTTATCTCCTCGACCTTCGACGAGCCGGCCGATCGGCACGTGCAGGTGGCCGACATGGTCATCGAGAAGTCCAAGCGGCTAGTGGAGCATGGACGGGATGTCGTCATCCTGCTCGATTCGATTACCCGCCTGGCCCGGGCCCATAACGTGGTGGTGCCGCACTCGGGCAAGATTCTGTCCGGCGGTGTCGACGCCAACGCCCTGCAGAAGCCGAAGCGATTCTTCGGTGCGGCGCGGAATATCGATAAGGGGGGCAGTCTCAGTATCATTGCCACCGCCCTGATCGACACCGGCAGCCGGATGGACGAGGTGATCTTCGAGGAGTTCAAGGGCACCGGCAACTCCGAGCTGGTGCTGGATCGCCGTCTGGCCGACCGGCGAATCTATCCCGCCATCGACATCCAGCGGACCTCCACCCGGAAAGAGGAGCTTCTGATGGACAAGGACGAGCTCAACCGGGTCTACCTGCTGCGCAACTTCCTGGCCGACATGCCTCCGGTCGAAGCTCTGGAGTTTCTGCTGGAGCGCATGAAGCGCACCAAGAACAACAAGGAGTTCTTTGCCACCATGGCGCAGTAAAGCCGTAAACAGTGAACGGTCAACGGTGAACGGGGGACTTCGTTGCTCCAGGAGTCCCCCGTTTACTGTTTACTGTTTACCGTTTACGCTCTCTCGATGACCATTCGTAGCACCGGCCGCATCCTCGCTGTGGACTGGGGCGAGATTCGCATCGGCCTCGCTCTCAGCGACGAGACCCAAACGCTTGCCTCTCCCCTCGAGACCTTGGTGCGCCGGGCGGGAAAGCGCGTGCCCATGCGCCGTCTGCTCGAGCTCACCTCAGTGCATCAGCCGGTCGGGATCGTCGTAGGACTGCCCCTCTCGTCCGAGGGGACGGAGGAAGGGAGTGCATCCGCCGCCCGAGAGATGGCCTCGGCCATCGCCCAGCGCACTGGCCTACCCCTCGAGTTTTGGGATGAGCGTATGACCACTGCTCGGGCACTCGCCACCATTTGGGAACAGGGCGGATCTACCCGCGGCCGCAAGCCGGAAGTGGATGCCCTAGCTGCCTCGGTCTTGCTGCAACATTTCCTGGATGCGCGAAAGAACCGGACGGAGAGGCCGGAGCATACGGAGAAGGCAGCGCCTTCGGAGCTGCCGGAGAAAGCGTGAAAGCGACAGACCTCCGGCAGGAGGGCCGTGGCGCTCGGCGCTTCCTCCTCTCCGTCTTCTCCGTCGTCTCCGTCCTTTCCTGCGGCTCCTCAGCCAAACCCGCCCGCGTGATCCTCCCGCCTGGTACCTCCTTCGGCGCGGTCACCGACAGCCTGGCAGCGCACCACGTGATTTCGAGTCCGGCCTGGTTCAAGCTGCTGGCGAAAGTCAGACGAGTGGAGCGGTCGGTGCATGCCGGGGTCTATGAGTTCCCGGCGGGAACGACTCACTGGACCGCGTTGAGCATGCTCGCGCATGGGAAAAAGGCCGCTCTCCGATTCACCGTACCCGAAGGGCTGACCATGCAGGACGTCGCCGCGTTAGCTGCCGAGCGGCTGGGAATCCGAGCGGATTCTTTCCTGGCAGCGGCACGGGACAGCCAGGCGGCCAGCACGCTCCTCGGCATGCGTGTCCCGTCCTTCGAAGGATTCCTCCGCCCGGAGACCTACCTGCTGCCGGCTGACGTCACCGCCCGGCAACTGGTACGGATTATGGCTGAGGGCTTCAAATCCGAGTGGAAGCCGGCATGGGACGCCCGGCTCGACAGCCTGAACATGAATCGGCTCGAGCTGGTGACGTTTGCCAGTATTGTGGAGGGCGAGGCTCGGGCCGACGAAGAACGCGAAACCATTGCCGGGGTGTACCGCAACCGGCTGCGTATCGGCATGGCGCTCCAGGCCGATCCCACCGTGCAGTACGCCATCAGCCTGAAGCGGGGGAGGCGGAAGTCCCGCCTGTTCGAAAAGGATTACCAGATCAACTCGCCCTATAACACCTATCTTAACCCGGGCCTCCCACCGGGGCCGGTGAACTCACCCAGCCGGAGAAGTCTGGAAGCGTCCCTTTATCCTGGGGATGTGCGTTATCTCTACTTCGTGGCCGGGCCTGACGGTCGCCACATATTCTCGCGCACGTATAGCGAGCACCTGCGGGCTATCCGGAGAGTGCGGCAGGGGTCCACTCGGAGTGGGGGGACCGTGAGCCCCTGACGGCAGTCTACGGGAACGAGTCACGGTACCGTCGAGCGGCGCCTTCCACGTCGTCGCTACCCAGAATCCCCGAGATGACCGCTATGCCGGCGCCACCGGCGGCGAGGACAAGCGGCACATCTTCCGGCCTCACAGCACCAACGGCAATGCACGGTTTCCCCCTGGCCAGAGAGACGATCCGGCGGAATCCGTCCGGGCCCAATGCGGTGCCCGCGTCGTCCTTGGTTCTGGTTTGACGCCAGGGCCCCACACCCCAGTAGTCGGCGGCATGGGACAGGGCAGCCTCCGATTCAATCCCTACTGAAGCACCGATGATGAATCCAGCGCGGGCGATTCGGCGAACGAGCTCCACCGACACATCAGCCGGACCGAGGTGAGCTCCCGCGGCCCCGGCCGCAATGGCAACATCCGGACGATCGTTGACCAGCACCGGGATGTCGACTGCAGCGACCAGGGAGCGCACCACGTCCACCAGCTCCCGTGCCGTGCTGTCCTTCAGCCTGACCTGGAGTGAGGTTATCCCACCCTGCTGCGCAGACCGCGCCAGCTGAACCAGGTCTCGGCCCGCGACCAGTCGATCGTCTGTCACCAGCATGAGCCGGACGAGCAACGCTACATTATCTCCCATGACGTCTCCAGCTCGCCTCCATGGCATTCGTGGGGCTACCACCGTCTCCCGAAACGATCCGCGCGAGATTCTGGCTGCAACGGATGAGCTGCTGCGCGCCCTGATCGATGCCAATGCCCTCGAGCCGGATGATATCGTGAGCGCCTTGTTCACGGTTACCCGCGATCTCGACGCCGCTTTCCCCGCGAGAGCGGCGGAGGATTTCGGATGGAACATCGTGGCGCTGCTCCACGCTACGGAGATCCCGGTCCCCGGCTCCCTGCCCCGGTGCATTCGGCTTCTAGTTCATGCCTACACCACGCGCAGCCGGGCCGAAATCAAGCATTGCTATCTCCGGGGAGCCACGGTTCTGCGGCCCGACCGGGCGTGAGCCTCGCGAGGGTCACACCTCGAGGTGCTGAGCGCTGGGTTCGGGGACATCCCTGGATCTATCGGAGCGAGGTGCTCGAGGGGCCCGAACAAGCCGGTCTGGTGGCCGTACGGGATTCGCGAGGCCGGTTCATCGGCCAGGCGCTCTATTCACCCAAATCGGAAATCCGGCTTCGGCTGCTGGAACGGACCGACCGCCAAGTGGATGCCGCCTGGTGGAGGGATCGCATTGCGGAGGCCGCATCCCGTCGCCGAGCCATCGATGCGTCGGCCTACCGGGTGGTACACGGGGAGGGCGACGGTATACCCTCGCTCGTCGTCGACCGCTACGATCGCTGGCTCGTCGTGCAGCTCCTGTCCGCCGGCCTGGAGGCGATGCGCGGCAGCATTATGGCCGCCTTGGTGGACGTGCTGAATCCGGACGGCATTCTCCTCCGCAACGACGTGCCGGTGCGCTGCCGCGAAGGCCTGCGGCTGGAATCCGAGCTCGCTCATGGCGCGGTCCCCGAGCAGATCGAGGTTCGGGAAGGTTCGGTGCGCTACCTGGCCGCCCCCTGGACCGGGCAGAAAACGGGCGCCTTCCTCGACCAGCGTCCCAATCGCCTGCTCGCAGGACGCCTGATGCCGCGGGGCGGGCGAGGACTGGACTGCTTCACCTACCATGGCTCGTTCGCCATTCATCTGGCCCAGCAGGCGGATCGGGTGCTCGCCCTGGACTCCAGCAAGGACGCTCTGGCGCGGGGAGCAGCGAACGCCTCGCTCAACGGCCTGCAAAACATCGAATGGCGAGAGGCCGATGCGCTGGAGGCCCTGCGGCAGATGGAGCGGGCCAGGGAGCGGTTCGATGCTGTCGTTCTCGATCCGCCCGCCTTCGCGAAGTCTCGCGCGTCGGTACCCGGAGCCTTGCGAGGGTATCGGGAGATCAACCTCCGCGCGCTCCGACTGCTGGCTCGAGGTGGCGTGCTCCTCACTGCCTCCTGCTCATTTCACGTCCGCCTCCCCCAATTCCTGGCGATGCTGGCCGAGGCTTCGGGCGACAGCGGACGTCGCGTGGTGCTGGAGCGGGTCCTGGGCCAGGGTGAGGACCACCCCGAGGTGATGACGATCCCCGAGACGGGATACTTGAAGGCTGCCGTGCTACGCGCCCTCTAGCCTCGATCCGACGCTCTGGATGCGCGACTCTAGACTTTCCCTTCGGCCCTTCCCAACTTCCACTATGCCCAGCGGAGCAGACTCTCGGGAAAAATCGTCGGGGGTGCGCCGGGTCCTTGGCGGCATCCTGCTCGCCAACATCGTGGTTGTCATCGTGAAATTCGCAGTCGGGATCCACACCAACTCTCTGGCGGTATTCGGTGATGCCCTGCAGTCCTCGGTCGACTCTGCGAACAACCTCTTTGCTATCTTTGTGGTTCGGGTAGCGGCAAAGGCGCCCGACGAGGAGCACCCCTATGGACACGCCAAGTTCGAGACACTCGGTGCTCTGCTTATCGCCCTCCTGCTGGCGCTCTCCATTTTCGAACTCGTGCGCGGAGCCATCGCCCGGCTGGTCACCGGCAGTCCCGTCGTCATCGTCTCGAGCACCGCACTCGTGCTCCTGGTGTTCACGCTGCTGGTGAACATCGCGGTGGTCTGGTTCGAGACTCGGGCCGGCCGGCGGCTCAGCAGTGACCTGTTGCTGGCCGACGCGCTGCACACCCGCACCGATGTCTTCATCACTCTGGGCGTGCTGGCGGGTCTGGCTGTGGCCCGGGCGGGTTTTGCCTGGGCCGACCCGGCGCTGGCACTGATTGTGGCAGTCCTGGTAGGCCGCGCGGGTTACCAGATCCTCCGCCGCTCCATTCCGACCCTGGTCGACGAGCGGGCGTTCGATCAGGCCACCATCCAGCGCGAAGCGGAAAGAGTGAACGGTGTCGTATCGGCCTATGCCATCCGATCGCGTCACGCCGGCGATCGACGGTTTGCCGAACTGACCATTGCCGTGGACGGCCGCTCCAACGTAGCGAGTGCCCACGTGATCGCGGATCAGGTGGAGGACCGGCTGCGGGACACCCTCCAGCTCGACGAAGTGACGGTGCACGTCGAGCCATGCTGAGCGCTACCGAGGTCCGGCAGGCGGCCCGGCGGCGGCGGTCGCCCTATTCCGACAAGCAGCACTATCAGGAGTACATCCTCCAGCGCATCGAGGGGTATAAGAACTCGATTGGCCGGGACGAGTTGCTCCGGCTGGGGGACGAAGCCGCCTCCGAGCTGCAGGCCACGACCGAGGGGCAGTTCGTGCTGACCGAGGTACTCATGCTGGAGTCGGTCGACCGGCTGATCATGAAGCGGCTTTCGCTCCGGCCCTACCGGCGGTGGCGGCAGCAGTTCCTCCGTTTGCGTGCGGCCCAGCGTACCCCGAACCACTGGGGGCTGGATACTCATTGCCCCCTCAGTCCCATCCTGCCGAGGCTCGAGCCTGAAGATTCGGCGCTGGTGGTCGGCAGCGCCGCCGCGCCCACTACCTACCTGCTCGCAGCGCACGACGCCGCAGTCACCTTTGTGGCTGGTGAGCTCGGCTGCGTCGAGCGGGTGGAATCGCGCATGGCCGCCGAGGCGTTGTCGAGTCTGTTCGAGAGCTACGTGACGCATTTCGATCCCTGTCTGCCTGAGTTCCTGAACTTTCTCGATGGATTCGATATCGTCGTGCTCGACCCCGCCGTTCTCGTGGAGCTGGGCAGCGCCTGTCGAGCCGAGCTCGTTGCCGACCTGCAGCGTCGCAGCAAGCCCGGCGGTCTGCACGTCATTCTTCCCAGCTGTCCGGCGATTGTACCCGAAGCTCTGCGCTCCCTCTATCCCGACTGGCACCAGGAAATCATCCGCCGGAAGCGGGGCACCTTGGCCAAATCTCCCCCCGGGCTCATCCTGTCCAAGCCTCCGTGTCCCCGAGACACGGCATAATCCTTCCGGCCCGCGTCCGACCGACACGCGGCACCACAAACCCACTGCGAACTTGCGTGCTTGCTTGAAGATGCGGCGGCACTCCAGACGGCACGAACGGTGCTCTTACCGGCGACGCTATTCCCCTGGTAAGGAGAGGACCGTGACCCGTCGTTCCCTCGTCGTGGCCCAGCCTGAACCGCTGGGGATTGTAATTCGAAGCGGCGCCCCCAAGCCCAAGCCAGCGCGATTCTGGGCGTACCTGTGGGCGAGCGACGATGACGATGCCTTCGAGCTGCACTGGCATCAGCGAGTTCCTGCCGAGCACGCCGCGTGAGGTAGGCCCGCATTCCGGTGCGGGCGTGCGGCGTGCCGAAACGCCCCCGAGCTCCGGCTTGGGGGTGTTTGTACGTTTAGTGCCGAGTCAGGAGTCACCTGTCGGAGCTGACGGCGTTCCGAAAGTTTATCCCAGGCCGATCGGTCGGCTTGCGACACGTGACTCGCGGCTGTATTTCAGCCTTGCCCCCCGTCCTTTTCCCGTCTAAAGTCCAATTATCAACACTTTGAAGCGGTCGCAATGCCTACCCTGACGGTCAACGGCAGATCCATCCCCTTTGAATCCGGTGCCACCATTCTGGAGGCCGCACGGGCGGAAGGGATCGAGATCCCAACCCTGTGCTGGTACCCGAAGCTGCCGATTGTGGGCAACTGCCGGGTGTGCCTGGTCTCGGTCCAGGGCCAGAACAAGCTCCTCCCTGCCTGCGCAATGCCGGCGGCCGATGGCATGGTGGTGGAGACCGAATCCCCGTCAGCAGTGGATAACCGTCGGGGCGTGCTCGACTTTCTGTTGGAGCGCTATCCCGGCGAGCATCTGCTGAATGGGGGACGGGCGCACCCGCGCAACGAGTTTGAGCGCTATGTAGTGCAGTACGACGTCCCCGTCCGCGCGCATCACGACCTGCCGTTGCGCACCGGCGACGAGCGGCCCGGCGACGTCATGATCCAGCACGATATGAGTACCTGCATCCTGTGCACCCGCTGCGTGCGGGCCTGCGAGGACATCCAGGAAGTCGGCGTGCTCGATGTGGCGATGCGCGGGGAGCACGCCCAGATCATCGTCGGCGGCGACGGCGATCCCGACCACGCCGGGTGTACCTGGTGCGGGGAGTGCGTCCGGGTGTGCCCCACCGGAGCCATCTTCGAGTTCATTCCCAAGCAACGGTTCGGCAGCGAAGCGCTGCGGACGCCGGACAAGGTCGTGCGATCGGTGTGCCCCTACTGCGCCGTGGGCTGCCAGCTCGACCTTCATGTCAAAGACGAGACGCTCATGCGGGTCACCTCCCCCTGGATTGAGGAGGCGACTCCCAATCAGGGTTCGACCTGCGTCAAGGGTCGGTTTGGCTACGACTTTCCGCAGCACCGTGACCGGCTGACGACACCGCTCATTCGGAAGGGCTGGATGTATCAGGACGGGCAGTGGACCTGGACTGGTGAGTGGCCGCGGCATCGCGAAGGTCCCTGGCTGACCATCGAAGAAATGGGAGGGCGGAAGAAGCCGCGGCCACCGCTCCGTCAGATCGGCAAGCCTCCATTGACGGGGGTGCCGCAGCTGAACGACGATGACGTGCGGGATAGGGTGGCGACGCCCGCCGGCTGGTACAGCGCCTTTCGGGAGGCCACCTGGGAAGAAGCGCTGAGCCTTACCGCCCAGGAGATTCTCCGAATCCGGGACCAACACGGGCCCCGCGCACTGGGCGCCCTCTCCTCCGCCAAATGCAGCAACGAAGACAACTACGCGTTTATGCGTATGGTGCGCGGCGCGTTCCGCACCAACAGCGTCGATCACTGTACCCGGCTATGTCACAGCACGTCCGTCTCGGCCATGAACCGAGCGCTCAATACGGCGGCGGCGTCCGGCTCGATGCGGGAGATCGAAGAGGCAACGGACGTAATCTTCATCGCCGGTGCTAATACCACCGAATCTCATCCGGTCTTCGGGGCTCTGATCAAGCGGGCCGTGGCGCGGGGAGCCAAGCTGATCGTGGCCGACGTGCGCCGGGTTGAGCTTGCAGAGCTGGCCGACATTCACCTCCAGATGCTGCCCGGCACCGATGTGGCGTTGTTCAATACCATGCTGCACCACATCATCGATGCGGGGCTCACGGATCCGGCCTTTATCGCGGGGCGGACCCGGGAGTTCCAGAAGGTCGAAGCGGCGGTCCGGCCGTACACGCTGCAGATGGGCGAGAAGATCACCGGCATTCCGCGGGAGACCATACGTCAGGCCGCCGAGATGTACGCCAAAGGCCCGCGCACCTCCACGCTCTGGGCCATGGGCCTGACCCAGCACGCCACCGGG
>Ga0307410_10000199_pt1 | contig 22521 bp, 17 predicted proteins | sample 322Ometagenome_3_FD_203707 | JGI IMG/M metagenome (GOLD analysis project Ga0307410, IMG submission 203707) | Maize rhizosphere microbial communities from greenhouse at UC Davis, California, United States - 322HYB-O-3 | ecosystem: Host-associated > Plants > Roots > Rhizosphere > Soil | place... | reverse complement strand
CGCTACGGCCCGTGCCACCTCATCGGTATAGAGGAAGCGGTTCGGCAGCTGCTCGATGTTGCCGTCGAAGATCAGCCCGACCACTTCCGCATTCTGATTGATCACCGGACTGCCTGAGTTGCCGCCAATGATGTCGTTGGTGGTGACGAAGTCGAGCGGCTGACTCAGGTCGAGCCGAGTCCGGTGGGTCTTCCACCGCTCCGGCAGTTGGAACGGCGGCTTGTCATCGAATTCCGCCGACCGGGCGTACAGGCCGTAGAAGCTGGTCCGATACGGCGCGATGGTGCCGTTCATTGGATAGCTCTTCACCACCCCGTCACTGATCCGAAGACTGAAGGTCGCATCCGGCGGGAGTGACCGGCCGTAGGCCGCGTAGATCGCCCGGCCCACCTTCTCCGCATTGGCCGAGATCACATCGTTGAGCCGGGCGGCGCGCTGCTGCACCCGCATGGCCACGGGATTGAGCCTTCGCGCCAGCACGATGAGGGGATCCTTGGAGCTCGCGACGGCAGCTGAGCCGCCGGCCAGCAGCTGGGCTCGTACGGTGGAGTCGGCCAGCTTGGTGCCGTTCACCGCCGCCTCGGCCGCAACTTCGGGACTCCTGCCATCGAGGAACGCCGTGAGGAATGGGTCGTTGACCGGCAGGTCCTTGCTGGCCTGGGTCAGCCAGGCCTGCAGCATCTGCTTTTCCGCCTCGGGCTCCGTCTCGACCGGTCCTGCAATGGAAGCCTTGATCTGGTCCAGGCCACCGGCCCGGTACTGCGGCAGACGGAGCGAGTCCGGGAGCTTGGCCTGTTCGGGAATGCGGACCAGCCCGCCAGCCACATTCAGCAGCGTCGATCCACTGAAGCTGTACCAACGCTGCTGCTTCGCTATCGCGCCGAGCTGGCGTTGCGCGGTGGCGATCGCATCCCAGCTGGTGCCGTAGCGCGCCTTGAGCTTGGGATCGGCCGCGACGCGCCGGCGGAAGTCCCGCTCGAATGAACGCTTCCTCGCCATGACCGCGGAGTCCTGCAGGCCGGAGAGGTAGCCCGTTACGGCCTTCTTCGAGTTCTTCAGGCTGAAGATCTGGTTCTCCAGGGCGCGGCGGGTCTCCTCGTCCTGCTTCGACATCTCCTCGAGTACCGCCAGGTTCCGGTCGTAGGAGCTGAGCTGTGCCGGATACTGCACGTCCCGGAGGTACTCCATCTGCGCGACGGTGAGGAGGCGGCCGGTCGAGCCGGGGTTGCCGGTGACGAAGACCGGGTCGCCCTCCTTGGCTCCTTCCCGGCTCCACTTGAGATAGTCTTTGGGCTGGTAGGGCTGGCCGTTCTCGTAGACGCGCATCAGGCTGAGATCGAGGTCGTAGCGGGGGTAAGTGAAATTGTCCGGATCGCCGCCGAAGAAGCTGATCGCCTCTTCCGGAGCCATCACCAGCCGGAGATCGCTGAAGCGCTTGAACCGGTAGAGCGAGTACGCGCCGCCCTGGTAATACGTGATCACCTGGCACTGAACATCGGGCGCCGTCTCGCAGGCCTTCTCCAGGCTGTCGATAGCCGAATTGCGCTGCGCTACCTGGCGGCCGGGTGTGCTTGACGTGATGGCGTTTTGGACCTGCCTGGTTACGTCCTCGATTCCCTGGAGCTGGTCCACGTAGAGACCGGGGCACTTCCGCTCTTCAGCCTGGGTCCGAGCCACAAAGCCGAGAGCCTGGAAGTTCGAGTCCGGGGTAGAGACCGCGCTGATGCATTCGCGGGCGCAGTGATGGTTGGTCATCACCAGTCCGCGAGAGGACACGAAGGAGGAGGAGCAGTTGGGCAATCGGATGGAGGCCAGTCGGACGTGGTCCAGCCACTGCTGGCTCGGGGTGAACCCGTAGCGGGTTTTCCAGTAGTCCAGCGGTGCAGCCTCGAAGGTCCACATGGTGCCAAACTCCTTGATGAAGCCGGCGGGCAGCTTCTCGGTACCGAGCTCGCTCTGAGAGGTGACCCCTCGCTCGGCTCGGGGCAGGCCCTGGGCCTGTCCCGCTGGCACAGCAGCCATTGCGAGAAGGAGTGTTGCGCTGAGGGCTGCCAGTCGTCTGCCGATCATGCCATTACCTCGTCGGATAAAGCCTCTGTAGTCATCTTCTCCTCGCGTTGCCAAGATAAGGCATCCGCTTCGGCAGGACAGGCGTGAGGTGGGCGCCTCCCGCTCGATACCCCGGTCCTAGAGACCAGTCGTGGCGGGCCCATTATAGCTCGCCTCCGGTAGTCGCCATGGGAGCAGTTATGGCAAAGTCCGTCAGGGAACTGGTCGGCAGTGTCATGGAGCCCGGGCGCTGAGGTGCCGCTCGATCTCCAGAACTTCCCTCCTCAAGACATGCAACCAGATCTCAGTGACCTGTCGGCAGGCGGAAGCGCCCGCGTGCTGTGGGGCTGACCCCAGATCGCTGATCCTGGTTTTTCTCGGCGTGGCCGATTCCTATTCCCGCCGGAGACCAGTTCTGGCCCGATGTTCCGCCTGCTCGGCACGCCACCGGATCAAAAGCGATACGTGCTGGACGAGGGCAGCCACTTCGTGCCCCGGACCCGCCTGATTCAGGAGACACTGGCCTAGCTGGATCGATATCAGCCGGTAGGGGCAGTAGAGGAGAATCGTCAGAGGCCAGTCGGCAGACCATGTTTCACCCCGCATCGCATCTCACGCTCCCCCACCCGCGCGGTATACTCCTGAGATGCACTCTGCTTCTGTGCTTCGTGGCGTGGCGTGTCTCCTCGCGGTGGGCTGCAGCGACGGTACTGGCCCCATACCCGACCCCGGTGAGGAGGGCGCCCGACGGGCCAGCCAGTTCGAGCGGCTGGCGGACTCCGTCGACGCCGGCGGCTACTCGCCGGCAGCCGAAGCGCTGAGGCATGCAGCGGAGATCGTGCGGCTCACCGGCCACGCCACCCCGGTGACGGTCGGCATTGACGGCGTGAACCGCAGCTTCCTGGCCGTGGCCGAGCAGATCGACTTTCCCAATTTGGTGTGCGGCTGGCCGACCGACAGCGGCGTCACGCCGCCTCCCGATACGATCTCCATTCCACCGCCCGACACGGTTGGCCTCCCGCCGATTCCGCCAGAGACTACAGGGTTCCCTCCGATTTCCCCGGATACCGGGCACATCCCTATCGACAGCGGGGTGGTGCAGCCCCCGCCGGAGTGTGAGGCAGAAGGCACGAACTCCATGCGCACGTTGATTGCCTGGGAGCCTGACCACTTGGCGGAGGTGGTGCGGCTGGTCGCCTACATCGGGAGCAGCGAGGTGCAGGCGGACGTCCCCGACGTCATGACCGGACTGCCCGGCGGTGTCACCGACCCTGGATCCTCGATGACGCCGCCAGACTCCGGGAGCGGAAGTGGTGGAGAGCCGGGCGGCTTCCCCGGGTTCATGGGCGAGTACCTGGTCAGAGACGTGGGAAGCTGGTACGCGTCGGCGGGGCAGCAGGCTAATGACCTTATCGGCCCAGCCGGAGCCTGCACCGCAACCAGAACGACCTTCGACTGGGCCGAGTTCGGCTGCCAGGCCGCCCGCTTGCGCTTTGAATTCTCGATGCAGGTGGACCCGGCCCGCTATGAGCCCCTTACGGGTGGGACTGCTCGCGCAGGCGGGCCGGAGGGCAGCCATCGTCTCACGATGCCGGCGACAGCTGTGGCTGGAGTGAGGCTCACCTGGATCTCCTGGACTCCACCGCCGTTGCCCCCGGGCCCTGGCGCGGACCCGATTCCGGTCGACACCACACTACCCACTCCGTCCCGACCCACTCCGTAACGTCAGGTCCGGGCACTTGGACTGCTCAGATGTATCCCGGCCCACAGATCCCTGCGGTAACCAGCGATACCCTGCGAGAAGACTCTCCGGAACACCCCTTTGTTCTTGGGGAGACTGGTATCCACTACTACGGAGCAGACCATGAGCACAGTTCAGGAGCAGATAACGGGAGCCGAGATCAGCACCTGGCAGATCGACCCCAACCATTCGCTGGTCGAGTTCTCGGCCAAGCACATGATGATCACCACGGTAAAGGGCCGGTTCGGGAAGGTGGCCGGCACCATCACCGTTGACGAGCGGAACCCGGACCAGTCGCGGGTCGAGGCTGAGATCGACGCCGCCAGCATCGATACCCGGGCGGATCAGCGGGACCAGCACCTCCGCTCGCCCGATTTCCTCGATGTCGAGAATTATCCCAACATCACGTTCCGGAGCCGCCGGGTGCAGGGCACGTCGAAGAACCCGGGGGACGAGTTCCGGGTCACCGGTGACCTGACCATCCGGGGATCCACCCGGGAGGTCACCCTCGATGCGGTGTACGACGGCATGGGCAAGGACCCCTGGGGTGGGGAGCGGGTCAGCTTCAGCGCGACCACAAAGATCGACCGGCGCGATTTCGGACTGACCTGGAATCAGGCCCTGGAGGCGGGAGGCGTGCTGGTAGGGCACGAGATCAAGATCTCGCTCGAGGTCCAGGCGGTGAGACAATAGGCGGACGGGCGGACGGGCGGAACGGCGGAACGGCGGAACGGCGGAACGGCGGAACGAGGTCATTTCGAGCGTAGCGAGAAATCGCTTCGACTGCCGTTTGGGATCGGAGCTCATATGTGAAGCGGGCCCGATCCCCTCGCATTCATGGCTCAGGGCCGGCTCCCGCTGGCGCTCGGCATGACGACCTCAGCTAAAGTGCCGTGGCCACACCGGCGATCACCAGGGCCCCAGCCCAGAGCAAATCCAGGTTCACCCAGGCAGTCCTGAGGAAGCGGACTCCTACCTTCTCATAAACGATCATGGCGATCAGGCCGGTTACCAGCAGATATCCGGCCGTGTGCACCACCGCGGCGGTCACGCCAGACCACTCGACGTTCCCGCCGGCCAGTCCGGCCGCAAGGTGATGGACGTGTTCGGATGCCGGCAGATTACCAAACATCAGCGGCAGCACCATGAGTCCGGCCCCATGGGCCGTCGCCATGAGGAACGACCAGGTGGCCAGCTCCCGGCCGTTCACCTGCATCCCGCCGTAGACGATATGGCGCGAGCGGACCAGCCGGTACACGCCGAGTCCCACCAGGAGTGCAGCGATTATCCACTTCAGCACCGAGGGTGGCATGACTACACCCAGCGCCGCCGCTGCGCCGAGCGTGACCACCATCGCGGCGGCGTGTCCCAGGGCGAGCGGACCCAGCGCGGTCCACACCGCCTTCCGGCTGCCGCGCTGGAATCCGAGCGCGACGGCAAAGAGCCAGCCCATGGCGGGGTTGATCCCGTGCCCCGCACCCAGCGCCAGAAGGCCGAACCAATATCCGTCATTCACCGGGAAGCACCTCTACCGCAATTCCGCCGTTCCGTCGTTCCGCCTCTCCGCCTCTACGCCCGTGCTCACGAGAAGCAGAAGCTGTCGGACGATGCGTCACCGCCCTGGAGCCGTACCTGATGGCAGCGTACATCCTTCTCCATTTCCAGGAAAAACTTCGGATCCAGCGCCATTCCGCCATCCGGCCTGGTGTCGAACTTCACCATCCAGCTCTCCAGTCCGGCGGGATAGAACTGGTCGTCCCACGGCGAGTAGAGTCCGTTCGTGAGATACGCTCGGCGGCCATCCCGGCTCAGCTCCACCATCTGGGGTCCGCCGTTGAGCCGCTTGCTCGAGTTGGCGGGATGGGCCGCTCGCCGGACGATTCCCCCGATCTGGCTGGTCGCGGTGAGCCGCGGATTGAACGGATCGGTGACGTCATACTGTCTGAACTCACCCGTTCCCCAGCAGGACACGTAGAGCTGGCGATCGTCCAGCGACAGGTTGAGGTCGGTAATCAGCGGAGGCACCGCCTTGAAGCCCTGCAACAGCGGCGGGAGGTCGGCCGGATCCGCGGGCTCCGCCGGGATTTCAATGACCTTCTTTACTTTCCACGCGGTAGAGGCGGAAGGAGCGGTTGAAGCGGTAGTACCGCTCTTACCGCTGGTACCGCTCATACCGCCCTCCTTATACCACAGCCACACCGATGCCGACAAATCCTTCAACGAGATCACCACGCCCACGAACCCGTACGCCTTCCGGGGATCACGGGCGGGCCGGAGCTCCAGGGTCATCTGGTATTCCGGTCCCAGCTCGATCTTCTGTTGGTGCTTGCCGTTCCTCAGGTTCCAGACATGGAGCGAATTCCCGTACTTCCCACCGAGCAGCAGCTCGGGGACCACACCCTGGCGCACCATGTTGGGGAAGCCCCACTCGCTGGTGATGGTGGTGTCGTGGCCCAGGTGCCAGGCAAAGTCGTAGCCCAGCCGCTGCGGGCCCCGATCCTTCTCCCAGATGCCCTTGGGCTCGAAGCTCTCGTGATCCAGGATGAAGATTCCGCCCGGCCCCTCTCCGTCCGGCGCGCCAAGGGCGGAGATGTAGATCCCGTCGGGGCCGCAGTGGACCGTGTGGGGGGCGGCATAGTTGGTCTTCCTGGCCAGCGTCTCCGGCTCGATCACTTTCACCAGCTCGGGCTTTCGGGGATTGGCCTTGGTGTCGAGGATGTGAATCCGGGACGAGTTGATCCCGGGCACGATGAGGTAGCGCCGCTCCACGTGCGGGTGCGGCGCCCAGGGGCAGAGGCTCGCGCTGCAGGCATTCCAGCCGAAGTGGTGCAGCTCGTCCCCGTTGTTCGGCATGTCGAACTGGCCGACCAGCCGGCCGTAGGACTTGGAGCCGGGCTTCACGTCCACCACCCCGATCGCGTCGGGCCGGGACGTCCTCGGGCTCAGCATCGCGAGGTACGCCAGCTCTTCCGCGGGAGCCTCAGCGGCCTGCTTGGCCGAGGGATAGAAGGTGGGATCAGGGCGCAAGGTGGGCATGATTCCTCCGAATAGGTATTCAGGCTATAGAAGCGATATGGGTAAATCGAAAAAGAGGCAAGAAGGGCGACGGGCGGAGGGGCGGAGGGGCGGAGGGGCGGAGGGAGCTTACTGAACAACTCTACCTAGCGCATTTGCCGGTCCTCGCCCGAGCTCGCCGCTGAAATTCTCCGCCCGGCAACCACTGCGGCGCCGCGGAATCGTTTGCGACCGCGATCGCCACGTCCCGCACGAACTCGGCGTACTGTTGGGATCCCTCGAGGTTCGGCTGGAGGGTCTCGTATTCATCGCTCGGCTGATGATAGTGCCGCTCCAGATACTCCTTCACTTTGGCATCGACGTACTGCTTCGATCCATTCACCGGCTCCGTCCCCAGGGCCATGTAGAGCGCGGGCACACCGGCCCGGGCAAATGGATAGTTGTCGGCCCGGAGGAAGAAGCCCTCCTCGGGGTAGGGATCAGGCGACACCTTGAGCCCGGACTTCCCGGCCACCTGTCGAATGGTTTCAGCCAGCGTGCTCAGCTCGATGCCGAGGGGGGCGGCATCGCGCTTCCGGCCCAGGAGCTCGATACCGTCGTCGAGATTGAGATTGGCGGTGATGCGGTCGACCGGGATCGGGCCGGAGCAGACGAAGGCGTGGGCACCGAACAGTCCCCACTCCTCCGCAGTGGTGAAGAGAAACGTCAGCGACCGCGGTTGCGGGTTCTGGGCGAACACCCGCGCCAGCGCGAGCAGAGCGGTCACACCGGATCCGTCGTCCAGCGCCCCGTTGTAGATCGAGTCGCCCTTCACCGGCTTGCCGATGCCGTAGGCATCCCAATGAGCGCTGAGCACCACGTGCTCCCGTGCGAGCGCCCACTCGTTCCCCCAAACGGTGCCAACCACATTGTGCGACCTCACCGTGCCGGTCTGGGTGCGGAACTTGACGGCCAGCCTGACACCGAGCGGGATGGCGCGGAATCCGGGAGTTTCCGCTCGCTGCAGCACCGCTGGCAGCGATCCTGCCTTGGGTGGAAGCAGCCGAGCGAACGCGGACTCGGTGATGCCGCCCATGAAGCGGAGCCCAGTGTCGCTGACGTCACCGGCGAGATAACGGGCCACCCGCACCGGTCCCTGGGTGAACGCGCCGTCCGGGCGGATCAGAAGGACACCGACCGCACCGCGACGCTCCATCCCGGCCAGCTTGTCGCTGAACCAGGAATAGCGCGACGCCCGCACTCCGTTGAAGCGCACCGTGTCGCCCGGGATGGTGGGCTCGCCGAGCAGCAGCACCGCGATCTTGCCCTTGAGATCGATCCCGGCGAAATCGTTCCACCGATACATCGGTGCGTCGATACCGTAGCCCACGAACACCAGCTCGCCGCCGGCCTGCACCTCCGGGCTCCGGCCGCCGTTGATGAAGGTCACGTCGCGCCGCGGATCGAGCTGGCCGGTAATTCTGCCGCTGAGCCGCGCCTCGACCGCGGGATACGCCGAGTCGGGCCGCTGCACCAGCAGCTCTACCGGCTGGAGCCAGGCCGCGGCGGTGTCGCCCCTGGATGGAGCGCCGCCTGGCTTCACGCCGAAGCTCTGCAGCTCGGAGATGAGATAGGCCGTGGTCAGCTTCTCGCCGAGCGTGCCGGGGTAGCGTCCCTCGAACAGGTCCGAGGAGAAAAAACGGAGCCGAGCGCCCAGCTCGGCGGTCGAGATCGCGAGTGAATCAGATTGTTTGGCCGAGAGCTGATGGGCCAACAGGGCCAGAGCGAGGCAGGAGAGTCTCATAGAGTTGAATTGAGGTTCTGCAATATCGGCGGTGGGATTGCTTCGGCGCCAGGCGCCTCGCAATGACCGCGTCCCTGCTTACCGCTCGCCGCTTATCGCTTACCTTCCTAGGCCATGGCCGACTCGGGCAAACAGGTCCAGCGCACCTATCTGGTGCTGATGCTGCTGTCCACGCTGTCGGCCTCGTTCATCTGGGGCATCAACACCCTCTTTCTGCTCGACGCCGGTCTCAGCAACACCGAGGCGTTCGCCGCCAACGCGTTCTTCACCGCGGGCATGGTCATCTTCGAGGTCCCCACCGGCGTCGTAGCCGACACCTGGGGCCGGCGCACGTCCTACCTGCTCGGCGCCGCGACGCTGCTGCTCTCCACCCTGCTCTATCTCTGGATGTGGCAGACCCATGCCCCGCTCTGGGGCTGGGCCATCGCTTCGGCGCTACTCGGACTCGGGTTCACCTTCTTTTCCGGGGCCACCGAGGCGTGGCTGGTGGACGCGCTCACCTTCACCGGCATCAGGGACCGATTCGAGGGGACGCTAGCCCGGGGACAGGTGGTGGGTGGAGCGGCCATGCTGGGTGGCTCGGTCGCCGGGGGGTTCATCGCCCAAGCCACCAATCTCGGTGTGCCTTACATCATCCGCTCGGTGGCGCTGGGACTCACCCTGGTAGCCGCGTTCGTCTGGATGAAGGATCTCGGGTTCACGCCGGACCTCACCCGGGGCGTGATGGTCGAGGTCCGCCGGCTCATCGGAGACTCGATCGACAGCGGCTGGCGCAACCCGCCGGTGCGCTGGCTCATGCTGGCCGGGTTGTTCGCCGGCGGAGTGGACATGTATGGCTTCTACGCCTTGCAGCCTTACCTCCTCCAGCTCTACGGCGATCCCAACGCGTTCGGCATCGCGGGGCTGTCGGCATCGATCGTCGCGGGGACGCAGATGGTGGCCGGCCTGCTCGTGCCTCATCTCCGGCTGCTGTTTCGTCGGCGGACCCACGCGCTGATCGCCATGTATGTGGCCGGCACCGCTTGCATCGCTGGCCTGGGACTGACCTCCAGCTTTCCAGTCGCGGTGGGGCTGGTGGTGGTATGGGGACTCAGTTTTGCGATGCTGATGCCGATCCACCAGACCTACATCAACGGCATCATTCCCACCAGACACCGGGCGACCGTGCTCTCGTTCGACAGCCTGATGAGCTCCGCCGGCGGTGTGGTGGCTCAACCCGCGCTGGGCCGAGTGGCCGATGTCGCCGGCTACCCCCGGTCGTACGTCGTAGGCGCGGCGATCCAGTGCATAGCGCTGCCGTTCCTGATTCTGGCCCGACGGGAGAAGGCGGACTCGGATGTGATAGAGGTGGAGGGTCGGAGCGGCGGACTGGCGGAGAGAGAGGGTGGTAAGGCGTTGATTCAATGACCTTCGCCGAGCTGGCTGTTCAGGTCGCTGAGATCGGGCGACACTGCTATGCCCGAGGCTGGGCCCCGGGCACCAGCGGCAACTTCAGCGCGACGGTGAGCCGCGATCCCCTGCGGCTCGCTATCACCGCCAGCGGAGTCGACAAGGGCGAGCTGAGCCCGGGCCAGGTCCTCGAGATCGACGCCGGGTGCAGGGTCGTATCGGGAGCGGGACGGCCTTCGGCGGAGGCGGCGCTGCACCTGGGGATCGCCCGGGTGCGGGGCGCCGGCGCGGTGTTGCATACCCATTCGATTTGGAGCACAATTCTTTCGGAGGCCGTCGGGGAGGACGGGCTGGCCATCGAGGGGTATGAAATGCTGAAGGGCTTGGCGGGGGTGGACACCCATCAGCACCGCGAGTGGCTCCCCCTTGTCGAGAACACCCAGGACTGGGTCGCGGCGATGCCCGAGGTCGAGGCGATGCTGGCTCGGCACCCCGATGCGCACGGCTTCCTGATCCGCCGGCACGGGCTCTACACCTGGGGCCGCGACTTGGCGGAAGTCAGGCGTCAGCTGGAGACGCTGGAGTTTCTATTGGAAGTGATGGGACGAAAGCGAGGTTTGACATGGCAAAGGTGAGGATCCCGGACCAGAACCGCACGCTCACCGACGAGGACGAGGTCACGCGGTACCTGGCCAGGCTGGGCATCGACTACGAGCGCTGGCCCGACGCGGAACGGGTGCCCGAGAGGGCCACGCCGGAGGAGGTGCTCGCCGCGTATGCGCCGGAGATCGAGCAGCTCAAGTCGCGAGGCGGGTACGTCACCGCCGACGTCATCGATGTCACCGCGCAGACCCCCAACCTCGAGGCCATGCTGGACAAGTTCCGAACCGAGCACTGGCACGACGAGGACGAGGTGCGCTTTATCGTACGGGGGCGGGGCCTGTTCCATGTGCATCCGCGGGACGACGCTCCGGTCATTGCCATCGAGGTGGAGGCGGGCGACCTGATTCGGGTGCCGAGAGGCACCTGGCACTGGTTCGATCTCTGCGGCGACCGGGACATCCGTGCCATCCGGCTGTTCCAGGACAAATCCGGCTGGACCCCGCACTACACCAACAGCGGAGCCGATAAGGGCTATCAGCCGCTCTGCCTGGGCCCCACCTACATCCCGGTACGGGCTAGGTCGAGCTGACGCGAGTCGCGGCGGTCCTGCTGGACATCGAGGGCACGATCACGCCCATCGAGTTCGTGCACCAGACCCTGTTCGGCTATGCCCGGGAGCGGGTGAGGGAGTATCTGGAGCGGCATTGGAAGGACTCAGAGGTCCGGGACGACGTCGGCCGGCTCGCGGCGGAGCACAAGAATGAAACCGATGCTGACCGACCCCCGTGGCGTGGTGATGTCGCGGGGGTCGTTGCTTATGTGCACTGGCTGATGGATCAGGACCGGAAGTCCACCGGGCTCAAGTCGCTGCAGGGAAAAATCTGGGAAGAGGGATATCGGTCGGGCGAGCTCAAGAGCGAAGTCTATCCCGACGTGCCTCCGGCGCTGGAGCGCTGGAAACGTCAGGGCATCCAGGTCGCCATCTTTTCCTCGGGCAGCGTCCAGGCCCAGCGATCATTGTTCCGGAGCACGCCGGCGGGCGATCTGACCCGCTTCATCCAGGCCTATTTCGACACGACAACTGGCCCGAAGAGGGAGCCTCGCAGCTATCAGGTGATCGCCCAGGCCCTGGAGCTTTCGCCATCCGACGTGCTGTTTGTCTCCGACATCCAAGCGGAACTGGACGCTGCGTTGGCGGCGGGGATGCAAACGGCCTTATGCGTGCGTGGGGCGGGGCCGGCACCGGTGGCGAGCCCGCACCCCGCTATTCATACCTTCGATTCCCGTGAGCTGGGTGTCTAGGGCATGGAAGCAGCGGTGGCGCCGGCGGTACATCGCGATCTCCTTGCGGTCAGTCTGGAGCGGGGCTCCGCCGTCTACCGTCGCCCTTCTGGTTCGTTCCGGTTCCACATGTAGGAGGCGATCCTCCACTCCCCACCTTCCTTCCTCCAGGCGGTCATGTAGGTGCCGCCTCCCTGGCGCACTTGCCCCTGGTCACGGAAGCGGACCTGATAGGTCCCGACTTCGTGGGCCAGGTCCCCGGATTTCGCCACTTCGATACGCAACGGTGTCCGCTCGAGCTGGAAGGCAGGACTCCGGAACTCGAGCGACCAGCGTCCGCTCACCGAATCCCGGCCGCGATACGCTGGAGAACCCTGGGGTGCGTAGACGGCATCCTCGGTATAGAAGCTCCCGATTGAAGCAGTGTCCCGACTCGTCAAGGTCTTCCGCCAGCGAAACTCGGCATCCCGGATGATCTGTTCATCGTCCTGGTGCTTGCTGGAACCCGGATTCTGGCCGCGAGCGGCCGAAGTATCCGACCCTGGTGAGGCCGGTTTGCAGCTTAGAATGAGACAGATTACGAGCGCGAAGTGCCTGCGCATATCCGCTCCTCTGTAAAAGAACCGGATGCTGCGGGTAGAAAGATCGACCCAATGGAGGTCACTTGTCGGCCCTACATCACCATGGGCGCGGAGCACACTTCAATATTGTCAGGAAGCTCGGGTAGCGGATGGGAGGTTTCTCCCCCCTCCCCGGCAGATTGGTTGCCACCCCCCGGCCGGTCAAGGGCTGTGACATCGCACCACGCGCAAGCCCGGACGTATATTCTACCGATCCCATCCAAACGGACCCCGCATGCGACCACTTTACCTCGCGCTCTGTCTTGCCGCTCAGCCCGCGGTTCTCGCTGCCCAGCGAGCTGCGCCCGCTGTCCCGGCTCTCGAGGTCGGCGCAGTGGCACCCGACTTCACCTTGAAGGGCGCCACCCGCTACGGCGTCCTCGCCCGCCCGATCCATCTCTCCGATTTCAAGGGGAAGACCGTCGTCCTGGCGTTCTTCTTCAAGGCCCGAACCAGCGGCTGAACGGTTCAGATGAACGCGTACCGTGATCAGTACGCGAAGCTCTTCAAGAACGGCCGCGGAGTGGTGCTCATCGCCATCAGCGCCGACCCCGACACCGCCCTCGCCTCCTGGGCGCGCGACTCGGAGTTCCCCTTCCTGTTCGCGAGCGACACCGGGACGGCTGTGGCCCGGAGTTACGGTGCCCTGGCCAACCAGCCAGGTCTGACCAACCGCAACCTGTTTGTGGTGGGCCCAGACGGGAGGATCGCCTACCGGGCGACTCCGTTCCGCGAGGTCGATGCCACCGCCTACACCGAGCTGAGTGCCGCGATCGACAAGCTTGCTCCGAGCCATCGAGGCGAGGGGACCGTAGGGCAGTAGGCCGCCCATGTGGGCGAGACCCAGAGCTCCAACCTCAGCGGTTCACTCGCTCCAAGCCGGCGCGAGCCTCGCGTGCATACGGCTCCAGCGGGGGATCGGGATGATCCCAGACACCGATCACGAACTGATAGGCCTCGATGGCCTTCTGACTCTCGCCCAGCCCTTCGGCGATGCGGCCTTGCTCCAGTCTGCCGAGAACGAAGAAGGGGCCCTCAAACCTCCAGACCCATTGATCGAGGACAGCTCCCGCCTGGCGGCCCTGCCCGGCCGCGGCGAGCAACTGGGCCTCGATGAGCTTCTCATGGCTGCAGACGTTCGCGATGCAGAGAGTGTCCGGGATGGCCTGAAAGAGCCCGAGCGCCCGAACCGAGTCGGCTCGAGCCAGGGCCAGATACGCCGTGGCCGCCCGATGGAGGTACCGGCCGCGGAGTTTCCCTGTAGCGCTCGGTTGGGTTCGACCCTCTTGCTCTGCGCGGACCGCGAACCGTGCCAGCGAGACTGTGTCCCCCTGCTCCAGCCACCAGGGAAGACCCTGCAGCTGGCGGGCCGGGTTGTTGAAGGGAGGGATCGGCCAGCTTCCCGGCTGGAATGCCCGTCGAAAGGTGGCGGAGGCCAGAGACTCCGGAATGGCTCCGAGGAGACTGAGGCTCAGGAATGGATCCATGAACGAGGTGAGATGCGAGGCGCTCGGGTCGAAGATCAATGGGCGATCCGTCTCGAAGGCCTCCCGAAGGTGACCCCGATAGGCCAGCCTGCCGGCCAGGATCTGATCGGTCATAAGTGAGTCGGTGAAGGGATCGCGCCCGCTGCGGCAGCGCCGGGACATCGCTCGGAAGAGGCGGACCCCTCCATCAGCGGAGTCCGTCCACCACTGGAGGTGATCGTTGCCGGCCGCGAAGAGCACCTCGGTGGTGGTGGTGTCGATCAGCCGAGCCACCTCCGGAGTATGTGACCGCCCGGGATCGAGCATCAGGGCGGCCAGCCGGACGGGAGGCGCATTGATCCCGGCAGGATCGAGGCGGAGGTATTCCGCGGCATACTTCCGCGCCAGGTCTGCGCGGTTCAGCCGAATCGCCAGGTGCACGGTATGCTCGTACGCCGGGGCAAACCCGGAATCTGCGGCGATCGCGCGCTGGAAAATTTCGAGTGCCTGGGCAGGGGTTCCTCCCAGGGGAGGATGCTGGTGAAATCGGGCGTCACCCAGCCGGTACCAGACCTCCGGGTCATCAGGATAGCTGCGGGTGGCCTGCTCCAGAGTTGAAACCCAGCGGTACGTGAAGCGGATCCGATCGGCGGGGTCGGTGGCGTCTTCGGCCGCGATCCAGAAGGAATCAGCGGCGAGCTGTATGCTGTCTTTGAGAGATAGCCGGTGATTCAGGACCACCGCTTTCCGGAGATAGTCCACTCCCTCCAGGTAGGATTCCTCATTCACCGGATGCCAATCGACCGCCGATCCCAGCTGTTTGAACGCAATGGCGAAGGTGCTGTCCAGGGTGGTGGCGCGGTCGTAATACACCACGGCAGAGTCCCAGATGCCGCGCCGGTAAAACTGCTCGCCCGAGAGAAATGCCTTCAGGGCAGAAAGCGACCGGGACCCCAGCGACAGCTGTCGCACCGACCCGATGGGCCGGTACCGCCCCAGCAGCTGAAGCACTTTCAGCCCCAGGGAATCGGCGAGGTCTCCGATTCTCGCCGTGTCGCCCTTGACCTCGAGATCGGGCTCGACCTGGCTCCGGGTCAGATCCAGCAGCGTCGCTCTCAGACTGACCGTGTCTTTTGACTTCCGTACGCTGCCGAACACCACCAGGCCCGCCCGATTGCGCCGCCCGAAGCGCTCGGCCGACACCCGGTCAGCGCGGCCGCGCCAGCGCTTGATTCCCACAGTCTGCGGGAGGGTGCGCAGCGGTCCAGCTCCGTCGAGATTCCGCGACAGGATGTCCACCATGCCCTCCTGCCAGAGCTTCAGTGAGGGGTCGAGCACGTCGAATGGTGCCACCGCGAGCAGGTTGGGATCGATCGGCGGAGCCGGCGGCCGGCTGCGTTGCAACAGAAATGCTCCCGCAGTCAGGGCGACCAGCCCAGTAATGGCGCCCCAGCGGCGCAATCCGGCCCGGGGCCGGCGCGGCGCGGCAATCTCCGGCGCATTCAAGGCTCGGGCAAACTCGGCCGCCGTGGCGAACCGGTCGGCCGGCGCACGGGCAAGCCCCCGGGCGATCGCGTGGTCGACCGCAGGAGGAACGCCGTCACGTACCACGCTGATGCGGGGGGCCGGTCCCGCGAATCGTTTCGCGACGATGGCCTGAGCCGTGGGGCCGGTGAACGGCGGCTCCCCAGCAAGCATCTCATAGATCACGCACGCGAGTGAGTAGAGATCGGCCCGCCCGTCCAGATGCCGATCTCCCGCCGCCTGCTCCGGACTCAAGTACGCCGGCGTGCCCAGAGCCAGCCCGCTCTCGGTCAGCCGCTCTCCACCTGCGGCGCTGAGTGCCAGCGCCAAACCGTAATCGGCTACGACCGCCTGACCACTCTCCAGCAGGATGTTTGCCGGTTTGATGTCCCGGTGCACGATCCCCCGGTCGTGGGCGTAGCCCAGGGCCTGCGCCACCTGACCAGCCAGCCTGAGCGTCACATCGAGTGCAAGCTGGCCCTCGCGCTCAAGCCGGGCTTGCAGCGACTCACCTTCGACATAGGGCGTGACGTAGTACAGCAGCTCGCCGGCGGCACCGGAATCGAAGAGTGGGAGGATATGGGGGTGGGTGAGCTGGGCCGCGACCTCGATCTCCCGGAGGAAACGGTCGGCACCCAGAGACTGACCGAGCTCGGGCTTCAGGACCTTGACCGCCACCCGCCGGCAATGCTTCAGATCCTCCGCCAGGAAAACCACGGCCATGCCTCCGACTCCGAGCTCACGCTCGACAGCATAGCGCTCGGCGAGCGCGCGTCGGAGGTGCTGCAGCAGGTCGGTCATCTCTCGTTCTTGGCTACCGCGAGCCGATTGAATCCTGGGATTCCTCGGAGCGGATTCCAGAACGGATGCGCGAGCGGAGCCAGCGTCTTTCTTTGCTGGGCCGAACGGCTCCCAGAATGCCGTCGATCTGGACGGAGATTCCGCCAAACGTCCTGAGGTGGAGCATGTTGCTCCGTTTGACTGGCCTTTGAGAGGCCTCTGAGTGGGTGTCCCTAACTTAGCGCCCGGATCGGGAACTGGCGACTTCAGGAGCCGGGAGGCTCTGAATCAGGGGGAAAGATGAATCGGATCGGGGTAAGAGGATGGGGATTGGTCACTGCGCTCGGGGCGCCGAGCTGCTGATGGGGTGCACAGTTCGGGCGCGAACGCAAGCAGGGCGCATTCGCTGGCCGATGACCGAGCCAGACCTCAGCCCCGGCATGTGGCCCTGATGTCGACAAGGACGGCTTCGCCCGAAGCCAGATCGATGATTACGTGGGCCGACCCCAGCAGATTGCTCGGGCTGCCCTGCCGCAGCATGCGGATGTGTTCGATCAACTCTTCTGTGCCGCCCGTAGTCGTGGTGATTACCTCATCGCGGAACACGTCCTGAACAATGTACCGGTCTCCGCTGACAAGGCCGGTTCCTTTGACATCGGCCCAGTTGATCTGGAGGCGGCTCTGCTCGCCACTTTCCCGGAACTGGAAATGCGCCTTTCCCGAAAGGGCGACCTCCTCCGCGGGCGGGCACTCGTTGAAGAAGGTGGCGTTGAGCGGCACCCATTGATTCAGGAACTGGCGTTCATCTCTGAGGTAGACCACGGACGCTGGATCGGACGACGTGTCACACGATAGCAGGCTGACCAGCGCAGCGGTGAGAATGGCACTGTGATTCATACAACCTCCGGGATCGCGAACTTTCTATGGTGTCAGTGGGCGTGTAAGGAGAGATACGGACATCGCAGTGCGGTTTGCGATTAAAAACAAGCCCCGATCGCCAGGGTCGCGACCGGGGTTGATTTCCCTAAAACGCTGGGAGCTACATACCGAGCGCCACGTTCAGACTCCAGAGCACGCCTTCATCCACGGACGCTTGCTGCTTGGCGCTGCCGGCCGCCTGGGGGAACTCGGCGTTGTTGACGGCCTCTGCAGCGGGAACTTCCCCGTTTGCGCCGAGTCCCGGCAGCCGCGTCCGAGTTACGGTCCCGTCGGGCATGAGTTGCCACACCGTCGCGTTCTCGCAGCCCTGCCCCACGATCATTCCTCTGCTGTTGACGTCCATCGCCCTGCCGCAGTTCTCCAAAACCTTGGCGATCCACTGTCCGGCCGCGTCCCTCTTCCAGTACACTGCGCGCGAGCCGCTCTGACCCACGATGACGTCGCCGCTGGGATCGATTCCGTTGGCAAAGGCGGTGCGATCGCCGGCCAGTGAGGGCAGCGCTGTCGCGATTCCGCTCGCGTCCCAGAAATAGGCCCGGGAGTATGGATCGCGTCCCACCCCCACTGCCTGCCCGCTCGCATTCACGTCTTCGATCCAGGCGTTGTTGAAGCCGGCGGGAACCGGAAACGTCTCCAACGCCCACTCGTTACCCGACTCCCGCCAGAGTGCGGGCCGCTCCTGAATCTTGCTGCCGCTCAGGCGGAAGGAAACGCTGCCTCCGATCACACGGCCCGAGGTCGTGGTAGCGATGGTGACGGCCCGCGAGCCGGCACCACTCTGCGGCAAAGCAGCAGAGATCCAGTTCCCCACCGGGTTGCTCCATACCACAGCCGCCCCCGACACGACTCCAACAACCGTGCTCCCCGCGCCATCGAGATCATACGCCTGCCCGGCGCCAAGATCCTGCATGCTGGAGCCGGACCCGGCGAAGAACGCGTGCTGCGACGAGCTCACCATGCTGTAGCCCACCGCCGCCCCCTGATCGTTCACGGCACGGGCCAGGGTGTTTCCGCCCAGCGTGCCGATGCTCTGTGCTGCGGTGACGGTGAACCGTTCCATCCCGATTCCCTTCTTTCGGGTGGAGGTGGTCACCGCCACGTCGTATAGATCAATCGCCGCATCCGGCGCCACGTCGATGGTGGCAACCAGCTCGGTCGAGCTCACGAAGCGGGTGCTCTGGACGCTCACCTTCGCATCGATCGCGCCGTCCCGCTCCCAGGACGCAACCGAACCCAGGTCGAACCCGGAGCCCAGAATCCGCACCGCGACTGTGGCATCGCCCTGGTGCGCATAGGACGGGAGCGCCGAGGTCACGGTCGGACCCGCTGTTGCCCGGGCCAGATCCGGCGGATTGTCACTGGGGTCGCTGACCGGTCCGCAACTGGAGATGAGCGCAGCCGCGAAGACACCGCAGATCAGCAGTGGCCGGATGCTAGGAGCCGGAAGTCGAGACATGGGAGCGATCCTGTATGGGAGAAAACCACGGCGATATCTCATGGTACGGACCCGCGGCTCCCTCTTGCGGACCTCAGCTCCCCTCGCCCATGAGGAAGTAGGCCGCCCAGTAGTACGGTGTTCCATACCGGGGGTCTTCCTTTATATCCCGCTGCGCCGCGGCCAGGGCATCGGCGGGGGAAAGGCGCCGCAGGTGGCCGTAGAACCGCTCGGCGAATTCCGCGGCACCGGCATCCTCGATCCGCCACAGTGTGGCAACCACGTTCCTGGCACCAGCATACAGGAAGCTCTGCCCCAGCGTGGTGAAGTCTTCACTCGGGGCAAAGTCGGTGGACCACGCCAGACCGAGCCCGGTCTCGCAGCCAGAGAGGTAGACCAGCGGGCTTCGAATCGGGAGATCGAGCAGCTCGTGGACCTCCAGCCGCCCATCATCATCGGAGCGTTCGCTGCGTCGGGCCAGATCGATCCGGGAGAAGAGCGGGTTCACTGTGTTGAGCACCCCGTGCGAGGCCACGTGCACCAGGTCTCCCCGGGCAAGTGCCTCCCGGACACTTTTCTCCGACGCATCATGTCCCAGTCGCACTGTGGCTCGGGCGAGCGCGCGACGGACACCGGCCGCCTCCACTCGCGTCGCCGGGAGCCGCTCGGGGTCAGGGGCGTACACCACGCCCGGAGGCCCTACGTTTCCGGGAGCCGGCCGTCTGCCAGCCCGGAGCCTCGGCAGCGCCGCGGCGTTGGGCAGAGTCCACAGCGAATAATCCTCGACCACGACGTGCCCGGTCTCAGGATTACGCAGTGCCGCAAACGGCAGATAATTGAGTACCCCGTGAGGGACCACCGCGATGCGAGTGACCCCGGCCAGTACCCCCGAGCGTTCGACCGGCCCCACTAGGATCTCGTGCAGCGCCTCGGCGACCTGCCGGCTCTCGTCCGGTGGCACCTGTCGCTGGCCAAAGAGATCCCGCGCGAGCCGCACCCTTGCTGCCAAATCGGACGCGGCGATGGGACTGGACAGCACCCGGAGTGAGGTAGGTGTGAGCGCGAAGATCAGCACCCGATCGGGCGTCACCAGATACTCCAGCAGCACCTCGCCAGGACGCAGCGCGCGGCGGATGTCCTCCGCACTGCTACCGCTCCCGCCGAGGAGCGCAGTGGCGCCCTGATCTTTGGCGCGAGCCCGGCTCACCAGCGCCTCGTACTCGCCCCGGGCTTCTTGCAGCCGTCGCGCCAGCTCGCTCGCGGTGACCGCGGTCTCCGGGCCCCGCTCTGTCGGCTCCGTCTCGTTCACCTCACCCAGTTTGGCCACCAGCACATCGATCCGCCGAAGCAGGACCTGCTGCTCGGTCAGGTCGAGCGCCGCTTCGCTCTGCACTCTTTGCCTGATCGAGGGCAAATGCTGCAGCAGCGCCTTGGCCCGCGCACCGTCAGCCACCGCGAAGGCCTCGTCCTCTCGGCCCAGCTGGAGCAGCATCACCGCGAGATCGGCGTAGACCGAGGACTTGGCGGCGAGATACGCGCTCTTGAGCGGACCAGATCCCATGTTGCCCCGGACCCGCTCGATCTCCGCCAGGGCGCGGCGCCCCGCCACAACGGAGGAGTCGAGGGATCCGACAGCACCGTAGGCTTGGGCCTGTAAGGCTGCGACCTCCCAGGCCGAGCCACTCAACGCGGATCGAAGATCGGCCCGGCCTGAGTGGAGCAACCGGAGCACCAGCCGGGGGTTCTGCGCTTTGCCGGCAAGACGCGCGCGGGTCAGCGCCACCTGGGCCCGCGCTATTGGGGCGTCCAGGTCGCGGGCGAGTTGGTCGGCGGCCTCCAGTCGTTCGGCCGTTGCCGCCGGCGACCCTCGACGGCTCGCGAGCTCGGCCAGGAGGAGAACATCGTGCAGCTCCTCAAAGAGGGCTCCTGCGAGACGGTGGGCTTCAAGGGCCTGCTCGGCCCCATTCTGAGCCGGCACCAGCAGTCCGGCGGCGGCGCGAATCGCGGCCTCCTGCCGAAAGTTGTTGGCCAGCTCGACCTGAAGGTTCAGTTCGCGATTGATCGCCCGGGCCTGGCTGTACATCTCGAGTGCCCGCTGGTCGTCGCCGAAGGTCGAGTACAGATCGGCGATGGTCTCCAGGTTGCTCGCCTCCTGAGCCCGCATCCCCAACTTCCGGGCGATCGCGATGGCGGTGTCCAGGGTGGCGAAGGCCTGGCCCGGTTGGCCCTCCGCCGCGTACGCGGTCCCCAGCTGCCCCAGTACATTCTCCAGTCCGGTCTCGTAATTCGCGGACCGGAAAAGGCGCTGGCCCTTCCGCAACGACTCGATCGCCGCCCCGGTATTGCCCAGCCAGACGTCCAGCATGCCCAGGTTGGTGAGGGCGCCTCCCTGCATCTTGGCATCCCCCAGCAGCCGGCCGGCTTCTTCCGTGGCGCGGAAGTTGGCGCGTGCCTCCTCAAAGGCGCCCAGTTCGGTCTGCAGCAGGCCCAGATTGTTGCCAGCCTTGGCCACGAGCTCGCGGTCGCTCTGTTCCCGTGCGAGTGACAGGGCCGAGCGGAAGAGATCGCCCGCCTCACGCAGCCGGCCCTCGTTCCAGCCGAGCAGCCCCAGCGCATTGTACGACTTGGCCAACTCAGTGCGATGGCCGCGCTGCAGCTTGAGCGCCAGCGCTCGTTCGCCTAGGGATCGGGCAGCGGGATAGTCGCCTTGGCGGTAAGCCGCGAGTCCCAGCCAGGTGAGCACCCGGGGCTCAGTCACCGAGTCGCTGGGCTGGGTCAATGCCAGGGCTCGCCGCCAGAGCACCCGGGCAGAGTCGAACTCTCCCTGGAAATAGATCTGCTCCCCAGCGGCAATCAGTGAATCGCTCGGTGAGACGCTTACGGGATCGGTGGCTGGGTAGGTTGTGCGCGCGGTTGAAGACCAAAAGCCACTCCCGGCCATAGCGAGGGTGACGCCGACCACCGAGAGCAACGCGGCCCGCTTCACCGGGGGGAGACCTCGAACCGCTGATCGCCTGAGGTGACGGACTGCAGGTTGGCCAGGAGCGCGTCCACCCGCCAGAAGTACGACTGCCCGGACTCGAGCTGCTGGAGCGTTGCAGGAGGTGGGGTGGCGACGGTGTCGCTGGTGCGACCGGTCCAGAGAACCTGCCCGTCGGCCGCAGAGAGCGTCACTTGATACAGCACGTCGGATGAGATCGAGCGCCAGACGAAGCGAAGCCGGCCGGCGTCCACAGCGGTTCCACGCGTTGGTCCGAGGGTGCGGACCGGCGGAAGACTCATCTCCTCAGCCGCGCGTACCGGCGAGGAGCTCGGCTGCTCAACCGCCGAGCGAGAGAGCAGGAGCACGCCGGCGAGTCCAGCGGCGGCCAGGAGCCCGGCGGCGAGGGGAAACACCCGTCGCTGGGTCCGCGATGGGGGTGCGGTCTCGAGAACCTGACTGGCCAGCACCAGGCGGCTCCGGCAGTACTCGCAGTCACCCAGGTGCGCCTCCACCTGGGCCCGTTCGCCGGGAGACAGCGCCGCCTCGAGATAGGCGGCTACCGCCTCGTCCGTCGGATGGTCCGCAGACGAGCTATGTGGCATGTGGGCTATCTGGGTGGTGAGGTGGAGCGCCATAACCCTTAGGTACGGACAGCATCGATCATCTTTGCTACACCACCGGATCCACCACTCCGCGGGCTCGAAGCAGCGGTCGCAGCTCGCTGAATAGTTGAGTGAGCCGGCGATAGGCGTGAAACGCGGACGGGAATCCCATGATCACCGCGATCCGGGGCACCGACAGGCCATCCTCGAAGCGGAGGCGGAGCAGCAGCCGGTCCTGCGGCGGGAGCGTGGCCAGCGCTTGCTGCAAGGCCCCGTCGAGCTCGGTTTGCCGGAGCTGCCGGTCGGGGTCG
>Ga0307410_10000198_pt1 | contig 22528 bp, 18 predicted proteins | sample 322Ometagenome_3_FD_203707 | JGI IMG/M metagenome (GOLD analysis project Ga0307410, IMG submission 203707) | Maize rhizosphere microbial communities from greenhouse at UC Davis, California, United States - 322HYB-O-3 | ecosystem: Host-associated > Plants > Roots > Rhizosphere > Soil | place... | reverse complement strand
ATCCCGAACATGCCGAGGTTCGAGACGGAGAACGTCGCCCCGGTGAACTCCTCGGGCCGGAGCTTCCGCTCGCGCGCGCGCCCGGCGAGCTCCTTGGCCTCTCGCGAGATCTCACTCATGCGCTTGCGGTCGGCGTCGAAGATGACCGGCACGATGAGCCCGTCCTCGGTGGCGACGGCCATGCCGAGGTGGACGCGGTTGAAGTACCGGATCTTGTCGCCGAGCCAGTGGGCGTTGACTTCCGGGTGCCGTGCGAGGGCGGTGGCGGTCGCCTTCAGGACGACGTCGTTCACCGAGACCTTGAACTCCGAGCCGGCGGCCGCCATCGCCTCGCGCATCTCGGTCACGCGCCCCAGGTCGAGCTCGGCGGTCAGGTAGAACGTCGGGATCGGACCGATGGACTCCGACAGGCGCCGGGCGATGGTCTTGCGGATCTGGGTGAGCGCGACGTCGCGGAAGTCCCCCTCGCGCGCCGGCGCCGGCGGTTGCGGGGCCGCGGCGGGTGGTGCGGCCGCGGGCGCGGCGGCGGCGGGCCGGGCGGGTGACGGACCGGTGGGTGCGGCCTCGATGTCTCGCTTGATGATGCGGCCTCCGGGCCCGGAGCCGCGCACGCTGGCGAGGTCGAGCCCGCGCTCCGAGGCCAGGCGCCGAGCCAACGGCGACGACCGGGCGCGCCCGCCGTTGTCGGCGGCGTGGGGTGCCTGCTCACTGACGTGGTCGTCGGAGCGCGGCATCGGGGTGCGTGGGGCGGGCGAGGCGCGGCCCGCCCCGGGGCCGGCGCCGCCGACGCCGGCCACCTTTTCCTGGGGGGGCATCGAGGCGTCGCCCTGCGACTCGTCGGACGACCGGGGTACCGGCGAGGCCCCCGCCTGTTCGCGGGTCTGCGCGACGACCTGCTCGGGCGGGAGGGGGGCGGCGTCCGGAGACGGTCGGGCACCGGCGGCGGCGGATCGGTCCGGGGCGGCGGCCGGCGCCGGCGCACTTTGTTGTTGGGGGGGGGGCCCCGCGGACCCGGCGCCCGCGGCGCCCGCGCCGCCGACTATGGCGTCGATGTTCTCGTCCGCGCCGGCAATCACGGCGATGAGCTGGCCCACGGGCGTCGTATCGCCCTCGTTGACGAGGCGCCTCCGTAGCACGCCGTCCCCTCGGGCGACGAGCTCCATGACCGCCTTGTCCGTCTCGACCTCGGCGAGCACGTCCCCGCTCTTGACGGGCTCGCCCTCGCCCTTCACCCACTTGACGAGGCGCCCCTCCTCCATCGTCGGAGAGAGCGCCTCCATGACGACCTTGGTTGCCATGCGAGATACCGGTGCGCGTTAGGTGTAGAGTGTTGCGCGTCGGGCGTTGCGCGTCTGGAGCCGCTCGGGACGCTCGGGTGCGCCGAGGTCAGCCCGAGCGGCCGTCACACGCAACCCGCAACGCGCAACACGCAGCACAGCCGTTCAGCCCTCACTCCAGGTACATCACCTTCTTCACCGCCGCGATCGTCTTCGGGGCATCGGGCTTGGCGGTCTTCTCGAGGCCCTTCGCGTAGGGCATCGGCGTGTCTGCCTGGTGGACGCGCAGGACGGGCGCGTCCAGGTGGTCGAAGCACTCGCGCTGGATGTAATCCACCACCTGCGCCCCGATACCGGAGAGCTCCCACCCCTCCTCGAGTACCACGGCGCGGTTCGTCTTGCGCACCGACGCCGTGATCGCGTCCACGTCCATGGGGCGGACGGTGCGGAGGTCGACCACGTCCACGCGAATGCCGTCCTTCGCGAGCGCGTCGGCCGCCTGCATCGCCACGAGTACCATCTTACCGTGCGTGACGATGGTGCAGTGGTCTCCCTCGCGCTTCAGGTCGGCCTTGCCGATCGGCACGACGTACTCGCCCTCGGGGACCTCGCCCTTCGTGTTGTACAGCATCTCCCCCTCGAGCACGCACACGGGGTTGTCGTCCCGGATGGCAGCCTTGAGGAGTCCCTTGGCGTCGTACGGCGTGCCGGGCGTGACGACCTTGAGGCCCGGGATGTGGGCGAGCCACGACTCCCAGGCCTGCGAGTGCTGCGCCGACAGTTGCAGCGCCGCGCCGTTGGGTCCGCGGAACACCATCGGCATCGGGAACTGGCCGCCCGACATGTACAGCATCTTCGCGGCGGCGTTGACCACCTGGTCGAGCGCGAGGAGGGCGAAGTTCCACGTCATGAACTCGATGATCGGCCGGAGCCCGACCATCGCGGCGCCCACGCCCACACCGGCGAAGCCGAGCTCCGTGATCGGCGTGTCGACGACGCGCATCTCCCCGAACTCCTGCAGGAGCCCCTTGGACACTTTGTACGCGCCCTGGTACACGGCCACTTCCTCGCCCATGAGGAAGACCCGGTCGTCGCGCTGCATCTCCTCGCGGAGCGCCTGATTCAGGGCGTCGCGGTATGTAATGACAGGCATCTGTGCTCGGTCCGGTGTGTGTTGCTCGGGAGTCGGGCTGCAAACCCGCCTCCCGCCTCCCGCCTCCCGACTCCCGGCCGTTCTCAGTCCGCGGCCACGGCAGCCTCGGTTTCGGCGTCGCTCGTCGTGTCCACGTACACGTCTTCGTACAGCGCCTCGGCGGGCGGCTCGGGGCTCTGGTCGGCGAAGTCCCAGGCGTCCTGCACCTGGGCCTTCACCTCCTCGTCCATCCGCGCCACGTCCTCCTCCGCGATCTCGCCACGCTCCTGCATGGTCGCGCGCAGCAGGGCGATGGGGTCGCGCTTCAGGTACTCGTCGAGCTCCGCCTTCGTGCGGTACGTCCCACTCACGGCGTCGCTCATCGAGTGCCCCATGAAGCGATACGTGCGGACCTCCAGCAGCGTCGGGACCTGCTGCGCCCGCGCGCGCCCGACGGCCTCGCCCACCGCCTCGCGCACGGCGAACACGTCCTGGCCGTCGACGACGGCGCGCGCCATGTCGTACGAGCAGGCGCGCTCGTAGATGTCGTTGATCGCCGAGGCGCGCTCGATCGCCGTGCCCATCCCGTAGCGGTTGTTCTCGATGATGTAGATCACCGGGAGCTTCCACAGGGAGGCCATGTTGAGCGCCTCGTGGAAGGCGCCGTTGTTCACCGCCGCCTCGCCCATGAAGCAGACGATCACTTGGTCGCCGCCGCGGTACTTGATGGCGAAGCCGACGCCGGTCGCGATCGGGATGTGCCCGCCGACGATGCCGTGGCCGCCGAGGAAGTTCAGGTTGCGGTCGAACATGTGCATCGAGCCGCCCTTCCCGCGCGCGCACCCGTCCACGCGGCCGAACAACTCGGCCATGACGGCGCGCGGGGTAATGCCGCGGGCGAGGGCCTGCCCGTGGTCGCGGTAGGTGGTGATGACGTAATCGTCGGCGCGGAGCATGGAGAGCGTCCCGGTGCTCACCGCCTCCTGCCCGATGTACAGGTGACAGAAGCCGCCGATCTTGCCAATGGCGTACGCCTCCGCGCAACGCTCCTCGAACCGCCGCTGCAGCAGCATGGAGCGGAGCAGCGTCCGGTCGAGCTCGGCGTCGCCGCCGGCGCCGTTCTTCCGCTCGGGCCGCGGCTCGACCTTCTGGTCGGCCCTCGCGGCCGCTCTAGGCTCGGTCTTCTTCTTGGCCATTGATCGTTAGGTACGAGGTACGAGGTGCGAGGTACAAGCGGGCGACGGGTGCCGAGGCTACGGGCTCGTCCCTCGTGCCTCGCCCCTCGCCCCGGCCGTCGTCACACGCCCGCCGCCTGGACCTGCTCCCACGCGTGATAGCTGCTCCGCACCAGCGGTCCGCTCTCCACGTGCTTGAAGCCGAGCTCCATGCCGATCTCGTAGAGCTGCCGGAACTCGTCGGGCGTGACGTAGCGGTCCAGCGCGATGTGGCCGTCCGAGGGGCGGAGGTACTGGCCTAACGTGAGGATGTCCACGTCGACGGCGCGCAGGTCCTTCATCACGTGCACGACCTCCTCGTTCGTCTCCCCCATGCCGAGGATGATCCCCGTCTTGGTGGGGATGTCGGGCGCCACCTGCTTGGCGAAGGTGAAGATGTCCATCACCCGCGCGTAGCGCCCCCCGGGCCGGCACCGCTTGTAGAGTCGCGGCACCGTCTCGGTGTTGTGGTTGTAGATCTCGGGGCGGGCGTCGAGGACGAGCCGGATCGAGTCCTCGTCGCCCTGAAAGTCGGGGACGAGCACTTCCACCGAGCACCCGGGCACGCGCTCGTGGATCTGGCGGATCGTCTCGGCGAACGCCCACGCCCCGAAGTCGGGCAGGTCGTCGCGGTCCACCGACGTGATCACCGCGTGCCGGAGCCGCATCTCGGCCACGGCGTCGGCGACGCGCTCGGGCTCCGCCGGGTCGTACTTCGGCGGCCGCCCGTGAGCGACCGCGCAGTAGGCACAGTTCCGCGTGCAGACGTCGCCGAGGATCATGAACGTCGCCGTGCCGTGCTCCCAACACTCGCCGACGTTCGGGCAGTGCGCTTCCTCGCACACGGTGTGCAGGTCCAGGTCGCGCATGAGTTGGCGGAGCCGCAGGTAGTTCGGACCACCGGGCGCCCGCACCTTGAGCCACGGCGGCTTCCGCTCGGGGAGCGGCTCCGCGCGGTGCCGTCCCATGATCTGATACAGAGTCTCGCCCATCGTCCAAAGGTCAGAAGGTCGGACGGCCGGGGTGCGCCTCCGCACAGGGCGTGCTCACACCCCGCCAGGCAAGCGCTAGTCGGGCCGAAATGTAGCCATCCGCCCAAGACGAGGGTAGCGCGGCGTAACTGGCGAAACGAGAAATAGGCGGTTCACTGCTCGGTGAAGCGCTCGACCCTGAACGGAGTCACGTCCAGAGGGGGGGGAGTCCCTCGAGCGATCGCCGCCAGGCACGCGCCGGCGAGCGGCGCCAGAAGCACGCCGTTCCGCGAGTGTCCGCACGAATAGAGGAGTGCCGGCCAGTCGGGGTCGGCACCGAGGATCGGCAGGAGATCGGGCGTCATCGGCCGGAGGCCCGCCCACACGCTCAGCGTCCGACTGCGGCCGAGGCGCGGCGAGACCGCGGTGGCGATCGTGCGCAAAGCCGCCAGCCCGCTCTCCGTGTGCGACGGGTCGAAGCCGGCCTGCTCGCTCGTCGCGCCGACGAGGGTGCGACCGTCGGCCCGCGGCACGGCGTACCCGCCCCCGCCGAACACGACGTGGCGCAGCCCGTCGAACGCCACGGCCATCATCTGGCCGCGCACGGGCGCAACGGGGAGTGCCCGCGGGAGGCCGGCGAGCTGCGGCGCCCACGCGCCGGCAGCGAGCACGAGGCGCTCCCCCGAGTACACTACGCCGCCGCGGGTCTCGACCGCCGCCCCGCCGGCCCGCAGTGTGACCCGGTCGGCGGCGGCATGGACCATCCGCACGCGGGGGTGTCGGGCGAGCAGGCGATGGAGGGCGCGCAGCAGCGCTAGGTTGTCGACGGCGCCGTCGGCGTGGTGCACGAGCGCACCGGCGGCGTGGGCAAGGTCAGGCTCGAGCGTTCTCAGCGCCCCGCGGTCCACCCAGCTCGATCCGGCGCCCACGGCGCCACGGAGCGCCGCCGCGTGACGCTCGTCGGCGGCGACCTCCAGGATGCCGCGTCGGTCGAGGGGCACGGCGACCCCGGTGCGCTCCTGGAGCGCCGCCAGGTAGTCAGGATAGTAGTCGCGAGCGGCGAGCGCGAAGGCGCGGGCGGGGCCTGGCAGCGGGGCTACGGACGGGGCGAGCACGCCAGCCGCCGCCGGCGACGCCTCTCCGCGCCGTACGTCCGCGAGCACGAGCACCTGGGCTCCCTGGTCCGCCAGGGCCGCCGTCGCGGTCAGGCCCGCCAGCCCTGCGCCGACGACGATCAGGTCGGCCCCGTCCTCCGAGCCGGCCGAGCTCACGGCGTGCCGGTCCGGCGGAGAGTCACGGGCCGACGGCGGCCGCCGTCGTCGCGGCGGGTGTCACCGGGGGGCGCGTCGCCCGTCCTTGGCGCCTGAAACCCGCCGCCGACACGCGCCGTACGGCGATCAGACTTCTGGGGAGAACTCGCACATGCTCCGCACAATCTTCACGATCGGGCTTTTCGCCATCCTTGGGCTGTTCGCGCTCAAGTTGATGTTCGGCATCTTGCCCGCGCTCTTCGGCTTGCTCTTCTGGTTGCTCGGGTTGGCGATCAAGATCGCGCTCGTCGGCGGCTTGGTGTACCTGGTGATCCGGATCTTCAGCCCGGACACCGCCCGTCGGCTCCGGGAGAAGTGGTCGGGCTCCACGATGTAACACGATGTGAGCAGTAAGCACGGCAAGCGTATCTAACTCGGCCCACCGGAGCGTCACGCCGGCCAACGGGCTGTCCCGTTCGCGGGACGAACGCCGCACTACTCTCCGTGTCCGTGCGACGTGCTAACCGAAGGCGGAGGTCGGAGCTGGGGCTCCGGTCTCCGCCTTCGGCCTAACGGCGGCTCGCTGGACGGCGGCTCTCGGCGCTCGGAGTACTGCGGCTTTCGGCTCTCGGCTCTCGGCCCTCGGCTGACGGCGGGAACCGCGGGAGGGCGTCCCTCACGCCGAGGGGTTCCTCACCACCGCCCCAGCCGACCGCCGAGGGCCGCCGTCCAGCGAGCCGCCGTCTTACCCGGCCTCATCGAGCCGCTCCACGACGGCCCATGCCAACAGCGGCACCATGATCTCGTGGTGCCCGGTGATCTCGTAACCTTTGCCGCTGTGCAGCGTGGGGCGCTGCACGACGTTCATGCGGGGCCGGTAGTGGCGCTGCATGTCGAGATCGCACGTCACGAAGTGTTCCGGCCGACCGCCGTTCAAGTTGCGCGCGATGGTGAGGGCCTTGAGGAACACCTCGGGCATGATGACGGCGCTTCCCAAGTTGAGCGCCACGCCGCCATCGTCCAGCGACTCGATCGAGGCGGCGAGCCGGCGAAAGTCCCGGTGGCTGGTGTCGCCGATCGCCGCCCCACTCGCCGCCGGGTGCTGGTGGATGATCTCGGCGCCGAGGGCGGCGTGCACCGTGGCTGGCACCCCGAGCCGGTATGCGTTGAGGAGCACGGAAAGCTCGGGGTGGGGGAGTGCGTCGAGCGAGTCCAGCGCCCGGGCGACTGCTTCGCCCATCCCCCAGCCCTGGCGCATGCCCGCGACGAACGCTTCGTTGAGGCCGCGCCCCGTCTCCTCCGCCATGCCGAATGTGCCGTCCCGCAGCCCGGCGGCCACGTCCTCCGACGTCCCACCGAACCGCGCGATCTCGTAGTCGTGGATCGCGGCCGACCCGTTCATTGCCACGTGCGTGATGACGCCGCGCCGCATGAGATCCACGAGCAGTGGCGCGAGCCCCGTCTTCACCACGTGCCCGCCCAACATGGCGATCACGCCGCGCCGGCGGCGGGCGGCGCCCACGATGGCGTCGACGACGCGCAGGAGATCGCGCGCCACGAGCACGTCGGGGAGCGCGCGAAGGAAGGCGCCGAAGGAGCGGTCGGCGCGCGGCGGCGCGGAGAACTCGTCCGCCCGCACCTTGTTCGGGCGCCGCTCGATCGGAACCGTGCGCACCCGGGAGAGGTCCGCCTCGCGCGCCGGGGGGTGCGAAGCGGGCGGACCGATCGACGCCGGTGAGCCTGCCTCGGCCGGCTCCACGGGCGGCGCGGTTACTGACCCTGAGCCGAGCCGGCCGTGTTCGACGTGCCGGGGCGGTAGGACTTGAGATAGAGGTTCAGCGACCCGAAGGAGAGCTGCGACTTCATCTGCAGCATGATGCGACTCTCGTCGTCGGAGAGCCACAGCTCGGCCCGCCCGTTTTCCGAGAAGATCCCCTTGGCCTTGATGATCGGCTGAATGACGATCGCGTTGTACGTGCCGGCCGGCACCTTGACGCGCTCGCGGCGCAGTACGCGGATCCGCACCGGATTGCGGTCGGGCCTGAAGTAGCGGTCGAAGACGTAGGTCTGCCCCGTCTCGAGCGGGATCGTGCGGATGAAGTACAGGAACGACCCGTCGTCGAGCGGGTGCGCCACCGTGGGCTGCGGCTCCTTTCCCTCCTCCTCGTAGACGCTGCGCTCGGGGTAAATCTCGTAGCGCCGCTCGCGCTCGCGTCCCCCCTCTTCGAAGTCCTGGACGTAGCGGAGGGAGGAGAAGGTCTCGACGTCGATCCAGCTGCTCATCACGTCGTTGACCTTGTAGAAGAACGTGCCGCCCTTCACCCGGAACTGCGTGTGCCACGTCTGGCGGCCGCGCACGTCCTCGATGCCGAGGACCTCCATGCTCCCGTTGCCGACCTTCATCGGGCCAAACCGCACTTCGTACGACATGCGCTCGCCGACCCGGAAGGGCGCAGTCCGAGCGACGGCCTGGGGCGCCTGGGGTTCCGCCTGGAATGCCGCCTGCGAGATCGGGAGGGCGAGCGGACGCGGCGTCAGCGCTGGTCCGGATGACTGCGTCGGGGCGCCGTGAGCCGTTGCGAGGGCAACTGAGGCCAACAAGAGCTTCACTGTCACTGGGTGGGTGCGGTGAGGCGTCGGGCGCGAGCGGCGCGCCCGAAGCGGTACAAACTCATGGCGTCCGCGAACGGGCGCACGCGACTCTCACGCGGACGAACGTCGTAGCGCGGCGGGAGGGTAACAGTGTCTACACGGCGCGCGGCCGGGAGTGCCCGCACCAGGAGCTCGACGTTCGCCGCCCACCCATCGGTGGTCACGAGCGGGGCGTCGCCGACCGCCTTCAGCATCTCGCGGACCAGGGAGATGCGATAGAGGCGGAAGGCGCCGAAAGGATCGGCGACGCCCTGGACCGCCACGAAGGGCTTGAGCACCCAGGGCGCCACGCGTCGCAGCCGCCGCACGGCCACCGGGGTGCCGTCCGCCTGCCCGCGCTCGGCCACGACCACGTCCGCCCCCCCCTCGAAGCGCTTCACCAGCTCGGGCAGGTGCTCCGGCTGGTCGGTGAAGTCCCCCTGCATCACGACCATCGCATCGCGGCGGGGGTAGCGGGTCCGGGCGGCCACGGTTCGGGCCAGTGCGTCGAGCGCCGCCGCGTAGCCCTTGTGGGCACCCCCAGGGATCACCGTCAGCGGGAGCACCTCGGTGTAGGGTGCGAGCGTCTCCAGCGTCGCGTCGGTGCTCCCGTCGTCGTACACCAGGAGCTCGTACTCGCGAGAGTACTCCTGGAACACCTTTCGGATGCGCCAGAGCAGCACCCCGATCGTGGGGGCCTCGTTGTAGGCGGGAATGCAGATGTAGAGCACGGGGCCTCTTGTCAGTCAGTCCGGCGGTGCGGCGGCGCGACTGCTGAAATGTCGCCGGCTCGCCGGCGGCTCGCCACCCTGACCACGCAGGCCGCCCTCGCGACCAGTCTGGGAGCGTTCGGCTCGCTTCGCCCTCGCGTGCCACCCCGGGCAGGGCGTGTTGGAGGCCGGGTGTGGGACGAGGGCTCTCCGCGCGCGGCTATGCGCGGTGCTGGGCCCGCGCGGCTACGCGTGCGCCGTGCCGCGCGTGCCCAGCACCGCGCGGTAGACGCGGACGGTGCCGCTCACCATGTGTGAGACGTCGAACGCGCGCGCCCGGGCGCGGCCGGCACACGCCAAGCGCTCACGCAGCTCGGCGTCGTCCGCCAGGCGGGCGGCGCGGGCCGCGAACGACGCGACGTCGCCGGGCGGGACGAGGAACCCACTCGTGCCGTCCTCGATCAGCTCGCGGAGCCCGCCGACGGCGAACGCGACGGGCGGAACGCCGAGCGCCATGGCGTCGATCACGGCGGTACCGAGTCCCTCGGCGCTCGAGGGGTGCCAGAGCACGTCGAGTCCGGCCATGGCGGCGTGCACCTCGTCGACGAAGCCGGCGCGGAACGCCTCCACGCCGCCGATCGTACACGGGCCGATGCTCGCGCCGCCGAGGAGCAGGAGTCGCACCCGGGCGCGCGTGACCGGGGGGAGTCGCTCGGCCAGTGCGGCGAGCATGGCCACCCCTTTCTCCGCCGTCATGGCGCCGACGACGCCGCAGAGCACCGCATCGAGTGGCCAGCGGCACTCCGTCCGCCAGTCGCGCGGCCGGTCGATGACCGGCGTCGGAACGCCCGAGTGGACCACGTCGATGCGCGCCGGGTCCACGCCGCCGGCTACCATGACGTCGCGGACGGCTCGCGAGATGGCAATGAAGCGCGCCACCCGGCGGCCGTACTTGAGCCGCACGCTCTTGGGAGTGAACGGCACGCGGCGCGTTACGACGAGCGGGACGTCGGGCCGGCCGACCAGAGCGGCGAGCGCGATGGCGTGCGCGCGCGCGTCGTGGGCGTGCACGACGTCCGGCCGCCACGTGCGGATCAGCGCCCGCAGCCGGTGGGCCGCGGCGAGGTCCCAGTCCCCGCGCATCGCCACCGACGACGCGGCGAGGCCCCGCGCCCGGAGCCGCTGCACCAGTGGCGCATCCGGCGGCCCGACGACGAGCGGCTCGTGGCCGTCGGCCCGCATGGCGCTCGCGAGCAGGAAGACCTGGCGCTGCCCCCCCCGCCACTCCCGCCCCGCGTCGAGGTGGAGTACCCGCAGTGGTGCCTCGACCGGCGGCCCGCTTCGGGTGCCGGCGATCCGCGGCCGCTCGACGTCACTGGCCTGTCCCCGCGCACCCGGCTGTGGGGCACCCTGCTTGCCACTCAACTGCACGACCCGTAGCCTCTATCCATGCCCTGAAGGGTAGCGGCGCCCACCCCCACCGTCGAGGGTTCCATGCACCGCCCAGCCGCACGTGCGGCCAAGCTCGCGGGCCTCGCGCTGCCTACGACCGCGCTGCTCGCCATCGGCTGCCGGACCTCTCCGACCGCGACGCCGCCAGCCACGCAGGAGGTGACGGTTCAGGAGCTCCGGCGCGACCTCTACGCCTTTGCGGCCGACTCGTTTCTCGGCCGCGAGACGGGCACCGAGGCGGCCGACCGGGCGGCCCACTTTCTGGCCGACCGGCTGCGGGCCCTCGGTGTGGAGCCGGCGGGGGACAGCGGCTTCTTCCAGCGCGTCCCCCTGCTGCGGGGTGGCTACGGACCGGGCACGCGCTTCGAGGTCGCGGGGACGGGGGGCGGCACGCCGCTCGCCCTCGGCACGGACCTGGTGCCGCTCCCCTCGCTCGGCCGCGGCACGGCCCCGCCTCGCCTGCGGGCGGAAGGCGATCTGACGTACCTCGGCTACGTGAGCAGCCCGAACGCCACCGGCGGCCGGGCGGACGACGTCGCCGGCAGAGTCGTGGTGCTGGTGAACGGCGCGCCGCCGGGCACCGCACCGGCCGAGCGGGCGTCACTCGAGGCGGAGGGGCGCATCGGCCCGAGGCTCCGCGAGCTGCTCCCCCTCAAGCCCGCCGCCGTCATTGTGCTGACGCAGGGCAAGTCGGCCGACTTCGTCAGCCAGCTCGCCAGGCGTCTGACACTGGAATCGGGCGACGGGCTCTCGGTGGGCGAGCCGGACTCCGCGCGCACGCTCCCCATGATCCTCCTCGGGCCCGCGCGCCCGGGGTCGCCGCTGCTGCCCGAGGGCTGGCCGGAGCGCGGCGCTCCGGGCCCGTTGGCCGGCCGCCGGTTCAGCGCCCGCGTCGATAACGCCTTCACCGCCGTGAACGTCGTCGGGGTCGTGCGCGGGCGCGACGCGGCGCTCAACGGCAGCTACGTGGCGTACGGCGCCCACTACGATCACATCGGCGTCCAGCACGGCGTCGCGGGTGACTCGATCGCGAACGGCGCCGACGACGACGCGTCGGGGAGCGTGACGCTGCTCGCCCTGGCGCGGCTATTCACCGAGAGCGCGCGGCCGCGCCGGTCGGTGCTGTTCGTGTGGCACGTCGGCGAGGAGGAGGGGCTCCTCGGGTCCGACTGGTTCACCACGCACCCCACGGTGCCCATCGACTCGATCGTCGCGCAGATCAACGCCGACATGATCGGCCGCAACGCGCCGGACTCGATCTACATCGTGGGACCGAACGCCGCGCCGAACGGGCAGAGTCGCATCCTCGGCCAGGTGCTCGACTCGGTGAACGCGGCCCGCGCGCAACCGTTCCTCGTCAATCGCGAGTGGGACTCGCCGACGCACCCGGAGCAGATCTACTTCCGGAGTGACCACTTCAACTACGCGCGGCGCGGTGTGCCGATCGTGTTCGTCACGACGGGGCTGCACGCCGACTACCACCGCGTGACCGACGAGCCGGACAAGATCGACTACGGGAAGCTCGCGCGCGTCGCCATGCTGATGAACGACGCCGGCCGCGCCCTCGCCGACCGCCCGACGCGGCCCCGCTAGCGTGCCGCCGGCGCCCCGCAAGGGGGGCCGGCGGATGAACGCGGGTCCGTCCCGACAACGACAACGCTCCTCTCCGGGAATCGGGGAGGAGCGTTGTCGATTCAGAGGACGGACCCGCGGCCGTCATCGGCGTGCATCGGCGTGCATCGGCGTGCATGGGCGTCTCTCCGCGGCCGCTCTTGCACTTCGCCAGACCGTCGTGCATTCGCCGCCCGTGTTAGCACCCGGGCGCGGCGAGTGCCAGCGACGGCGCTGCGGGGCGTTTCGCCGAACGCCGTGGGGCGTCCATTCTCTAGGTACCGCAGCGGCGCGGCGCGGTCTGCCTTACGCGGCGGGCGGAACCGCGCTAGCACGGAAGATGTATAGGTAAGGTGTGCATGATAGGTGTGCGTGATAGGTGTGGATGCGTGCGCACGGCGTGACCGACACGTGAGCGGAGGGCTCATGATTCTCGCTGACGTTCGCCGCAGGTTGGGACGGGACGACGCGCAGCTCGCGCTGCGCCTGATCGCGCGCGGGTCGAGCGCGGAGCAGGAGCGCGGGGAGGAGGCGCTGCGCGACGGCGGCATCGACGCGCTGCTGGACGACCCGCGCCTCCTGCCGGCGCTCCTCGAGGCGCGCCACGGCGCGCACGCCTCGTTCCCGCTGTTCGCGTACGTAGTCGTGCGGCACGCGCTGCGGCGGGCGGGCGAGGACGACCGCGTGCTGGCGGATTACGTCGCGGCCATCCTGCTGCACTTCGGCCTCCGCGACCGGGCGCACCGCGTCTCCGAGGCGGACGACGAGCGGTACGACACGCTCGCGGCGCTGACGGGCGACGTCGACGGCCCCGACGCGCGCCGCGCGTTCCTCGTCCGCCAACATCTCGGGAATTACGCGCTGTGGATGGCGGGCCTGTTCCCCGACTTCATCGAGAACCGCCGCTGGCGCCGCGGCGGTCCCGATTTGGACTACTACGAGGAGTTGGGGCGCCGCGGCTTCCGCCTGGCCGCCGACCACCGGATCGCCGCCGAGCACGGACTGGCGCCGCTCTTCCACCTCGCCGCGGAGCGCTTCCCGACGCTCCGCGTGGCGCTGAACGACGTGAGCGACACGCTGCTCTTCCCGCACCACCACACACCCGAGCGGCTGATGCGGCAGGTGAAGGACGCGGCGCGGTGGACCGTGCAGTAGACGGCGCAGTGGACGGCGCCGTAGACGGCGCCGTAGACACTGCACGAGACCGTACACGAGCCGGCGCGCTCCACGGCGCGCTGGCGCCGCGCACTGACGTGGCGGACTCACACGGTGCACTGAACGGCCGGGCGCCGCGCGACGAGCGGTGCGGGAGGGTGGTGCGCGAGGCTGTTGCGGGAGGGCGCGCTCGGCCTGTATCCTACGGCGGCTGAGCCGCGACCCTCGGCCGCCGGCCACGCGCCCCGGCGAGCCCCCGCGGGCCCCCCGCGACACCTGCCTCCCAGCCCCACGCCCGGCCTGCACTCCCCGCATGTTCGACAAGTTCCGCCGCTCCCTCGAGGACGTCTTGAACGGCGCGCGCTCGCCCAGCGAGCGGCGCGAGGCGATCGCGCGCATGAAGGAGACGCTCACCCTGGCCCGCGTGGGCCTCGACGACCTGCGGACCGGCGTGCGCGAGGCGCGCCAGCGACTCGAGGCGGAGCGGCGCGAGCTGGAGACGGTCCGGCGGCGCAAGGGCCTGGCGGCGGGCATCGGCGACGCGGAAACCGTGGCGGTCGCCGAGCGCTACGAGCGCCACCACGCCGAGCGCGTTGCCGTGCTCACGCGAAAGGCGGAGGCGCAGGAGAGTGAGCTCGCGCTCGCCGAGGAGGAGGTGGCGGCCATGGGGCGCGAGCTGCAGGCGGCGTTGCGGGGCGGGTCCCCCAGCGGGGCCTCCCCCGCGGCGGGCGCCGGGGGCGGCACCGAGGCCGGCGGCGACGGCGCGTCTGATGCACAGGGCGTAGAAGGGTCCACGCCGGACGACGATCAAGCGTTGGACGCGCTCGACGCGCTCGCCCGCTCGCGCCGACGCGCGGCGCGCGAGGCCGCAGCCGAGGAGCGGCTCGCCGATCTGAAGCGGCGCATGGGGAAGTAGCGATCCGGTACCGTCGTTCCACACTCGCCCTGCTGGCCGCGGGATTCTGCCCGGCCGCAGCCGCGGCGCAGGACACCACGAAGGTGGCGCGGGACTCCGTGCAAGCGATCCGCGATAGCGTGGTCGCCGTGCGGGACTCGGTCCGTACCGCCGCGCGCTGCGAGGGGCAGACGATCACCCAGATCGACGTCAGGCCTCAGCCGCCCGACTTCGGCGGGATCGTGGCCCGGTCGCGCTTCCTCTCGCGCACGATCGAGACGCTGCACGCGACCACGCAGCCCGACGTCATCCGTCGCTTCCTGGTGGTCGAGGCGGGCCGGCCGTGCACGGAGCTGCGTCGCGCGGAGTCGGAGCGCATCCTCCGCGCGCAGCCCTTCCTGGCGGACGCGAAGATCAGTGTGTACCGAGACCGGGGCGGCGTGCGGCTCGACGTCTATACAGTGGACGAGACGTCGTTCCTCGGGGGCCTGGCTGTGGGGGGCGGGGCGCCGCGGCCGACGGTGCTCAAGCTCGGGAACCAGAACATCGTCGGGCGCGGGATCTACGCCGACGCCGAGTGGCGCGATGGGTTCTTCTACCGCGACACCTACGGGGCGGGCTTCCGCCACAACCAGCTGTTCGGGCGACCGTACCAGCTCTCGGCCGAGGGGGTCCGGCGGTCGTTCGGCGGCGACTGGCGGATCGAGGCCGGGCACGCCTTCCTCACCGACCTGCAGCGCGTCGCCTGGCGCGTCTCCGCGGGAGGCACCGAGGACCTGGTGTACTTCGCCCGCCCCGACGGTCCGAACCCCGCCGTGAGCTACTCGCGCGACTTCGCCGACGTCGGTGGCATCATCCGCATCGGGGTGCCCGGGCAGCTCAGCCTCTTCGGGCTGTCGTTCTCGCAGGAGAAGGAGGCCGCGGGGGCCCTCCCCGTCGTGGTCACGGATACGGGCGTCGTTCCATTGCCCGACCCGGACTCGGCGCTGCTCCGCTACCGTGGTCACCGCGCCGCGCGCGTCAACGCACTCTGGGGGGTGCGCAACATCGCCTTCATGTCGGCCACCGGCTTCGACGCGCTGTCGGCGGCCCAGGACGTCCGCGTCGGGATCCAATTCGGCACGCTGTTCGGCCGCAGCCTCTCGATCCTCGGCTCCGAGGACGACGACATCCTCATCGCCACCGACCTGTACGCCGGCTACGGCTCCCCCCGCGCGTTCGCCATGCTGGAGGTGCGGGGGAGCGGGCGCGAGGACGGGAACACCAACCGGTGGGACGGCATCCTGGCGAGCGGAAGCGCCGCTTGGTACCTGAAGCCGACGCCGAGCCACACGGTCATCGCCCGCGCCGAGTACGGGGCCGGGTGGCGCCAGCGCCTCCCGTTCCAGCTCACCCTCGGCGACACGCGCGGCGGCGTACGCGGCTACCGGCGATCGCAGATCGGCGGGGGGCAGCGGGTGGTGGGGCGGTTGGAGGAGCGCTGGTTCGTGGGGCGGCCGCGCGGCCTCGGGGACCTGGGTCTCGCCGTGTTCAGCGACGTGGGAAAGATCTGGGCCGGCGACGTGCCGTTCGGCGTCGACACGCGATACAAGGTCGGCGTCGGCGTCGGCGTGCTGGCCGCCGTGCCGCCGCGCTCACAGCGTCTCTACCGGGTGGACATCGCGTTCCCACTCAGCCCGGACCGGCAGGCGCGGTGGGAGCTCCGCGTCAGCACGGGCGGCGTCCGCGGCGGCTTCGGCACCGAGCCGGGCGACGTCGTGCGCAGCCGCGAGCGTACCGTCCCGAGCAGCATCTTCACGTGGCCGTAGAAGGGCAGGGAGTAGCGAGTAGGGAGTAGGGAGTAGGCGCCGCAGGTCTACTCCCTACTCCCTACTCCCTGCCCTTACGCCTTCACCTTCGCCATCATCCGCCGGATCGGGATTGCGAGCAGCGCGAGGACGGCGGCGGCAGCGAGGAGGGACAGCGCGGTGCGCTGGAAGAGCTCCGGCATCTGCTCGAGCTTCTCGGGGTCGACCTTGCCGCCCACGAGCCCCGCGATGAGGTTGCCCATCGCGATCGACATGAACCAGACGCCCATCATCTGTCCTGCGAAGCGACGGGGTGCGAGCTTGGTCATGGAGCTGAGCCCCACGGGACTGAGCGCGAGCTCGCCCAGCGTCTGGAGGAAGTAGCTGGCGACGAGCCACCAGGCGGACACGCGCAGGGCGCCGCCGGCGCCGACCACCATGTGCGCGGCTGGCACCATGAGGAGGAAGCCGAGCCCCGCGAAGAGGAGCCCGAAGGCGAACTTGGCGGGACTCGACGGGTCCTTGCCCCGCTTGCCCAGCGCGACCCAGACGGCGGCGAACACCGGCGCGAGCAGGATCACGAAGACGGAGTTGGCTGCCTGGAGCCAGGTGGTCGGCATCTCCCAGCCCACGATGCCGCGGTCCGTGTAGTCGCGCGCGAACAGGTTGAGCGACGTCGGCGCCTGCTCGAACGCCGCCCAGAAGACAATGGAGAAGAAGAAGAGCGTGATGATCACGATCACGCGCTTTCTCTCCTCGCCGGAGAGGCCCGCGAAGAGCAGCAGGTAGACGAAGTAGGCGAGGGCGAGCGTCAGCATCGCGGCGCTCATGCGTCCCGCGAGCCAGACGGCGTCGATGTCCAGCACGCCGGTGATCGCCAGCACGACGAGGAGCACGACCGCGCCGAGTCCCGCGAGCGACCAGGTGCGCACGCGCCGCTGCTCGGCCGCGTCCGTGGTCGAGGGTGCGAGGCCGATGTCGCCGAGCGTGGGCTGGGCGCGCAGTCGATAGGTGATCAGGCCGATGACCATGCCCACGCCGGCGGCGCCGAAGCCCCAGTGCCAGCCGACGCGTTCCCCCAACGCTCCCGTGACGAGCGGCGCAATGAGCGCACCGACGTTGATCCCCATGTAGAAGATCGAGAAGCCCGCGTCGCGCCGCGAGCCACCCTCTGGATATAGGTCGCCGACGATGGCTGAGATGTTCGGCTTGAGCAGCCCGGTCCCGATGACGATGAGGATCAGCCCGATGAAGAAGAAGTGACGCGCGAACACCGCCGAGAGCGCGATCGCCAGGTGGCCGAGCGCGATGAAGACGCCGCCGTACCAGATGGAGCGCCGCAGGCCGAGCCAGCGGTCGGCGATCCAGCCGCCCGGCAGGGAGGCGAGGTACACGCACGCCGCGTAGATGCCGACGATCGAGGACGCCGTGTCCCGGTCGAAGCCAAAACCGCCGCTGGTGAGCGCGGCGGTCATGAAAAGCACGAGCAGCGGGCGGATGCCGTAGTACGAGAACCGCTCCCACATCTCGGTGAAGAAGAGTGTGGAGAGCCCGCGCGGGTGGCCGAAGAAGCCGCCGCGGTCGAACCCGGGTGGGGGGCTGTCCGTGGCGACGCCGAGCACCTGGGCGCGTTCGTCGGGGCGGTCCGTAACGGGTGCTGACATGAAGGCGAGGGACGGGGGACGAGGAATGAGGGACGAGGGGGAAGAGGATGCTTAACTCGTGCCTCGTCCCTCCTGCGCCGTACCCCGGAGTGGCTGGTACCGCTCCGGGCGGCGCGTGCCGCCGGCCTCCTGCTGCGCGGGCCAGTCCACGGCGGTGGGCGGCTGCTTGATGCACGCCACCCAGTGGCCGGCGGCCTTCTCCTCCAGCGGCGGGACGATGCGCGCGCAGGCGTCGTCCTTCTGCGGGTGGTGGCAGCGCGGGTGGAACACGCATCCGCTCGGCGGGTTGGCGGGGGAGGGCACGTCGCCGGTCAGCACGATGCGGCGCTTGCGCGTCGTCGGGTCGGGTACGGGGACTGCCGAGAGCAGCGCCTGCGTGTACGGCATCAGCGGCTCGCGGTAGAGCGCCTCGGCCGTCGCGAGCTCCACCACCTTCCCCAGGTACATCACCGCCACACGGCTGGCGATGTGCTCCACGACGCTGAGGTCGTGGGCGATGAACAAGTAGGTGAGGCCGCGCTCGCGCTGCAGGTCTTGGAGCAGGTTGATGACCTGCGCCTGCACGCTGACGTCGAGCGCCGACACCGGCTCGTCGCAGACGATGAAGCGTGGGCCGACGCTGAGCGCGCGGGCGATGCCGACGCGCTGCCGCTGGCCGCCCGAGAATTCGTGCGGGTAGCGCGACGCGTACTCGGGGCGGAGCCCGACCTCGTCCATGAGCTGGCGGACGCGCGCGTCCGCCGCCGCCCCCTCGGCGATCCGGTGGACGGTGAGGCCCTCGCGCACGATCGCCCCGACGGTCATGCGCGGGTTGAGCGACGAGAACGGGTCCTGGAAGATGATCTGCATCTGGCGCCGCAGCCGCCGCAGCGCCTCGGCGTCGAGCGCACGCACGTCGACGCCGTCGAACGTCACCTCGCCGCCGGTGGGCTCGATCAGCCGCAGGATCGCGCGCCCGGTGGTCGTCTTGCCGCACCCGGACTCGCCGACGACGCCGAGCGTCTCACCGGCCCCGATGTCGAACGACACGCCCTCGACGGCGCGCACGGCGCCGACCTCACGGCTGAAGAGCCCCCGCCGGATCGGGAAGTGCTTCGTCAGCCCGCGGACGGAGAGGAGAGGGGCGGGGGTGGGCGTCGAGCCGCGAGCGTCAGGCGGACGCGCGGGATCGATCCGCGGCGCGCTCGAACGGTTGCGGCCCGGCTGCGCCGCCGTGCGATCGTTGGGTTCGGGGGGGGCCCCCCGCGCGCGCGAAGTCCCTGGCCCGCTGTCTGGCACGCCCCGCTCCTCCCCGCTCCCCTCGGTCACGCCCGCCCCCCCTCGGCCGCGAGCGGCAGGTGCGGGCGCGCACGCCGCTGGGGCTCGTCGGCCAGGTGACAGCGGGACACGTGCCCGGCACCCACCGGGTAGAGCGGCGGGTGCTCGCGTGCACACCGGTCCCACGCGTAGGAGCACCGGTCGCGGAACCGGCAGCCCGAGGGCCACGCAGTGGGTGGCGGCACCGTGCCGGGGATGACGGCGAGTCGCTCGCGCTCCATTCCCACGCGCGGCATCGCCGCGAGCAGTCCCTCGGTGTACGGGTGGTGGGCGTGGGCGAATAGCTCTTCCACCGGCGCTTCCTCCACCACCTCGCCGCCGTACATGACGACCACTCGGCGCGCGACTTCCGCGATCACCCCGAGGTCGTGGGTGATGAGCAGGACGGCCGTGCTCAGGCGCTGCTGCAGGCCGGCCAGGAGCTCGAGGATCTGCGCCTGGATGGTGACGTCGAGCGCCGTGGTCGGCTCGTCCGCGATCACCAGGGCGGGGCTCATGACGAGCGCCATCGCGATCATCACGCGCTGCCGCATCCCGCCCGAGAGCTGGTGCGGGTATTCGCCCGCCCGCTGCTCGGGCGCCGGGATCCCCACGAGCGTCAGCATCTCCACGGCGCGCGCCCACGCCGCCTTGCGCGACGCGCCCGCGTGCACGCGCGCCACCTCGGCGATCTGGTCGCCGACCGTGAACACGGGGTTGAGCGCCGTCATCGGCTCCTGGAAGATCATCGCGATCCGGTTCCCGCGGACCTCCCGGATCTCCTCGTCGCCGAGCGCGAGCAGGTCGCGCCCTTCGAAGGCAATGCGGCTGCCCTGCTCGATGCGACCGGGCGGGCGGATGAGGCGGAGCACGGAGAGCGCCGTCACCGACTTCCCGCACCCGGACTCGCCGACGACGCCGACGGTCTCGCCGGGCAGCACGCTCAGCGACACGCCGTCGACGGCGCGCGCCAGGCCGGCTCTGGTGTGGAAGTAGGTCCGCAGGTTGTCGATCTGCAGGAGCGGCGGCGTCACGGCCGATGATGTCATGGCCGGGGAAGCTGGCGAGGGTCGAGCGCCTCGCGCAAGCCGTCGCCGAGCGCGTCGAGCGCCATGACGGTGAGCGCGATCGTCAACCCCGGGAAGAACGAGATCCACCAGTGCTGGCCCACCTGCTCGGCGCCGTCGCGAATGATGCTCCCCCAGCTCGGCGTCGGCTGCTGCACGCCGATCCCGAGGAAGCTGAGGCCCGCCTCCAGCAGGATCACGTTGCGCGCGACGAGGGTGACCGACACGAGAAGCGGCGTCACGATGTTGGGCAGCAGGTGCCGCGCGAGAATCGCCAGCCGGCTGACGCCGAGGGCCCTCGCGGCGATCACGAAGTCGCGCTCGCGGAGTGCGAGCACCTCGGCGCGCACCAGCCGGCTCACCCCGAACCAGCTCGTCAGGCCGAGGAGGGCCACGAGCGCGGGCAGCGACACGCCGCCCCAGAGGGCGAGCAGCGCCATGACCAGAAGGATGCGCGGAATGGACAGAAACGCGTCCACCGCGCGCATCATCACCGCGTCGGTGCGCCGACCGGCCTGGCCGGCCACCGCGCCGTACGCGGTGCCGATCAGCATCGCGACGGCCACGGCGAGCGCCGCGACGCCGAGCGACACGCGCCCGCCGTAGATCACGCGGCTCAGCACGTCGCGGCTGAACGGGTCGGTGCCCAACGGGTAGGCCGCCGACGGCGGCTGCGAGCTGAGTCGCACGGGGTCGGGCTGCGCGACGGGGTCGCGCAGCCCGAGCGCGCCGGCGAACGCCGCCGTGAGCGCGAGCACCGCCAGGAGGGCGCCGGCGAGGACGCTGCGGCGGGCCAGGCGCGGCCCGCGAAATCGCGGCGGCCCGGGTAGCGCAGGCGGTGGTACGGCCCCGCCAACCGGTTCGGCGGCCATCTCCATCAGGGCTCCATCCGCGAGGGCGTCATCAGCGCGCGCGCAGTCGCGGGTCGGCCACGGCGTAGAGGAGGTCGGCGGCGAGGCTCCCGAGCGCCACCATGGCGCTCACGACGACCACGCAGGCGGTGACCAGCCAATAGTCGCGCGTCATGATCGCGCTCACGGCGAGCAGCCCCATGCCGGGCCACGCGAACACTTTCTCGACGAACACGGCGCCGGCGACGAGCGCCGGCACGGTGACGCCGAATAGCGTGATGACGGGGAGGAGCGCGTTCCGGAGGGCGTGACGCAGCAGCACTCGCCGCTCCCCGAGCCCCTTCGCCCGGGCGGTGCGCACGAAGTCCTCACCGCTCACCTCGAGGAGTGCCGCGCGCTGAAACCGGGCGACGCCGGCCGTGAGCAGGAGTGCCAGCGTCGCCGACGGCAGCACGAGGTGGCGCAGCCGGTCGACCAGCTTCTGCCAGGGCGTGTAGTAGTCGTAGAGCAGCGGGTCCACGACGTTCCCGACCGGGAAGAGTGGCAGTCGGTAGGCGAAGACGAGCAACATCATCAGCGCCAGCCAGAACTCGGGCAGGGCGTGAAAGAAGAGCGACACGGTGCCGAGCGCCCGGTCGACCCACGAGCCGGGCCGCGCCGCCTGGACGACGCCGAGGGCGATCCCCGCCGCGAAGCTGAGCAGGATCGCCGTGCCCATCAGCAGCAGCGAGCTGGGGAGCGCGCGGGCGAGCGCCGCGGACACGGGCTCGTGCAGCGTCACCGACCACCCCAGGTCCCCGCGCGCCACGTTGAGGAGGTAGCGCCAGTATTGCTCGTACAGCGGCAGGTCGAGTCCGTACTTGGCGCGCCACAGCGCCCGGACCTCGGCAGAGACGGCCGGGTCGTCGAGGGCCTGCGTAAACGGGTCGCCGGGCGCCAGGTGGATGAGCGCGAAGGTGACCGTCGCGACGATCGCGACGGTCACCCCTGCCTGCACGAGCCGCCCGACGACGTAGCGCCCCACCGGGCCTCGTCCCTACCGCGCTCCGCCGGCCGCGGTCGCGACGCGCTTGCTCTCGGGATGCCGGTCGCCCACCTGCGACGCACCGGGAAGCCCGATGCGGTCGCGCGCGATGCGCTCCCCTTCGGGGATCGACCAGTCGGGGAGGCCGGCCCACCAGGCGTCGGCGCGCATGCCGGTGATCCGGATCCGCTTGTGGGCGCCGGCCATTTGACGCAGCTCGTAGAGCCACACGGCGGGCGCGTCGTTCAGGATGATCTCGTACGCGCGGCGGAAGTGCGCGCGGCTCTTCGCGGGATCGGTCGCCGCAGTGGCGCTGTCGACGGCCGCGTCGAACGCGGCGCTCTCGTACCGCGAGTAGTTCGAGCCGTCCTTCGCGCGGGCGCTCGCCGTGCTCCACGACTGCCTGACGACGCCCGGGCTGGGGTCGAGGTGGCCGCCCTCGATCGCGGCGTCGAAGTCGCGCGCGTCGAGGCGCTTGACGAAGGCGTTGAACTCGAGCTCCTCGATGCGCGCGTCTACGCCGGCCTGCTTGAGCTGCTCC
>Ga0307410_10000197_pt1 | contig 22538 bp, 21 predicted proteins | sample 322Ometagenome_3_FD_203707 | JGI IMG/M metagenome (GOLD analysis project Ga0307410, IMG submission 203707) | Maize rhizosphere microbial communities from greenhouse at UC Davis, California, United States - 322HYB-O-3 | ecosystem: Host-associated > Plants > Roots > Rhizosphere > Soil | place... | reverse complement strand
GAGCGGTATTGGGAAGAGGACCAGGCTCCCGGCGCCGGCGCGTCGGCTCGCTTCATCCCGATGCTGTGCCAGCACTGTACCAACGCACCCTGCGAGCCGGTCTGCCCGGTGTATGCTGCCTATCACACGGCGGACGGGCTCAACGGCCAGGTGTACAACCGCTGCGTGGGCACCCGCTACTGCGCCAACAACTGTCCCTACAAGGTCCGGTATTTCAACTGGTATAAGTACAACGAGATGTCGTGGCCTTCCCCGTTGCACCTCCAGTTAAACCCCGATGTGACGGTCCGGGCACGGGGTGTCATGGAGAAGTGCACCTTCTGCATCCAGCGTATCCGTGGAGCGCAGAACACCGCGCGGTTGGAGAACCGCCCGATTCGGGACGGGGAATTCACCACGGCGTGCGCCCAGGCGTGCCCCTCGGATGCCATCGTCTTCGGCAATGTCAATGACCCCGCGAGCCGGGTGGCGAGGGTGCGGAAGGAGAATCGGGGCTATCGGGTGTTGGAGGATCTGAATACTCGGTCCGCCATTACCTACCTCGCCAAGGTCGTGCTGCCGAGGGAGGCCTAATCGTGGCTGTTGTCGCTCAACCGCCGGCCGTGGTCGCGGAAGGTCACCCGACCGGGACCCATGCGGATGTCACCCGCGACGTAGTCGCGACCCTGGGTCCTGCCAGTCGGGGGTATGTCCTTCTTCTCCTCGGCGCGGTCGCGCTCTTTCTGATCGGCATTCTCACCTTCCTGGTGCTGATCAAGGACGGACTGGGCCACGCCGGCTATAACCCGCCGGTGTTCTGGAGTGTGTACATCACCACCTTCGTGTTCTGGGTGGGTATCGGCCATGCCGGTACACTGATTTCGGCCATCCTGTTCCTGTTCCGCTCGCCCTGGCGCACCGCGGTGTATCGCTCGACCGAGGCGATGACGGTATTTGCGGTGATGACGGCAGGGTTGTTTCCCATCATCCACATCGGTCGGCAGTGGATCTTTTACTGGTTGCTGCCCTACCCGAATCAGCGGTATCTATGGCCCAACTTCAAATCACCGCTGATCTGGGACGTCTTTGCGATCTCGACCTACCTGACGGTCTCGACCACCTTTCTGGTGTTTGGACTTCTTCCCGATATCGCGGCGGTGCGGGACAAGGTTTCCGGCTGGCGCAAGACGATCTACACCTGGACTGCGGCCGGCTGGCGCGGCACCGACAACCAGTGGCGCCACTACTCCCGGGCCTACCTCTATCTCGCCGCCCTGGCCACGCCGCTGGTGCTCTCGGTGCACTCGGTGGTGTCCTGGGACTTCGCTTCGAGCATCGTACCGGGATGGCACGGGACGATCTTCGCGCCGTATTTCGTCGCCGGCGCCATCTACTCCGGTATTGGCATGGTGCTCACGCTGATCATTCCGCTCCGACGCGCGCTCCGGATCGAGCACATGATCACCGCGTACCATTTCGACAACCTGGCTAAGCTGACGCTGCTCACCGGGTCTATTCTGCTCTACGCCTACGCCATGGAGTATTTCGTCGCCTGGTACAGCGGCAACCCCTTTGAGCAGACCACATTTTTCCGGCGGGCGTTCGGCCCCATGTGGTGGGCCGGCTGGACCATGATCATTTGCAATGCGCTGGTGTCGCAGCTGCTCTGGTTTCGAAAAATTCGGGTCAACATCACTGCCTTGTTCGTCATCTCGATTTTCATCAACATCGGCATGTGGTTCGAGCGGTACGTCATCATCGTTTCGTCTCTCAGCAATGATTACCTGCCCTGGGCCTGGGGGCAGTTGAATCCGACCTGGGCTGACTGGGGCATTCTCGCCGGCTCCTTCGGCTGGTTCGGCATGTGGTTCCTCCTTTTCGCCAAGAACTTTCCCATCGTGGCCATTCAGGAGATCAAGGAGATGATCCCGATGCCGCGCCGGCGCGGAGGCCACGGCTGATGCCGCTGCTGAAACGGGCCAGGCGCATGCCCGGGCTCCTCGCATCGTTTATCCATATCGACGCGGCCGTCGACGCCATTCGGGGTTTGCGGGCGATGGGACACCGCAACCTGGTGGTGTATAGCCCCTCTCCCAATCACGAGCTGGAAGAGGCGCTGAACCATGGGGTCAGTCCGGTGCGACTGTTTACCCTGATCGGTGGATTGACCGGCTGTGCCGCGGGCTTCGGAATGACCATCTGGATGTCCTACGACTGGCCGGTGCTGGTTGGGGGGAAGCCGATCGCGTCCATTCCACCCTACGTGGTGATCGCCTTCGAGCTCACCATTCTGCTAGGCGCGCTCAGCACGGTGGCGGCCGTTGCGCTGTTCTCGGTTCTGATGGGAAAGCGGGGGGTGGCCTACGATCCCCGCTTCAGCGATGACCAGATCGGCATCTTCGTGCCGGCAGGCTCCGAAGACTCCGGACGGGTGGAGAACCTGCTCCGGTCGGCCGGTGCGATCGAGGTGCGCCATGAAGCGGCTTGACGCGCTGGCGCTGGTCCTGATCACGTTCCTGTGTGGGGCGTGTGACACCTACTACTACCGGATCCCCTCTCCCGATGATCTCTGGTACATCATCCCGTGGTTCGATCACATGATCGATGCCCGGTACATCCACCCATACGAGACCCAGGCGGTACCGCGAAATACGCCGGCGGGCACCGTACCGGTGACCGGCGGAGAGCCGGACTGGTCGGCGGAGTGGGTGGCGGGGAACCCGGCAACGGCAAACGCCCTCCGCAATCCGTTTGCCTCCGGGTCCGGCAATGCGAGCCCCCCCGGACCTCGCATCCCGATCATCCCCCGTGAAATCGAAGCTGCGGGTGATACCCTGTACCAGAACTTCTGCACCGCCTGCCACGGACCCACCGGCAATGCGGATGGGCCGGTGTCACGCCAGATCGGGGCTCCCTCTCTCACCACCGCGCGCGCCCGGGCGTACACCGACGGCTACATCTACAGCATCATCCGCTATGGGCGAGGCGTCATGCCGCGCTACGGTGACAAGGTGTACGCCCCGGTCGAGCGCTGGGCCATCGTGAACCACGTGCGGAAACTGCAACGGCAGTCTCCCGCTCCGCCCGCGGCTCCGGGTGCGGCTGCGCCCGTACCGCCGGGCCCGAGCGCGACCGGTTCAACGGGAGCGGCGCCATGACGCCGACGCTGCGGCAACGGCTGGCCGAGCGATCCGTGGCCGGCCGGTACGACATGTTCATCGCGATCGGGGCCGGTCTGGCGATTCTGGGGTTGATTCTGTTCGTACGCGCTCTGCTGGCCGGTCCGGCCATGGCCGATCGGGCCTGGCAGCTATTCCATGTGAACTGGATCTACTTCACGGGACTCTCGGCTGGTGGGGTGGCGTTTGCGGCGGTCCAGAAGATCACGAACGCCAAATGGTCGGGAATGATCATCCGCTTTGCCGAGGCGCTGGTCGCGTTTCTTCCGATCTCTCTCATTGGTCTGGTGCTGATCTTCACGGCTGGATATAAGTCGATCTACGGGCCAATGCAGGGCGCCTTGCACGAGCTGCAGCACTCGAAGGCAGTGTGGCTGTCTCACGACTTCATGTTTGCTCGCCTGGGACTGGGGCTGCTCGCCCTGACGATCGTCGGCTGGAAGCTGGTTTGGGCCGACATGAAGCCGGACATGCACGCGGTGCAGCGCTCGGCTTCGGATGAGCGCCGGCTTCGCTTCGAGCGCTGGTCTCAGGGCTACGACACAGCGTCCGCGACGGCCGTGGCGCACGATGCTCGGATCTACCGGCTCGCGCCGATCTACGTCGTACTCTACGCCTACGTGTTCACCCTGGTGGCCTTCGACGGAATCATGGCGCTACAGCCGCATTGGTTCTCCAACCTCCTTGGCGGCTGGATCTTCATGGGGGCATTTCTGGGTGCCCACATGCTGCTGGCGCTCCTGATGATTCACGGCGCGAAGCATCTCGGCGTGGCCGATTTGGTCTCACCCAAGCAGCGGCACGATCTGGGAAAGCTCTGCTTCGGATTCAGCGTGTTCTGGACCTACCTGATGTGGGCCCAGTTCCTGGTGATCTGGTACGGAAATCTGCCGGAGGAAACCGGGTTCGTCTTCGCCCGGCTGTGGGGCCATTGGCTTCCCATCGGGGTGGCAGTGGGCTGGGGGATGTTCATCATCCCTTTTTTCGGACTTCTGGGTGTCAGACCGAAGAAGGTGCGGGCGACTCTGGGATTCTTTGCCACGGTGAGCCTGGTGGCGCTCTGGCTCGAGCGCTACCTCCTGGTGATGCCTTCGGTCACGGTGCTGCCCGGCCCCTACCTGGGCCAGCCGGAATTGGGGTCAACGCTCACCTTCCTCGGCCTTTTTCTTCTCACCTACGCCTTGTTTGCTCGCAGCTTTCCCATGATCTCGCCTCGCCTCGCCGAGATCACCCTCGAGCGTGAACGGGGCCACGCCACGACGGCGGCAGAATTCGATCATGAAGAGGGGGCGGCTGACTACGTGCCGGACGCGCTGCTGGAGCGGAGGAGCAGACCCAGGTAGTCGCGACTCGCGACTACTTACTCCGCATCTCCGCGTTCAATCGCCGGATCATCGCGAGCAGGCTGTCAGAGGGAAGTGCACCTGTGATGACCAGCATCCGGTCGCCTCGCTGCATGGCCATGGTGCGGTCAGTGTGATTGGGCCCGCGGATCGACCGGGCCGAGTCTGAGCCCCCGGGCTGCGAGGCAGGGTCGGTCATGGTGCGGCCGGCGAGGAGATGGGAGACGTCGCTCATCGGACCCTCGATCGTCCGGATCACCTCTCCGGATGACAGCTGCTGAGCCACCACCATCAGGGGCTGCTTGCCCCGTTCCGCCGCCTGCAGCTGGACCTGCACTACAGGCAAGCCATCGATGTGGGGCAGCTGGGCGCCCGCTTCGGCCTGCGCTCCGTCCCAGGACAACGTCCGCCACATCCCCTCCAGCTCCAGATCGGGATCCGTCCGGGGGATATCGATTGACGTCAATTCCAGAGTGGGGGCGGGTACGACCGGCGGGAGCGATTCAGCAGGAGACAGATCCGGGGACGGCGTCGGGCTTTGCCGCTGGCTGGCCTGCCGGGTCCGGACCGGCGCAGGCCGCCGGGAGCGAAGGGTGGGGGAGCTAGCGACTTGGGTCGGGGGTGCGGAGAGGGCGGGCGAACTGACGATGGGGAGCGGGCTCTCAGACCGCCCCGGCATCAGCAGATAGTTGGCGGTCCACCCGAGTCCCAGCGCGGCAACCAGGCTGGCGGCCCAGGCCGCAATGTGCGTGCGGCGCCGCCGGGCGGAAACCTCGATGGTCGCCCGGCGGCGCAAGAGCTCAAAGGCAGGGGGGAACCCGCGAGGTGGCGCGAGCTTGGCCAGCAGGGCGGTGGTACGATCCCGAAGAGCGGCAATACTGTCCCGCTCGGCCTGACAGGAGGGACAGGCGGCGAGGTGGCTTTCAATTTCCACGCACTGGGAGCGGCTCAGCCCCTGGTCCAGATACGCGTGAAGCTCCTCCTCAGGAATGTGCCGCATGGCTCCCTTTGGTTGCGTGCTGCCGATCGTGTGCATCCACCAGCCGCCGCCGGGCGCGTGCCAGCGTAGTACCTACGGCACCCAGCGCTAGACCGGTCTGGGCGGCAATCTCGGGGTAGCTGAGCCCCGCATCCCAGAGCAACAGGATCTCCCGATCCCGGGGAGTCAGCGCGCTAAGCGCTTCCTGGACCGCCGCCATTCGCTCGTCGTGCTCGACCAGAGTATCAGCCGCGGGCTCGATCGTGGGGAGGGCGACAGGGTCGCCCTTCAGTAATATCAGGTGCCGCTTGCGTCGCACCGCCGCGCGAGCCTCGTCCCGCGCAAGGTTGGCCGCCACCGCAAACACCCACGCCCTGGGCTTCTCGGGGCGGTGAGCCAGTGCACGGACGAACACCTCTTGCGCCAGATCTTCCGCGCGCTCGGCGTCCCACACTTTGCGATAGAGAAACCGCACGACCGCCGTATAGGTGGTCTGGTACAGCTGCTCGAGCTCATCCATGACTGGCGCTCCAGTGACACCGGGCTGGCTTGCATCCCCCGGGTCGCCTTGGAGGACGGCCGACCGGGGGGAACTTGCACAGTGTCACGCCGGGCGCATCCCGCGCCGGGCGAAGACGCAGCCGGGGTGCAGTGTGTGCTTTTTCGGCGGCCATTCGCTGCAGAGGTCGGGCTTGGCCGGCCGCCCATCCGGACGTTGACGGCTGTGGAGCGTACAGCCAATGCCGTCGCCATCCAGGTACCCGCAGGCGGAGATTATTTCCGCCTCGATGGAGTAGTCTCCCGCCCGCTCCACCTTGCAGAGATACGGTGACCGGCGCGAACGCACCAGGGCCTCCAGTTTGCGCTGGCGCTTGGTGCACATGATCTCGATCTGAAGATCCCGACAGCAGGCCGCCCCGCGCAGGTTGTCGGCTGTCCGGCAGGACGCCAGCGCGCAGGGGTTAGCGCCCGCGAGCACCGGAAGGCGCCGTTGAGGAGGGGGCAAGTTTCGAAGGCGGGCCCGCCGATTCTCGACCACGACAAACCGATCGCCGCCGAGCTGCCGAGGCTGATGCGGATGGTAAGGCCCCCTGGGATTTGCGCCGGTGAAGCCATGGACGGCGCACCGGGCCTCGGTTCCTGCTGCCTGCAAGTACCTGCAGGGAACGTGGAGCATGGCATCGACGTACAGCTCGCCCTCGTCCTCCCACAGGTCATAGAAGGTGATGCGCTGGGTGTGACCGATCAGCCAGGTCGCCTCGTGGTCCAGAGACGCCGTGCCTTCTTCCAGCGGACCGACCCGGAGAGTGACTGGAACACCCCGGCATTGGGAACCCAGGCTGCGGCAAGGAGGCGCGGTGCTGCGAGAGGGGGGAGCAGATGGGGCTGCAGTTTCCATGGCGTAAACTACCCCCGGCCTCTTCCGTTTGCACCGCCCGCGCTTATAGTGAAAGGGTTCACAAAGTCGATTACTTCATTTGTTTCGGAGGCAGAGCAGCACATGCGGATCACTTCCATGGTGGCGGGGCTGACTTTGGTCTTGGCGGCCTGCGGCGGCGAAAAGAAGACCGAAGATCAGGGGACGACGGCGGCGCCCGAGCAACAGTCTGCCCCTGCGGCGGACGCTCCGGCGACCAGCACTCCGGCGGCCAACGCCCCGGCCGGCACTGGAAAGACTCACGATGTCAATATGGTGCTCGAGGGCTCGCAGTATAAGTATGATCCCGCAACCCTGACCATTAAGGCAGGGGATGTGGTCCGGTGGCATAACAAGAGCGGTGGACCCCATAACGTCTCCTTCTGGTCCGACAGCGTTCCCAGCGGCGCCGCTGCGGTGCTGCAGAAGAGCATGCCCAACCAGATGGCCCCCTTGCAGAGCCCGCTGGAAACCGAGCAGGACGCGGTTTACGAAATCAACTTCGCCGGAGCTCCCAAAGGCGAGTACAAGTACTACTGTCTTCCCCACCTTGCACTCGGGATGAAGGCCAAACTCACAGTGCAGTAAAGCGGGACAGAAGGCCTAAGCGGTGAGGGGGGTGCTCCGCGGTAAGGAGCACCCTTTGTCGTTCATTCTACCGGCGTGTGCTTGCTTTTCCGCTCACGCGGTGCCCGCTTACGCTTTTCTTTCCCACCAGCAGCGCCACCACGGCTCCGACGGCCAGTCCCGCCAGCGCATCCACCCCGTAGTGCATCTGGCAGTACACCACTCCAACCGTCAGCAATAACGTGGGCACGGACAGTAGCAGGCCCAGCCTCCGGGAGAACCGGCCGGCTGTGAGTGTGGCAGCGAGGGCTGCCGCGACATGAGAGGATGGGAAGGCCGCCCCATACGAACTGCCGGTGGCAAGTGCCTGGTAGACCAGCCGGGCCGGCAGGTTGTCGATGAACCAGGATGCCGGGCGGGGGAAGGTGTAGTAGGGGCCGGCGACGGGGAAGAACAGGAAGACGAGATAGCAGAGCACAAACGTGCTCATGACCACCAGCACGAATTGCCGCACGGCCCGGAGGTCTCCCCGCCAGGCGTAGTACAGAGCCGGGGCTGAGATGATGAGGTAGTAGGAGAGATAGGCGGTATGCAGCACGCTGGACCAGAAGCCGCTGGGCGCGCGCTGCCACCACTCCCGACTAACCTGCATGCCGAAGAGGAGCAGCTCCCAGTGCTGGACCAGCCGGTCGTGCACCGGGATCGACACGGCGTTCAGGATGTCCAGTTCGCTGTAGAGCGCGGGCAGCAGGAACACCGGGTACAACTCTCGAAAGGTTTGGCCCACCACGCCGAGTCCGGGCCGGGTCACGAACACGAGAAAGATCCCGAACAGGGCGTGCGCGCCAAGCAGCCACCAGCACTCCGGTTGAGTGGATACTCGAGCCGCAGCGACCAGGGAGACCACACCCAAATACGTCAGGAGCAACCAATCAACGGCTCGAAGCGCCGTGTGCCGCGGTGGGGGAGACTCGACGGAGGGCATCGGGAAGGCTACAGCCACCCGGCCTTTCGATACCACTGATAGGTGTCCGCCAGACCCCGCCGAAGATCGTATGCGGGCTGCCAGTGGCAATCTCGGATCAGCGGAGTCGGGTCCGCGGTCCAGGCGGGCTGAAAGAACTCGTTGGCCTTGTCGGCGGTCAGAATCGTGGTCTGGCCGGTCACCCGGGCAGAGGTTTCGGCAACGGTCAACAGTGCTCGTCCCAGTGGTGCCGGGACATGGATGGTTCGGACCGACCTTCCCATGGTTGCGCCCACTGCGCGCACGAACTCCCCGCTGGTGAAGACCTCGGGATGGCAGGCATTGTAGGTACGGCCGTGCGTGGCCGCGTCGGCAACAGCAATGAGGGCGTCGGCCAGATCGGCTGCATGCACCGCGGAGAGCTCCTGGCTCCCGTCGCCAAACACCGGGGCAACCCCGAAACGCGCCAGGCGAAACACCTTCAACACCTCTCGGTCGCGGGGACCGTACACCATCGGCGGGCGCACGATAGACCAGCGAAGGCTGCTGGAACGGATCACCTGCTCGGCTGCCAACTTGCTTCGGCCGTATGCCGTCACTGGCCGGGGCTCCTCAGTTCCGTCCAACGCTGCTCCCCGGCGGGACGGCCCCCCGGCAGCGAGCGATGAGACGAACACAAGCCGGGTGCCCCCGGCCGCTTCCGTGGCAGCCACCAGGTTCCGCGTGCCGTCCCGGTTAGCCTGGAGAAAATCAGCTTCGCTCCGGGCGGCAACAGCCCCCGCTACATGGTAGACCACATCCTGGTGCTGGACCGCCTGACGAAGAGTGGCCTCGCCATCGAGCCGCCCAGCCACAATGCAAACACCTCGAGCCCTGAGTGGCGCGGCCTTTTCCGGGGAGCGGGCCAAGGCAGTTACCTCTGCCCCGCGGCGGAGGAGCGCGTCCACCAGGTGACTTCCCACGAAGCCGGTGGCTCCGGTGACCAACGCCCTCATAACCTTCGGTCGTAGAGCCGATAGATCTTGTATACCCTGAACGTCATTTTTTCCAATCCGGCGTTCATGGCCGGATTGTCTTCCAGAATCCAGCCCGCTTCGCCCCAGTAGATGCCACGCTCGGCTGACTTCGTCCAGATCCAGTGGTAGAGCATGGCATCGACGCCTTTGCCCTGATAGGCGGGCACCACCCCCAGCAGCAGAATCCGGGCGCGCCGTATCCGCTTCATCTTGAGGGCCCAGAGCAGGCGAAAGATCACGGGAAAGAGACGGCCCGAGCGGTTCGTGCGAAACACCACGTTCAGGTCGGGCAACGCAATGCCGAATCCGATCAGTTTCCCGTCTTTCTCAGCCATGGGGACGAGTTCAGGGATTACGACCGGCTTGAATTGCTCTGCCAGATGATCGATCTCATGTTCGGTCATTGGGACAAAGCCCCAGTTGCGCTCCCAGGCGGTGTTGTAGAGCTCCTTGATCCGCTCTACCTCCCCCTCGAAGTCCCGCATGTTCAGCGGCCGGAGCATAATTCCCTGACGCTGGCGGATCAGCTCCGTGGCCCGGGCCAGCCGTTCCGGGACCGGCACGTAGCGCTCTTCGCTGCCTCCCTGGTAGACCCACAGATCCTTGGCTTTTGCGAAGCCGGCCCTTTCCAGCAAACCGATGTAGTACGATGGATTGTGCGGCATCATCAGCGCGGGCGGGGTCTCAAATCCCTGCACCAGGAGCCCACACTCATCGTTGACCGAGAACGAAGCCGGCCCGCGGAGTACGTCGTGCCCGCGGGCACGACACCAATCCGAAGCGGCCGCAAACAGCGCGTCCGCCACCTCCTGCTGGTCGACTGACTCGAAGAACCCGAAGAAGCCTACCCGATCGCCGTGCGTCTCGTTGTGCAGGCGATTGCTGATGGCAGCGATCCGGCCTACGACTTCGCTGCCCCGCTCGGCGATGAAGTACTCGGCCTCGGCATGCTCGAAGAAGGGATTCTTGGTGCGGGAGAGGAGAGCCACTACGTCCCGACGCAAAGGCGGGACCCAGAGAGGGTCCCGCGCATGCAGCCGGTAGGGGAGATCGATGAAGCGCTTGAGGTCCCGCCGCTCGCGCGCCGCAAGGACGCGCAGCCCATCGTTCAGATGACCCCCAGGTCCCTACCTATATCGGCAAACTGTTCGAGAGCAAAGTCGATCTGCTCGAAGGTATGGGTCGCCATCAGGCTGGTCCGGAGCCGGCATTGGGAGGGCGGCACAGCCGGCGGTGCCACCGGGTTGGTGAAGACCCCCGCGTCGAACAGGCGCCGCCACATGAGGAAGGTCTTCTCCAGCGGACCAATGAGCACCGGGACAATCGGCGTCTCGGCGGGTCCGATATCGAAGCCCAGGTTGCGGAAGCCTTCCTGCAGGCGCCGGGTGTTTGCCCAGAGCTGATCTCTGCGTTCGGGCTCACGCTGAAGGACCTCGAGCGCAGCCAGAACCCCAGCGGTGTTCGCCGGTGGCAGCGAGGCGGTAAAGATCAGTGGCCGGCTATGATGCCGGAGATAGTGCACCACATTTTCCGAAGCGGCCACAAAGCCACCGATGGACGCCAGCGACTTGGAAAACGTGCCCGCTATGATGTCAACTTCCTCGGTCATGCCGAACTGAGCGGCGGTACCGTCCCCATTGGGACCTAGGACGCCGAGTGCATGCGCGTCATCCAGAGCCAACGCCGCGCCGTACTTTCGCGCCACCCGGGACAGGGCTGGCACGTCGGCGATGTTTCCCTCCATGGAGTAGACGCCATCCACCACGATCATCGCGCCACGGCCGGGGCCATTCCGCTCGAGCCGGCGCTCCAGATTTGCCAGATCTCCATGGTTGAACCGCTCGGTCTCACCGTAGGAGAGCTTGGCCCCATCCACGATGGAGGCGTGGTCGAGCTTGTCCAGGTACACCACGTCCCCCCGGCCGACCAGGCCGGAGATCAGTCCCAGGTTCGCCGAGTAGCCGGTCGAGAACACCAGGCAGGCCTCCTTGCCCAGGAACTCAGCCAGTGCGGTCTCCAGCTGTTCGTGCAGATCCAGGGTTCCATTCAGGAAGCGGCTGCCGGTGCAGCCGGAGCCATAGCGGTCCAGTGCCCGAGTGGCGGCCTCGAGTACCTGGGGATGGTGGGTCAGGCCCAAATAGTTGTTCGATCCGAGCATGATCCGCTTCTGGCCGTCAATAACAACGACGGTGTCTTCCGACTCTGAGATCGGATTGAAGTACGGATATAGCCCCACCGCCTGCAGCTCACGCGCCTTGGTGAACTGACGGCATTTCTCGAACAGCGTGACCTGCTGCAGCTCTTGGGTATCCACAGTACCTCGGCGCAAAGTGGAGGTCAGTATCCCCACATCATTATGTCCGTGAACGGCTTAAACTAGTGCTGCCGGGGGGGAGGGCACAAGCCGGCCAAACTCCATCAACAGCAGCGCGCGAGGGGTGCGCCGCTGGATAACGGGGAACTTACGATTACCTTTCCGGCGTCCCTTTCCCAGGTGCAGATTGTTGCTCGGTGTGTCCCGCTGGGTGACGGTGGCGTGCGCAATGTGGCTGCTCGCCCCGGGTCTCCTCCACGCACAGTTTCCGCGTGCCCGTAGAGGTCAGTTCGAGGTTCAGGGTCTCGACTTCCGCCGGGATGGTGCCTGGCGGAAGCGAGTCACTGCTGTCCGGGCGGCGCGACACCGGTTGCTGCGCGCCGGATCGTTCGCAGCCCTGAACTTGAGGGCGCCCACTGCTCTCGGGGCACAGAGGGTCACCGGCCGGGTCATCATTCCGGTCATTCCCATCGCCTTCCGAAACGCTGGTCCACCGTATCCAACCAGCCGGTACGATGAACTGTTCTTCAGCTCAACCGCGCCGGGCAGTCCCTATAGTCTCAAAACCTTCTACGAGCAGTTGTCCAACGGCAACATCACGGTCGACGGCCGGGTATTCCCCTGGGTCATCGCTGATTCATCGGATGCGTACTATGAGGATGGCTGCAATGGGATCGGGGTACTGGCGCCCTGCCCATCACGGGAGGTCAGCCGGCTAGGTGAGCTGCTGTTGCGAACGCTGGATGTGGTCTCACTCGCCCCCGGCAGTGCCACCACCTGGAGTGCCTTCGATAACGATGGTCCCGATGGCCAGCCGAATTCAGGTGATGACGACGGATTCGTCGACTTCGTGACCTTTTTGCAGCCCGATCGGGATGGAGCCTGTCCTAACTCTCCCCATATCTGGGCGCACCGGTTTGTGATTCGAGCCTGGAACGGCGGGTCTCCCTACGTCACCCGCACTCCCTGGACCGGGCACCCCGGCCAGTTTCTCAAAGTCGATGACTACATCATGCAGAGCGCGGTCGGCGGAAGCACCGCTTGCGACGCCACGGCCCTCATGCCGGTCGGCACCGTCGCGCACGAGACGGGTCACGCCTTCGGACTGCCGGATCTCTACGACACGGACCTCGGCAACTCCCAGGTGACGCAGGGAATTGGAGAATGGGGTCTCATGGGCAGTGGCAATTACGCCCGTCCATACAGCCCCGCCCGGTACGAGGCGTGGTCGCTGTTCGAGCTGGGTTGGGTTGCCGTCGACACGCTCACTTCAGGTCGAGAAGTTCGGCTCGCTCCGGTGGCCAGTGGGGATACGGTGCTGGCTCTGCCCGTGCCCGGCACGGACGAGTTCTACCTTTTCGAGAACCGCCAGCCAGAGGAGAGTGATACCGCGCAGATGAATGCTGGCTTCGGAGTCCGCCAGAAGGCGCCGGGACTACTGGTATGGCACATCGATCAGGGACAGGTGGACGAGCACGGCTTCGAGGGCGATAACCGGGTCAATGTGGGACCAATCCACGGGGTTGCTCTGGTTCAGGCCGATGGGCGCAACGACCTGGGTCAGGCGGGCGGGGGGAACCGGGGCGACCGGGGCGACGCCTACCCGGGATCGACCGGAAACCGGTCCCTATGTCGGGTGACGCTCCCCTCCGCCACCACCAACCAGGGCGGTTTTGCCCGGTTTTGCCTCGACGGGATTACGCAGGAGACTGCGGGGGGCAACATCAGCTTCCGGTATGTTTCCTATCGCTCGGTCTTTGCCGCCGACCATGCGGGCGCTCGTATACGGGTGAACGGTTCGGTGGTCAATAGCGTCGACCAGTTCTTTACCCCCGGTACTTCAATCGAGCTCTCCATAGACTCGCTGCAGTTCGACGAGTCCTCGCGGAGCCGATTCGAGTTCCTGGCGTGGTCGGACGGCGGCGCTCGCACGCACAGCATCACCGCGTCGGAGCAACCGGATACGGTGCTGGGTCGGGTTGCCGCCGCGCACCGGCTCCGGACCAGCGTACTCGGTGCCCCGACTGCAGCCATCAGTTCCGCGGTTTCCGGCGACATCGGCGCCGGAGTGTACCTGGCGGAGGGTTCTCAGGCGACGTTGCGGGCAAGCGCGCAGTCGGGCTCCGTGTTTGTAGGCTGGAGCGGTGATACCACAGCCTCGAGTGACACGCTCACGCTGTTCATGCGCCACCCCTTCGACCTCACCGCCAATTTCATCGCCGTGCAGGAGGTGCGTCTGACCGGTGCGGCCGAAGCTCTGTTTGGTACCGCTACCCTGCGGCCGGAGGAGGCGACGTATCTCGATGCTGTCGGGAACCGAGATGGTGTATACGACCTGGGGGATTTTCTCGCGGCCAGCGATCGTTCAGCGGCGGCAGCGCCAGCCAGCATCGTCGAAATTGCCCAACAGAGAAGGCGACCGTGAAGCGGCCCGGCCTGGTGTTGGTTGCTGCTCTTGCGTCTCTGGCAGGCTGTTCGGGGGCGCCCTCCGGTCCGGTGGCGGCAACAGTGGACATCGCTCTCGTCTCCCCGTTCAGCGATGATGGGGCGTTGCTCTTCACGGTAACCGGAGGTCCGGTAGACTCGTTGAGCGCCGACGGGTACGCCCTCCATTTCTCGCGGCCCGCTCCCAATACCCTGCAAGCGATCGTGACCGGCACTCTCAACCCGGGCACCGTCGCTCGCCTGTACCTTCCTGACGACCGGCTCATCGCCCAGTACTCGGTCAGTCTGGACCAGGCCGCGGCCCGGGTATCCTATACCCAGCGAGACCCCGCGGCGTATGGTTTGACCCTGAAGCCGTAGTCTTCAGAGACCCTGCTTGACTTGAGCAGAACGCCGGTCGAGCTTGCAAGTTATGAATGAGCGTCGAGCCTTTTTCCGCTCCTGCGCACTGGCCTTGACCGGCCTGCTCACGTCGCGCACCGAGCGGCTCCTGGCCGCCACGGGGCTGAATACGGACCCCGAAGATCCCGAAGTGCCGAATCAGGAGGTTGCCCGTATCCTGAAACAGCTCTTCGGCGATCGTCCCATTCGCCGGGGACACGTTGAGTTGGACATGCCTCTGGTCGCTGAAGATGGCCGGGTGGTTCCGGTCATCATCGAGAGCGACCTCCCGATGGGTGCCGAAGAGTACGTGAAGGGCGTGCACCTCATCGTGGACCACAATCCGGATCCGCATCTCGCCGCATTCCACCTGACACCCGCCCTCGGCTCGGTGTCGATCTCCACCCGCATCAAGATGAAGCGAACCACCTGGGTGCGTGCAATCGTGGAGACCAGCACGGGTGAGGTGTGGGCGGGGTACGCCCGGGTGCTTGTCACTCTCAACGGATGTGGATGATGATCAATGATATCGGCGAAGCGAGGATCCGCGTTCCCGATCAGATCAAACGGGGGGATCTGATCACCGTTAATGCGATTGTATCGCATCCCATGGATACCGGGTTCTTCCGAACAGCAGAGGGTGATCCGATCCCGGCGTTCTTCATCAAAGATGTGGTGGTAACCTACGGAGCCCAGGAGATTGCCCGGTTTGAGTGGACGTCGGGCATCAGTCGGGATCCGGTGGTGAGCTTTACGCTGAAGGCCGACAAGGAGGCGCCTCTCACCATGGTCTGGTCCGACAACAAGGGCGCCAGCTTCAAACAGTCAGTCAACATCAGCTTCGGTTCCGCCTGACCTTTCCTTGTTCATCAGCACTGGTTTTCGCCGGACTTTTCGGTCATCCGGCACCCCCAGCATTGCCACCAACGATTCGCCAACTCGCTCCGGGCGTGTACGCCGCTCTGGGTGACACCGGTCGGGGCTCGGAGGGGAGACCGAACGCAGGCTTTGTGATCACCAGTGACGGGGTTGTTGTCATCGATGCACTCGCCAGCCCCCAACAAGGGCAACAACTGGTCGATGCCATCCGGCGGGTGACCCGGCAACCGATTACCTGGCTGATCCTGACGCACCATCATCCCGACCATCATTTTGGGGCCATCGTTTTCCGGCGGCTTGGCGCCAAGATCATCGCCCACCCCGACCGGCGGGTACTGGCGGCCGAAGGTGGCGAAAACGCCCTGATTGCCGACTGGGTCCGAGTCGTCGGCCTCGATGCCATGCGGGGCTTTGCCTTTGCCGACACTCCGGACCGACCGGTCACCCGGGTAGATACTCTCCGGACCGGAGGGCGCACCCTGGTCATCAGCCATCCAGGCGCGGCCCATTCCGCCGGAGATCTGATGGTATGGCTCCCCCGGGAGCGGGTACTCTTCGCCGGAGATCTGCTGATCGAGGATGGAGTAACGATGATCGTCGATGGGAGCTCCAGCGAGCTGCTCAGGGCATTGGCGACAATTGACCGGCTGAACCCGCTGGTGGCGGTCCCCGGACACGGCGCCATTCCTCGGCGGCCGGCAGAGCTGGTGGCTCTAACCCGGACGTACGTCACCGGTCTTCGTACTGAGATGAGGTCGGCCCTGGAGCACGGGGTCCCAATGGGGCGAGCGATGCGGAGCCTTCCGCCGGCGGATCAGACGCGACCGGTATCGCTGAATTCCCGCCGCCGACGCAATGCCGTCAGGGTGTATCTCGAGGAGGAGCGGGCGTACATGGGCCTCGACTCAGCCCAGTGATTCGACCATCGCTGATTTTCGTGCTCGGGCTGCTTCTGGGGGCCACCTCGATGGAGGCCCAAGCTGCTGGTCCACCTCGGCTGCTCAGCACCGAAGAGCTCGCCGGCTGGCTCAAGCAGGATCGGGTCAGCCTGGTGGATGTTCGGAGCGACGTCTTCATCTACCTGAAGGACCATCTGCCGGGGGCGGAGTACCTCAATCCCGAGTCACTGCGCGCCAGCCTTGGTGGGATGCCGGTACAGCTGCTGAGCCCACGTGCCTACACCGAGCTGTTCTCCCGGCTCGGGTTGACCTTCAGTAGGCCGGTAGTGATTTACAGCGCGGGTGAAACCAGGAACATCGATGCCACCTTCCTGGCCTGGCTGCTGGCCGGCTTCGGGCATCCGCGAGTGTACCTGCTGAACGGCGGCTATTTCAAATGGCAGCTGGAACAGCGACCGTTGACCCAGCGCTATCCTCGGGTGAAGTCCACTCGGTTTTCCGCCGGGCCATTCCAGCCGGAGCTGGCGTCACTCGACGAGGTCAGGCAAAGCACTGCTGATGGCCGAGCACTCCTGGTGGACGCGCGGCCTCCCGACCAGTATGCCGGCCAGGCCGGTGCCCAGATGCGACGCGGCCACATTCCGGGAGCGATCAACCACTACTGGCAGGACGATCTTACCCAGGAAGGGTTTGGCCACGTCTGGAAGCCGCCGGAGGACCTGAAGGCTGACTATACCGCGCAGGGAATCACGCCCGACCGGAACATCATCGTGTATTGCAACAGCACCACCGAAGCGAGCCACGTGCACTTCACGCTGCGATATCTGCTGGGCTACCCGCGGGTGCGCATCTATGTGGGATCGTGGACCGAGTGGGCCGAGCGGGAGGAGCTCCCAATTGAAACGGGCACAGGCGCGGCTGCCCAGGAGAGTGTAAGGGGTAAGCGGGCTAATCGCTGATGAGGAACGCTCTACCGAGACGCAATCCCGCTCCTCAGCTGTCCGGGCCGCCAGACTCGTCCGGCCTTCATGATCAGTTCCACAGAATCCAGGTTATCAATATCCGCCAGCGGGTTTTTGCTCAGCAGAACCAGATCGGCGTAGCGGCCCGGTTCGATAGTTCCCAGCCGCTGGGCCGGCTCTCCTCCGATCGCGCGCGCCGCATCCCGGGTAGCGGCGAGAAGGGCGGCCGTGGGGCTCAGGGCTATGGAGTCGACCAGCAGGCGCAATTCGCCGAACAGCGATGCCCGCTCGCTGGCCGGCCCGTACGCCACATGATCGCTTCCGGCGCTGATCCGAACCCCCCGCCGCACGGCTTCACGGGTGAGCTCCATGCCAAAGCCGGAAGCCGCCCGAACGTACTCTTCCTGTTCCGAGGGGATGTGACGGCGCTTGGCATTGAAGTACGCGACGCTGTGCCTGGTGGCGTCCAGGGTAGGTTCGAAGAACGTACCTAGCCGAGCCATGGAGTCGAGTGCACCGGTGATCCGCGGGTCATGGACCGCGCCGACAGTAGCCACTTCGGCCGTGGCAATCTGAAGATTCCCATCATTGACCAGGGTGTCCCGTTCCTCGGCGGTAAAGAGCTCTCCAGCAAAACCTGCCGCGTGCACCACGCCATCCTGCCCGGCAAGGGCCTGCTCCAGTGCGCTGGCCGGCTGTACCCAGGCATGGCCCCACACTGGCATGCCCGCCCGATGTGCGGCTGCCACCAGCTCGGTCACGGACTCGAGATCCAGCTGGGCATACAGCTTGAGGCCCATAGCTCCTGCCTCCCGCGCAGCCGCCACAATGGAATCCGCGTCGTCATTGCGGTTGTACTTGATGGGTGTCCAGCCCAGCGACTGCATGGTGAGCGCGGGCGGCTGCCGAAACACCACGCCCCGAGACGTTCTGGTCCCGTGAAATCCATTGAAAAAGAAGCGCCGACCCGCCACCAGCTGCATGGCGTAAACCCGCGGCGTGGCGTTCAGCGCGGTGACCCGCGCCAACAGCTCGGCGGGATTTGTGCCCATGTCGCGGACGGTGGTGACACCCTGGGCTAGGAGATCCCGGAGGTCGAGAGAAAGCTCCTCGCCGGCACTACCCGCGGACAAAAACAGCAGGTGCACGTGGCTGTCGATTAAGCCAGGGATGAGCCATTGGCCGTGTGCATCGATGATGCGCGCCCGCCGCGGGATGGGGCATTCCCCGGCGGCACCGGCGCAGAGGATGCGATCGCCCCGCACCAGTGTGACCGCGTTGGAAACAGTACCGCGCCCGGTACCATCCCACAGATTGGCGTGGATGATGGCGATCGAAGGATCCGGTGCCGGTGCTTCCTGGAGCGGGGGCGGACTGCCGCCGCAGGCGCTCAGAACCAGCGTCGTCGTTGTAAGAGCAGAGAAAGCCACTGAGAGGGACAGCTGCATACCGTGCGCTCCTCACGCTGGCGGGCGACGTCGGCATGAACAGCCGTCAGGGGTCGGCACCCACCGGGACCCACTTTCAAGATGCGGGGAAAGAATGCGTTTGGCCGTGATACCCGGGCGTATTTGCAGAGTGACCAGGAACACTACGCTCACGTGCTAACCCGTTCAGCCCATGCACAATCCGCTATGCAGCGGAGTGCGTGACCAAGCTCTTTCCTATTGTAAGGCCTCCTGGAGTAGAACGTGAAAGCAGAAAAAGAAGTTCTGGGGCAAAAGAAGGCAAAGCACGTGCCAACCCCCCTGCCTTTGCTGCATCGCCGTTGCGGGGCAGCCGCCCGCTCTCTAGTCTTCCCTGGTGTCCCTTCCTCCTTTCCATAGACCCCGGCGCCGGCGGATCACACCTGCCATGCGCCGTCTGGTGCGGGAGCACGAGCTCTCACCCGCCGATCTGGTCCAACCCCTCTTTGTGGTTCACGGGAGCCGGGTAGAGCGGGAAATCGCCGCGATGCCGGGGGTGTTCCATCTATCAGCCGACGAAAAGCTGGACCGGGAGATCGACGACATCCGGTCCCGGGGCATCGAGGCGATTCTCTTGTTCGGGCTGCCCGCCGCGAAGGATGATGTTGGCTCGGAGAATTATTCGGGTGACGGCATCGTTCAGCGCGCCCTGCGTCGCATCCGGGAACGCCATCCTGATCTCCTGCTGATTACCGACGTGTGCTGCTGCGAGTACACTAGCCACGGGCACTGTGGGGTGGTCCGGAACGGCTCAGTCGACAACGATGCCACGTTGGAGATTCTGGGCCGAGTAGGAGTGAGTCACGCGGCAGCCGGAGCCGACATCGTGGCTCCCAGCGGCATGATGGATGGTATGGTCGCAGCGATCCGCTCGGCGCTCGATGGGGCCGGCCACGCGGATACGGCAATCCTGAGCTACGCGGTCAAATACGCCAGTGCGTTCTACGGCCCGTTCCGGGAAGCGGCCGACAGTGCACCGGCCTTTGGTGATCGCCGGCAGTATCAAATGGATCCAGCCAACCTGCGGGAGGCGCTGCTGGAAGCGGCCCTGGATGAGGCGCAAGGCGCTGACTTGCTCATGGTCAAGCCTGCCCTGGCCTACCTGGATGTGGTGCGCGCGGTACGGGATCGCACCGAGCTCCCGCTGCTGGCGTACAACGTCAGCGGAGAGTATGCGATGGTGAAAGCGGCCGCGCGCCAGGGCTGGATCGACGAATGCCGCGTCGTTCTGGAGGCACTCACCGGTATGCGCCGGGCAGGCGCGGACGCGATCATCTCTTATCATGCCAAGGATGCGGCCGTGTGGCTAAAGTCGGAGAGCTTGGGATGACGGATGTGCGGATCGCACCCCGGTCGAGCACGGCGTCCGAACGGCTGTTCGCGGCTGCTCAGCAGGTATTACCCGGTGGAGTGAACAGTCCGGTGCGAGCGTTCAAAGGGGTGGGCGGGGTTCCCCGATTCATGGTCCGCGGCGAAGGTCCGACACTCATCGACGCTGATGGAAATGGGTACGTGGATCTTGTGCTGTCGTGGGGACCATTAATACTGGGCCACGCGCATCCGGAGGTGCTTGCGGTCATTATCGAGGCAGCCCGCCACGGCACCACCTTTGGAGCTCCGACCGAGCTCGAGGTTCGGCTGGCCGAGCGTGTGGTCGCGACATTTCCCGGTCTAGAGATGGTCCGTTTCGTCAGCTCCGGCACCGAGGCCCTGATGAGCGTCGTCCGGCTGGCCCGCGCCGCAACAGGCCGCCGGCTCATCGTCAAGTTCGACGGCTGCTACCATGGCCATGCCGACGCGTTGTTGGCTGCCGCTGGATCCGGCGTCGCCACCCTGGGACTCCCGGACTCACCCGGAGTTCCCCCGGCGACCGTGGCCGACACCACGGTCCTCTCGTATAACGATCTCGCCGCGGTGGAGACCCTGTTCAGCGCCCGCGGCGACGAGATCGCGGCCGTGCTGGTGGAACCGGTCGCGGGGAACATGGGGGTGGTTCCGCCGGGACCCGGATTTCTCCAGGGGCTGAGGAACGTCACTCATCGCCATCAGGCTCTTCTGGTTTTCGATGAGGTGATGACAGGGTGGCGGGTGCATCCTCAGGGCGCCCAGGTGCTGTATGGGGTCCAACCCGATCTCACCTGTCTGGGCAAGGTAATTGGGGGTGGATTGCCGGCGGCCGCATACGGGGGAAGCCGCGAGTTGATGGAGCTGATCGCGCCGGCAGGTCCGGTTTATCAGGCCGGCACCCTCTCGGGGAACCCGCTCGCTATGGCGGCGGGTCTGGCCACCTTGGAGGAGCTGGCGCAGCCCGGCGTGTGGCAGCAGGCCGCCGACTGGGCGGACCGGGCAGCGAGCATGCTCGCCACAGCGGCCGGCCGCGCCGGCGTTCCGATGGTAGTCCAGAGAGTGGGCACCATGTTCACCCCGTTCTTCAGTGAAACCCCGGTGCGTACCTTCGCAGAGGTGAAGCGAACCGACCGGGACGCATACAGTCGATTCTTCCATGCCATGCTGGAGGCGGGAATCTATCTCCCGCCGTCACCCTTCGAGGCGGCATTCACCTCCGTAGTTCACGGGCATCCGGAGCTCGAGCTGCTCGACAACGCGCTCGGAGCGGCATGGCCTCGGTAGCTATAGTTGGAGGCGGTCTCACCGGATTGACTGCCGCGTACTGCCTGAAGCAGCGGGGCAGCAGAGTCGTGGTCTACGAAGCCACAGATCGTCTGGGCGGTGTTGTCCGGACCGAGCGCCGGGCCGGGTACCTGGCGGAGCTCGGTCCCAATTCCATGTCGTCGCCTTCGCCCGCTGTCGCTTCACTACTCCGCGACCTCGGCCTCGAGCCATCGCGGGTTTCTGCCTCACCGGCGGCACGTGATCGGTACATCGTCCGGCGGGGAAAACTGGTTCGTCTGCCGCTCAGTCCTGCCGAGCTGCTCACCTCTCGTCTGCTGTCCAATGCGGCCAAGCTGGCGGTCTTTGGCGAGCCCTTGGTCGAGCGGGGCGACTCACCCGTCGACGAGAGTGTCGCCGCATTCGTTCGGCGCCGCTTCAATCAGGAGGTGCTGGACTACATCGTGAACCCGTTTGTGGCGGGCACCTGCGCCGGCGACCCGGAACAGCTCTCGGTTCGTCATGCCATGCCACAATTGCACACGCTCGAACGAACCCACGGCTCGGTTATGAAAGCCTTCCTCAAAGCCTCCAGGGCGGAGCGTGCTTCAGAGCCAGGAGCGGTGGGTGCAGGGACCCTCATCTCGTTCCGTGGGGGGCTGCAGGAAATCTCCGACGGGTTCGCTCGTGAGCTGAAGTCCGATGTGCGACTCCGGGCTCCGGTCACTCAGTTGCGCGGCGGTCCCAAGGGATGGACGGTGGGAGCCGCGTATCAAAGCCCGGAGATCTACGATGCAGTAGTCTACGCCGCTCCGGCGTACGGCCTGGTCGACATCGATCTGGATCTCACCGGTGGCGAGCGTCTGGCTACACTCTCGAGCATCGACCATCCGCCGGTTGCGGTTTTGGCGCTCGGCTTTCCTCGGGACCAGGTGACGCATCCCCTGGACGGGTTCGGCTTCCTGGTACCCGAGGTGGAGCGCCGGAGAATCCTCGGCGTCATCTTCTCCTCCACCGTCTTTCCCGATCGCGCACCGAGCGACGCTGTCATGCTCACCGTCTTCGCCGGCGGTGCCCGGGACCCCGACTTCGTGGAGGCGGATCCACAGACCATCACCTCCCGGATTCTGGACGAGCT
>Ga0307410_10000196_pt1 | contig 22538 bp, 24 predicted proteins | sample 322Ometagenome_3_FD_203707 | JGI IMG/M metagenome (GOLD analysis project Ga0307410, IMG submission 203707) | Maize rhizosphere microbial communities from greenhouse at UC Davis, California, United States - 322HYB-O-3 | ecosystem: Host-associated > Plants > Roots > Rhizosphere > Soil | place... | reverse complement strand
CGCTTCCACCGCGGCGGCAAATTCGCCGGGCGGCACGTGAACCTGACCGCCAGCTGACGTGCCGATCCTCTGGCTCGTCGTCATCCTCGGCATCGTCGAGGGCGTCACCGAATATCTGCCGGTCTCCTCGACTGGCCACCTGATCCTCGCCACTGAGCTGCTCGGCTTCAAGGCGACCGATTGGGAAGCGTTCAACGTCGCCATTCAGCCGGGCGCGATCCTGGCTATTGTCGTGCTTTACTGGCGCACCTTCTGGGACGTGCTCGTCGGCCTCTTCCGGCGCGATGCGAAGGCCTTCGCGTTCGTCCGCAACATCGTCATCGCCTGCATTCCGGCGATCGTGCTTGCGCTGCTGATCGGCGATACGATCGACGCGATGCTCGGCAATGCCGTGGTCGTCGCATGGGCCCTGATCATCGGCGGAATCGCGATCCTCGTGCTCGAACGGGCGGTGCGGCCGCGGGAATGCAACGGCGTTGCCAGCCTCAGCCTGCGCCAGTCGGCGATGGTCGGCGTGGTGCAATGCCTGGCGATGATTCCCGGCGTCAGCCGCTCCGGCGCCACGATCCTCGGTGCGATGGCCTTCGGCGTCGACCGCAAGACCGCGGCGGAGTTCAGCTTCTTTCTCGCCATGCCGACGCTGTCCGGCGCGACGGTCTATTATCTGGTCAAGCACAATCATCGGATCGCGCCCGAAATGTACGCCAACATCCTCATCGGCAGCGTCGTCAGCTTCGTCGTCGCACTCGTCGTCGTGAAGCTCTTCGTCAGCTACGTCACCCGCTACGGCTTCGCGCCGTTCGCCTGGTACCGGATCGCCGCCGGGTCCGTCGCTCTGGCATGGCTAACGCTGCGCTGATTTATCTGCCATTCAGCTTTGGCTAAGCTCGCGAAGCCGAGATTAATCAGCGACTTGGCAGGAGGATTGTCCCCGTGCGCGTGAAACTTGCGATGCTTCCGCTGCTGCTGTCCGCTACACCCGCCTTCGCTCAGGCGGCCCCGCCGGCCGCGCAGGTCCCGCGCGAGCTGACGGACCCGGCAACGGCTGACCGGCTGGCCAATGCAATGCAGTCGCTGTCGGATGCCTTCCTCAAGTTGCCCGTAGGCGAGTTTCAGGCGGCGATGGAGGGTCGCCAACCGACGGCGGCCGAGCGGCGCAAGACCGTCGGCAGCGAGAGCAAGCTCAGCGAGCGTGAGCTTCGCCGTCAGATCGAGGATGCGAAGCCGATGTTTCAACAGGGGATGAAGCAGCTGGCCGCCGCGCTTCCGGCGATGATGCAAGGCATGGACGAGCTCCAGCGCTCGGTTGAGCGCGCCGCCGCGAACATGCCCGATCCGACCTATCCGAAGCGGTAATCCGTCATTGCGAGCGTAGCGAAGCAATCCAGTGCGGTAGTCTGGATTGCCGCGGCGCTGCGCGCCTCGCAATGACGGTGGACTAGGCGACTCACCCCGCTAAAGCTGCCCTCGCGATGTGGCAGCTCTTCCAGTTCCCGCTGTGTCCCTTTTCCCGCAAGGTTCGCCTGGTCCTGGCCGAGAAAGGCGTTGGGCATGAACTGGTGCGCGAGAACCCGTGGGAGGAGCGCGACGAGTTCATCGACCTGAATCCGGCCGGGGAAACCCCGGTGATGGTGGAGGCCGACCAGGGCCTCACGCTGATCGGCTCGCAGCCGATCGTCGAATATTTCGACGAGACGGTCGACCGGATGCCGATGATCCACGGCAATGCCCAGCTCCGCGCCGAAATCCGGCGGATGACCGAATGGTTCGACATCAAGCTCTATCGCGAGGCGGTCGAGCCGCTGATGAACGAGCGGATGCGCAAGCGGCTGGTGAGCCGCGAGAGCCCCGACACGCGCGTGCTGCGCGAGGCGATGCGGGTCGCCTCCGAGCATCTCGATTACGTCGACTACCTGCTCGACCACCGGCGCTGGCTCGCGGGACCGGGCCTGAGCCTCGCCGACTTCACCGCCGCCGCGCATCTCAGCGTGATCGATTATCTGGGTGCGCTCGACTGGCGCGGTCACAAGCAGACCAAGGATTGGTACGCGGTTATGAAATCGCGTCCCGGCTTCCGGCCCTTGCTGGGCGAGCGGATGGAGGTGATCGTCCCGCCCGGCCATTATGACAAAGTCGACTTCTAGGTCGTCATTGCGAGCAAGGCGGAAGCTGTCAGGCGGCCATCAATGCCCCGCGGAGAACGTGATCTTCCAGCGTCTGGCCGGCGCCGAGAGCAACGCAAAGCATCGGCTCGTCGGCAACGTGCACTGGAAGGCCGGTCGAATCCGCGATGACGGTCGCGAAGCCCCTCAGCAGGGAACCGCCTCCCGTCATTGTGATGCCCAGGTCGATTACGTCGGCCGCGATTTCGGGTTGGGTGTTTTCGAGCGCAGTGCGGACGACCTCCACGATCTGCGCGACGGGTTCGCTCAGCGCGTCGGCGACCTGCGACTGGCTGAGCTGGATTTCCGCGGGAACGCCGCGGCTGACGTCGCGGCCGCGCACATAGGTGGTGAGCCCTTGGCCGTCCGCAGGCCGGACCGCCGATCCGATCTCCATCTTCACCCGCTCGGCCGTCCCTTCGCCAATGAGCAAATTGAAGTTCCGGCGGACATAGGCCGCGATGGCATCGTCCATGCGATCCCCGCCGACGCGGGCGGATCGGCAGAAGGCCAGGCCCTGAAGCGAGATCACTCCGACCTCGGTCGTGCCGCCGCCGATGTCGACGACCATCGACCCGACCGGATCGGCCACCGGCAGGCCCGCGCCGATCGCCGCGGCCATCGGCTCCTCGATCAGCGATACGCGGTCGGCGCCGGCATTGGAGACCGCGTCCCGGATCGCGCGGCGTTCGACCGAGGTCGCGCCCGACGGGATGCAAATGACCACCTCCGGCCCGCGCGAGAAGCGACTGGGCCCGCCATGCGCCTTGCGGATGAAATGCTTGATCATCTCCTCGGCGACTTCAAGGTCGGCAATCACCCCGGCGCGAAGCGGCCGGACGGTTTTGATGTTGTCGGGCGTCTTGCCCATCATCAGCTTGGCGTCGTTGCCGACCGCCCGCACTTTGCGCACGCCATTCACAATCTCCATCGTCACGACGGATGGTTCGCTGGTCACGATGCCCTGGCCGCGGACGTAGATGACCGTGTTGGCGGTTCCGAGATCGATCGCGATGTCGCGCGACGAGAAGTTGAAAGGTGAACGCACGGCTGCCCCCCAACGGCGACTGAGAATCGGGAAAAATGAATCCCGCTCAAAGGCTTAGGCTCGATCGACGACAGAGCCACATGGTTAATGGCGGTTAAAAGTCGAGCGTTCTCAAATCGCGTCGAAGCGAAGTCAGGCGCGGACGGCCGAAATCAGATAGTTCAGCCGCACGTCCTCGCTGAGGTGCAGGCCGCGGGTCGGCAACCAGGCGATGCCTTCGACGTCGAGGCATCGAAGGCCCGCATCCGCCAGCAGCGCTTTCATCCTCTCCGGGGCGATGAACTTGTCGAAATCGTGCGTGCCCCTGGGAATTTTCCCAAGGCCTTCGCCGAGCGTGATCATCATCAGTCGCGACCAGCGCGTCGCATTGGGCGTCGACAGGATCAGCAGGCCGCCTGGCGCGAGCCTCCTTGCAAGCGACCTTGCGAAAGCCGCGGCGTCGGCGACGTGCTCGACTACCTCCATGCACGTGATGAGATCGAATGCGCCCTCGAGCTCCTGGACATCGCCGGCGCGATAGTCGATCTCGAGGCCCATTGCCGCGGCATGGTCGCGCCCGACGGCGATCACCTCCGGCGTAGCGTCGATACCTGTGACGCTGGCTCCGAGCCGTGCGAGCGGCTCGGCCAGCAAACCCGCACCGCAGCCGACATCGAGCGCGCTCTTGCCTTCCAGCGGCGTGCGGACATGCTCGTCGCACTGCCAATGCTGGTCGATCATGTCGCGGATATATTTGAGACGGACCGGATTGAGCTTGTGCAGCATTGCCGAGGCGCCGTGCGGATCCCACCAGTCGGCGGCGAGCTTGCCGAACTGCGCGACCTCGCTCGGCAGGATGCTTGTCGGGGCCATGCGTGCCTCCTAACAGTCCGCGACCCTTCACCCAAGGAGCCTATGTCCCGCATCGTCATGAAATTCGGCGGCACGTCGATGGCGGGCATCGAGCGCATCCGCAACGTGGCGGGCCGCGTTCGGCGCGAGGCCGAGGCGGGCAACGAAGTGCTTGTCGTCGTTTCCGCAATGGCCGGCGAGACGGACCGGCTGGTGCAATTGTGCCGCGAGGCTGCGGCGCTGCACGATCCGAGCGAATATGACGTGGTCGTCGCCAGCGGGGAACAGGTGACCGCGGGGCTGCTCGCCATGACCCTGCAGAACATGGGCGTGAAGGCGCGAAGCTTCATGGGCTGGCAGCTGGTCCGCGCATCGGGCGTCCACGGCAATGCGCGGGTCGAGGCCATTGAGTCCGCCACGCTCGACGAGGCGCTGCGCGACGGTATTGTCGCCGTAATTCCGGGCTTTCAGGGCGTTTCAGCGGACGGCCGCGTCGCGACGCTCGGCCGCGGCGGCTCGGATACGTCGGCTGTGGCCATCGCCGCGGGGCTGAAGGCCGACCGCTGCGACATCTACACCGACGTCGATGGCGTCTATACGACCGACCCGCGGATCGTCCCAAAGGCGAGCAGGCTGGGCCAGGTGACCTTCGAGGAAATGCTGGAGCTTGCCGGCGTGGGCGCGAAGGTGCTTCAGGTGCGCTCGGTCGGGCTGGCGATGCGCGAAAAGCTGCCGCTTCGCGTTCTCTCCGCCTTCGAGGACGGGCCCGGAACAGACATCGTTGCCGAACTTTCAGGAGATCCAATGGAACGTAAGCTGATCGCCGGGATCGCCGCCGACCGCAACGAGGCGCGCATCACGGTCACCGGCGTGCCCGACAAGCCGGGCACGGTCGCGGCCGTGATCAGCCCGGTCGCGGAGGCGGGGATCGCGGTCGACATGATTGTCCATGCGGCAACTCCGGACACCGGTTCATCGGATCTCACCTTCACCGTGCCGCGGGCGAACCTTGCGCAGGCGATGGCGGTCATCGAAGGCAGCAAGGGCGCGATCGGCTACGATCGGCTGGTTCAGGACGACGCCGTCGCCAAGGTCAGCATCGTCGGTGTCGGGATCCGTTCTAACCCGCAGCTCGCCGCGCGGATGTTCGAGGTGCTGGCCGAGCGGCAGATCAACCTGCTCGCGGTGTCCTCCAGCGAGATCAAGGTCAGCGCGCTGATCGCCGAGGCCGAGGTCGAGCTCGCCGTCCGCGTGTTGCACAGCGCCTTCGGCCTCGACGAGCCGGAGCAAGCGGCATGACCATCAAAGTCCCTCCCCTTGATGGGGGAGGGGTTGGGGTAGGGTCAGGTCTCCGCTAGAGACGCCGCCCTATGACCACCGTCACTTCCACCCAACTCTCCCCCATCGAGGGGGAGGGCTATTCCAGTAGCGCGGCATGAGCGGGGAGGGACTGATCGCCGAGCCCCGCGCCGTTCACCAGAGCGTCGGCCATGCGCGCTTGCGGGAGCTGATGCACCGCGGCACCGAATTCCTCGGCTGCGACGTGGCCATCATGGGCGGCGCGATGAGCTGGGTGTCCGAGCGCAATCTCGTCTCGGCCTTGTCCAACGCGGGCGCGTTCGGCGTGATCGCCTGCGGAGCGATGACGCCGGACCTGCTCGACACCGAGATTGCCGAGACCAAAGCCCGCACGGCGAAGCCATTCGGCGTCAACCTCATCACCATGCACCCCCAGCTGGACGCACTGATCGACACCTGTGCGAAGCATGAGGTCGGGCACGTCGTCCTCGCCGGCGGCCTTCCGCCCGGCTGGGCGATCGACAAGATCAAGGCGAGCGGAGCCAAGCTGATGGCCTTCGCGCCGGCGCTAGCCCTGGCGAAGAAGCTGATGCGCTCGAAGGTCGATGCGCTCGTCATCGAAGGGATGGAAGCCGGCGGACATATCGGACCGGTTTCGACCTCGGTGCTGGCGCAGGAAATCCTGCCGCACGTCTGCCATGACATTCCGGTGTTCATCGCCGGCGGCATCGGCCGGGGCGAAGCAGTCGCGGCTTATCTGGAAATGGGAGCCGTCGGCGTGCAGCTCGGCACCCGCTTCGTCTGCGCGCACGAGAGCATCGCCCACGCCAACTTCAAGAAGGCGTTCATCCGCGCCTCGGCCCGTGACGCCATCCTCAGCATCCAGATCGATCCGCGGCTGCCGGTGATCCCGGTGCGCGCGCTCAAGAACCGGGAAACCGAGCGGTTCGCCGCGAAGCAGCGCGAAGTCGCCGACCTGCTCGACAAGGGGTCGGTCGAGATGGCCGAGGCGCAGCTGCAGATCGAGCATTATTGGGCCGGCGCCCTGCGTCGCGCGGTGATCGACGGCGATGTCGAAACGGGTTCGGTCATGGCGGGGCAGTCGGTCGGAATGGTCACTCGCGAGGAGCCCCTCGCGGCCATCATTCAGGAACTGGTCGACGAGGCAGCCGCCGCGCTTGAAAGCCGCGGCTGATCAGCTCACGGAAAGCTCGTCGATCCGCCTTCGGATCTGGCGATAGGAGGGCGACACCGCGAAGCGGAGCCGATGGTTCAGCCGGGCGATGAACGAGCGCGCAAGTGACATGGTCCCCTCCATATCGTTACGTCCCGAGAACCAATGTTGAATCAGTTTGCGCGCGGCTAGTCAAGCGCTCGCCGCGTGACACGCCGCCGCCGCATCTGATAGCGCTCGGCCATGCCGCTGTCCGCCGCCACGTCCGCCCGGGAAATTCTCACCGGCCTGCATGAGGTGATGGCCAAGCGCGGATCGGCGCAGGCCAAGCTCGACCATGTCGTCGACCTCATCGCCCAGAAGATGAGCAGCGAGGTCTGCTCCATCTATCTGCTGCGCGACAACAAGCTGGAGCTGTTCGCGACCCACGGGCTGCGCAAGGAAGCCGTGCATGTGACTCGCCTCGCGATGGGCGAGGGCCTGGTCGGGACCATTGCCGCCGAAGGGCGCGTGCTCAACCTCGATGAGGCCGCGGACCACCCTGCCTTCGCCTACAAGCCGGAGACGGGCGAGGAGCGGTTCCACAGTTTTGCCGGCGTGCCGATCGTCCGCCTCGAAAGCCCGATCGGCGTGCTCGCCGTCCAGCATGCCGAGCCGCGACGTTACGAGGATGTCGAGATCGAGGCGCTGCAGACGGTCGCGATGGTCCTGTCGGAGATGATCGCCGCGGCGCGGCTGGTCGACGGCGCTCGCCGCAGCCGGATGCGCAGCGCCGGGCCGTTGCGCCTGTCGGGCCTCAAGCTCGTCGCCGGAATGGCCAAGGGCGAGGCGGTGTTCCACGAGCCGCGCGTGATCGTCGAGCATACTGTCGCCGACGACATCGAGGCCGAGCGCGAGCGCGTCTATTCCGCCTTCCGCAAGATGCGCGAGCAGATCGACAACATTACGCGCGAGGCCGAATTCGGGACGACCGGCGAGCATCAGGAAATCCTGCAAACCTACCGCATGTTCGCCTACGACGAGGGCTGGTCGCGGCGAATCAACGAGGCGATCGACAGCGGCCTGACCGCCGAAGCGGCGATCGAACGCGTCCAGCAGCGCACGCGCGCGCGGATGCAGGAGATCGACGACCCACTGCTCAAGGAGCGGATGCACGACCTCGAGGAGCTGTCGGACCGGCTGCTCCGCATCGTCTCCGGCGGCGTCGGGACGGCGGCGCAAAGGGGCCTGACGCGCGATACGGTGCTGATTGCACGCAACCTGGGACCCGCCGACCTCCTCGAATACGACCGACGCCGATTGAAGGCGGTGCTGCTCGAGGAAGGCTCGCTGACATCCCACATGACGATCGTCGCACGGGCGATCGGGGTTCCCGTGATCGGCCGGCTCGCGGATATTCGGCATAGTGTCGAGGAGGGCGAGGCGATCCTCGTCGACGGCGATAACGGAAGCATCATCATCCGCCCCAATCGCGCGCTGCTGACCGGCTTCGAACATCGGATGTCGCTCAGCCAGAAGCGGCGCGCCGAGTTCGCCGCCGTGCGCAGCCTTCAGGCGAAGACCAAGGACGGCATCCACGTCAGCGTGATGGTCAACGCCGGCCTCGCCGAGGATGCCGCGGCGCTGGGGATGAGCGGTGCGGACGGCATCGGCCTCTTCCGCACCGAGTTCCAGTTCCTGATTTCGGCGACCCTGCCGGGCCGCGAGCGTCAGCAGCGGCTCTATACGAAGGTGCTCGAAGCGGCTGGCGATCGCCCGGTCGTCTTCCGAACGGTCGACATCGGCGGCGACAAGGCGCTGCCGTACCTTACCGACGTCCACGACGAGGCCGAGAATCCGGCGATGGGCTGGCGCGCGCTCCGCCTTTCGCTCGAGCGCTCGACCTTGATGCGGGCGCAGGCCCGGGCATTGATCGAGGCATCGGCCGGCAAGGTGCTGCGGGTGATGTTCCCGATGGTCTCCGAGCCGTGGGAATATGAGGAAGCGCGCGCGCTGTTCGAAGATCAGGTCGACTGGGCGCGCAAGGCACACCGCAAGCTCCCCAAGAAGATCGAATATGGCGTGATGCTCGAAGTGCCGGGCCTCGCCGAAATGCTCGACGTGCTGCTGCCGCGGATCGATTTCCTTTCGATCGGGACCAACGACCTCACCCAGTTCCTGTTCGCCGCGGACCGCGCGGACCCGCGGCTCGCCGCTCGCTACGACTGGCTAAGCCCGGCGATCCTGCGCTTCCTGAAACGCGTCGTCGACCAGGCGCGGGCGGCGAATATTCCGGTCCGCGTCTGCGGGGAGATGGGCGGTCGCCCGCTCGAGGCGATGGCGCTGATCGGCATCGGCATCGACAATTTCTCGATCACTCCGGCCGGTGTCGGGCCGGTCAAGGCGATGGTCCGCTCGCTCGACGCCGGGGCCATTCGCGCGCGCATGGAGCAGGTGCTGAGCCGGCCGCCGAAGGACATGCGCAGGGGCCTCACCGACTGGGCACGGCGGCATTCGGTGATAATCGGCTAGCGGGGCGGTTGACAGCCCCGTCGCATCACTCGAACAGTGGCGAAGCGCACCATTTCAAAGGCGACACGATGGACGAGGAACTGGGCGAGGCGGATGTTCCGACGGTCGGCGAGCGGTTGCGCGCCGCGCGCGAGGAGAAGGGCCTGAGCCTTGAGGACGTGGCGTCCCAGACCCGCATCCCGCAGCGCCACCTGGAAAGCCTTGAGACCAGCGACTGGGACAAGCTTCCCGCGCCCACGTACACCACCGGATTTGCGAAAAGCTATGCGACGGCCGTCGGGCTCGACCGCGTCGAGATCGGCGAAGCCCTGCGCGCCGAACTGGGCGGCCAGCGACCGGTGACCCACCAGGCCGAAGTGTTCGAACCGGCGGACCCCGCGCGGACGATGCCCAAATGGCTGGTCTTCGGGGCCATCGCCGCGGTCATCCTCCTGATCGTGCTGATGAGCTGGCTCAACGAGCGCTCGCTTGAGCCCTCGGGCGCCGAGGACAATGCCGCTGTCGCCGCAGCTGCGCCGGTCCAGCAAGCGCCGGCCCCGGTCGCGGCACCGGCGGCGCCCCACGGGCCCGTCGTGCTGACGGCGACCGGTCCGGCGTGGATCCGCGTGACGGATCAGAACAAGCCGCTGTTCGAGGGTGTGCTGCAGCCGGGCCAGAGCTACACCGTGCCGGCAACCGCAACCGCGCCGCTGCTGCGCGCCGGTGCTCCCGAAGCGCTGAAGATCACGGTCGGCACGGCCGTCGCGCCTGCGGTCGGTCCGGCGGGGCAGGTGACGTCCAACGTCAGCCTCAAGCCCGCCGACGTGATGCGCGGACCGGCCGCGGATGCGCCGACCGGAGCCGCGCCTGCGGCGGCCAACCCCGCCGGCTAAGCGGATTCATCGGGGCGAAAGCCGCGCGGGCACACAGTCGATACAGACCGAAGCGGGGACTCAATTCGTGCAATCATTACGTCCGACGACTTTCCTGGCTGCCTGCGCGGCGATCGCGCTGGTGCCGGCCACGGCAGTGGCGCAACGGCAGCCGGCAACGCCCGAGCAACGGCTCGAACGGCTGGAGCGCCAGGTCCAGCAGGTCCAGCGGCAAGTCTTTCCGCGCGGCCGGCCCGCCGACACCGCGGGCTTCGTCGATGAGCCGGCGGCAAGTCAGTCATCCGTCGCAACGCTCGACCAGAGGCTCGACGCGCTCGAACGGCAGATGGCGGACATCCTTCGCCAGTCGGAGGAGAACGGCAACCAGCTGCGCACGCTCGCGGGCGACCTGCAGCGCGCGCGCGACGACCAGCAGCAGCGCATTTCCGTGATCGAGCAGCGGATTGCCGACGCCGCGGCAGCGGCTGCGGCCGGTCCGGTGGAGCCAATGACGCCGCAGGCGACAAGGCCAAGCACGCCGAAGCCGGCGACTCCCAGGCCCGCAGCCACGGCAAGCACCGGTGGCCCGGCACCGACCGACGCGGCGACCGATCCCGGTGAGGACGCCTACACCGAAGCTTTCCGCCTTTGGGACTCGGGCCAGTATGATGACGCCATCTCGTCGTTGAAGGCGTTCACCTCCTCCTATCCGAAGCACCGCCGAGTCAGTTTCGCCAACAACCTGATCGGCCGCGCATTGCTCGACAAGGGGCAGCCGCGCGCCGCCGCCGAAGCGCTGCTGGCCAATTACCGCAGCAATCCGAAGGGCGAGCGCGCCGCCGACAGCCTCTTCTACCTTGGCCAGGCGCTGATGCAGCTCGGCCAGCCCGGCCAGGCGTGTAAAGCCTATTCGGAGGTGGAAGCCGTCTATGGGTCCAAGCTGCGCGCGGAGCTTCGGACGCAGGTCGACGAGGCGCAGGCAAAGGCGCAGTGCGGCTGATGTGCTAGGCCGCGGGCGATGCAACCTTCGCCTGAATTGATCGAGCGTTTCTGCCGCGACCTCGACCCGCTTGTCAGCCCTGATGCCCGGCTCGGGCTCGCCGTCTCCGGCGGCCCGGACAGCCTTGCCCTGTTGCTTCTCGCCGCCGCCGCCCGCCCTGGCCAATTCGAGGTCGCCGCCGTCGACCACGGCCTGCGCGCCGAAAGCCGGAGCGAGGCGGAAGCGGTCGGCGAGATTTGCAACCGCCTCGGCGTCCCCTTCGCCCTCCTCACGGTCAACTGGAAGCGAAAGCCGCAGTCGGCGCTCCAGGAACGGGCTCGGATTGCCCGCTATCGCCTCCTCGCCGCCTGGGCGAAACAGCGCGACCTCGAAGTCGTCGCGACCGCACATCACCTCGACGACCAGGTCGAAACTTTCCTCATGCGGCTCCAGCGCGGCGTCGGCGTCAAGGGACTTGCCGCAATGCGCCGGCTGGCGCCAATGCCGGGCTCGGACCTGCCGCTGGTCCGGCCGCTGCTGGGATGGCAGCGTTCCGAATTGGCGGCCGTCTGCTCGGCCGCGGGACTGAGCCCGGTGCAGGACCCGAGCAACGCGGATGCGCAGTTCGAGCGGGTTCGAGTTCGCCATGCGCTCGCCGCGATTCCCGAGCTGGACGTCAAGGCGGTCGGCCAGAGCCTGTCGTACCTCAAGCAGGCCGACGCGGCGTTGCACTGGGCGGCGGCGCAGGAATGGGACCGCGCGGTTACGGCCGCCGACCGGGAGATTGTCTACCGGCCCGACGGTGCGCCGCAAGAAATCCGTCGGAGAATCGTGTCGCGGGCAATCGCCCGGCTGGCGACCGAGGGGCGAGGCATGGAGCTGCGCGGGCGCGAGGTCGACGGCTTGCTCGCCGCCCTTCGCGGCGGCCGCACGGTCACGCTGCGCGGCGTGCTGTGCAGTGGCGGGGAGCAATGGCGCTTCATTCCGGCGCCGAACCGGACTCGACCTGCGGGCAGGCTGCGTTAAACTTCCGTTGAACGACTCGGGGAGAGTTGCTCTTCAACGGGAGGGGGAGCGAGTGGAATCGGACGCGCGTTTTTATCGCCGGCGCATCAATGAAGAACTTGCCGCTGCGGGCCGCGCCGTCACCGACGCCGCGCGAGAGCGGCGCATGGTCCTCGCCGGCCTCTTTCTCGAACGGCTGAAAGCATCGGAAGAAACCGGCGCAACCAGCGCGGCGATGTTCGACTGGACCTGACTAGGCGAAGGTCAAATCGCCGTCGATTAACGAGGGCATGGCAATGCCGGCAATTGGCAGCGAGCGTGAGCCGCGCCTCTATTGCCACGCTCGGCCGGTCCTCGTCGGTATTCTGGTCTCCGCCACCAACGTGTATGGCATTTGCCGGGCGCTTGCCTACGAAGGCATTGGCTCATGTTCGACCTTCCCCCTCCGGATCCCGGCATCGAAATCTCGATCGCCAGCCGCGGCATCTCCAAGGGCATTGCCCAGACCGATGGCCCGCAACTGATCGGGCGAGGCTTCGTCCGCTTTGGTGACGTCCAAGTCGGCGGCCAGTGGAAGAACGTCACCTCCTCCGTCGCCGAAGGCGAGGGCGCAGCCTTTGCCACCTGGCAGCGCAAGCTCGGGCGCGTTCAGGCGAGCCTGGGCGTCACCCTGAAGTTTCAGACGGGCGTGACCGAACCGACGGACGACAAGGCGCTGGAGCTCAACGGGTCGGTTGCGCCGAAGTGGGGCAAGCTGGGCGTGCGAGTCAGTGCCGTTTACAGCCCCGACGATTTCGGTTCGGCGGGCCAGTCGCTGTATGTGGAGGGTGGCCCGTCCTACGACGTTGGCAAGACGTTACGCGTATCGGCAAACGTGGGGCGCCGCGAGCGCGACGGCAGCCCCGACTACACGACGCTCAACGCCGGGGTCTCCAAGACCCTGGGCAAGCTGACACTCGACGCTCGCTACTATGACTCGGCGCAGGGCGAGTTGGGCGAACAATATGACGAACGGGTGGTTGTTTCAGCGCGCCTCGCATTGTGAAGTGGCGCTAATGAGGACGGACGGCCAGCCCGTTCACCAGTCCCTAAGCGCGCATTGTTATTGGACGGGATGAGCCTATTTTAGGCGGTGAAGCGATTTCCTCCGAACGAGAGAGTGATGGACGACAAGGAAAAGAAGCCCGGTAATCCGTGGACCAAGAGCCTGCTGATCTGGGTCGGCGTACTCTTCGCGCTCGTCCTCTTCGTGCAGATGATCGATGGCGGCTCGCGTTCGGCGACGGGCGAGCCGATCGCTTATTCCGAGTTCGTGCGCCAGGTCGACGAGGGCAATGTCCGCACCGTCACCATCGCCACCAGTCCCAGCGGCAATTCGGCGATCAATGGCAAGCTGGCGAGCGGCGAGCAATTCCGTACAGTTGCGCCGGCCGATGCGAACGTTTCCGACCGGCTGATCGGCAAGAATGTCGCGGTCCAGGTCAAGGCCGAGGAATCGTCGAGCATCTGGCTGTACATGCTCTACAACTCGCTGCCCTTCCTGCTCATCCTCGGCATCAGCTTCTTCGTCATGCGCCAGATGCAGAAGAACGCCGGTTCCGGCGCGATGGGCTTCGGCAAGAGCCGCGCGCGGATGCTGACCGAGAAGCAGGGCCGAGTCACCTTCGCCGACGTCGCCGGTATCGACGAGGCCCGCGAGGAACTGCAGGAAATCGTCGAATATCTGAAGGATCCGGGCCGCTTCGCCCGGCTCGGCGGCAAGATTCCCAAGGGCGCGCTGCTGGTCGGCTCGCCCGGCACCGGCAAGACTTTGCTCGCCCGCGCCATCGCCGGTGAGGCGGGCGTGCCGTTCTTCACCATTTCGGGCTCTGACTTCGTCGAGATGTTCGTCGGCGTTGGCGCCAGCCGCGTCCGCGACATGTTCGACCAGGCCAAGAAGTCGGCGCCGTGCATCGTCTTCATCGACGAGATCGACGCCGTCGGCCGTCATCGCGGCGCAGGTCTTGGCAACGGCAATGACGAGCGCGAGCAGACGCTGAACCAGCTGCTGGTCGAGATGGACGGCTTCGAGGCCAATGAGGGCATCATCATCATCGCCGCGACCAACCGTCCCGACGTGCTCGACCCTGCACTGCTTAGGCCCGGCCGCTTCGACCGCCAGGTCGTGGTGCCGCGCCCCGACATCGAGGGCCGCGAGCAAATCCTCGCCGTGCACATGAAGAAGGTGCCGCTGGCGCCCGACGTCGACGGTCGCGTCATCGCGCGGGGCACTCCGGGCTTCTCTGGCGCCGATCTCGCCAACCTCGTCAACGAGGCCGCGCTGCTCGCCGCCCGGCGCGGCAAGCGCCTCGTCGCGATGCAGGAGTTCGAGGACGCCAAGGACAAGGTGCTGATGGGCACCGAGCGCAAGTCGATGGTGATGACCGAGGACGAAAAGCGCATGACCGCCTATCACGAGGCCGGCCACGCAATCGTCGCGCTGCACGAGGCCGCGTCCGACCCAATCCACAAGGCGACGATCATCCCGCGTGGCCGCGCGCTAGGCCTGGTCATGCGCCTGCCGGAGCGGGACAATTACAGCTACCACCGCGACAAGATGTACGCGAACCTGGCGGTCGCCATGGGCGGGCGCGTCGCCGAGGAAGTGATCTTCGGCTACGACAAGGTCAGTTCGGGCGCTTCGAGCGACATCAGCTATGCGACCGGCCTCGCCCGCGACATGGTCACCCGCTGGGGCATGTCGGACGAGCTTGGGCCGCTGCAATATGCCGAGGCCGACGAGGAAGTGTTCCTCGGCTATTCGGTCAACCGCCAGCGCAACATGTCGGATGAGACCGCGCGCTCGATCGACAAGGAAATTCGCCGCATCGTCGAAGAAGGCTACGCGCGCGCCAAGTCCCTGCTCGACGAGCATCGCGACGAGCTCGAGACCCTGGCCAAGGCGCTGCTCGAATATGAGACTCTGTCGGGCGAGGAGATCAAGAAGCTGCTGGCCGGCGAGACGATCGACCGCGGCGGCTCATCGAAACCGTCAATCCCGACCGCGGGCTCCTCTATCCCGAGAGCCAAGCGCCCGAAGGGCGGGACGGTCGGCGGGCCGGCGCCGGCGGCGGGCTAGCCGCTAAGCCACCCCGATCGCAGCGATAAAGGCGAAGAACAGCCCTCCGGCAATGATCGCGAAGGTCGTCAGCAGGATGGTGCGCCACCACGTCCCGAAGCGGCCCAGTCCGTAAGCTTCCTTCAATTGCCGGTACATGTGGAACGGCGGCACGAAGAGAAGGAAGCTGGCGAGCGCCGTCATCCCGACCGCAACCAGGAATCCTCCGGCGATCACCAGGATCATCATGAACGACAGGGAGTAAGTGACGAAGACCGTGTGGTCGTAGAGCTTGTAGCGCCGACGGAACGGGAAGAGCAGCCAAAGGAACGGCACCGATAGCGGGATCAGCAGCCAGCTGTACTTCGATGCCGCGTCCTGAACGTTGGTGACGACGAGCTCCGGGTTCTCCTGCACCTTCTGGACGGTGCCGCGAATCCATGGCGGAGTCTCGTCGCCGACATCGGTCTGGACGATGTTTCCGCTGCGCACCTTTTGCAGGTTCACGAGATCCTCTTTCTCGGACGCGATCCGGCGATCGAGACTTTTCACCGGTTTCTTCGCGGCAATGGCCTCGGCGCGCCGTTTCTCGAGCCGGGCGATATCCGCCTGCTGCTCCTTCAGCGCGATATCGAGGTTGGCGCCGACCGGGCCACCGCCACTATCGAGCGCACCGGTGAAATTAAGGACCGCGAACATCAGGAAGACGGTGAACAGGTAGAGCGCGATCGGAGAGATGAACCGCGCCCTCTCTCCGGCGATATAGCGGCGGGTGAGATCGCCGGGATGCCAGGCGAGCATCGGCAGGGTCCGCCAGAACTTTCCCTCGAAATTGAACAGCCCGGCGACGAAGTCCTGAAAGAAGCCGCGAAGTGACCGATGAACGTGGGACTTCTGGCCGCATATGGCGCAGAACGGGCCGACCAGCTTGGTACCGCAGTTAAGGCATGAGCCTTCGTGCGTATGACCAGTGTCACCGGCCTCCGGCTCAACAGCGCGAGCCAGGAGCGTTCCGGTTACAGCTTCGCCAACGGCCTCGAACTCGTTCATCGCATCCCCCGCCTCCGCGACATTATGCGCGCTTGAGCGCTCATGCTAGCTGCGCGGCATGGCGCGCATCGGCCTCCTCGGCGGTTCGTTCAACCCGGCGCATCGCGGGCACCGGCGGATCAGCCTGGCGGCGATCCGGAAATTGGGGCTCGACGAAGTGTGGTGGCTGGTGTCCCCGGGCAACCCGCTCAAGGCAGGGGCGAAGGACATGGCGCGGCCCGACGTGCGCCTTGCGTCGGCTGAGCGCATGGCACGGCGAGCCCCGATCCGCGCGACCGATTTTGAATCGCGGGAAGGAACGCGCTTCACGATCGACACGGTCAGGCGCCTGAAGCGGCGCTTCCCCGGCGATCGGTTCATCTGGCTGATGGGCAGCGACACGGTGCCAAATTTTCACAAATGGCGTGATTGGAGGGAGTTAGCGCGCGAAGTGCCGATTGCGGTGATTCGCCGCCCCGGTTATGATCGCCGTGCCCACGCGGCGCGCGCGATGGGTTGGCTGAGGAGGTTCGTCCGGCCTTCGAGCCAGGCAAGTCGCTGGACGGAGTGGAGTGCACCGGCGATCTTGATGCTTCGCCTGCCGCCCGATCCGACGTCCGCGACGGCCATTCGCGCGCGTAGTCCCAATTGGCACCGCCAGTCCGTTTCACGCGTTAAGCACCCGAAACGATCAGTGCGGCTTGCCGCTGTCGAGCAGGAGACCACTTGACCGAACGTCCCGATGAGATCGCCGCCGCCAGCGGCCGCACTCCCACCGACGTCGAAGACCTCCACCGGCTCGTCCTAAAGTCGCTCGATGACGATCAGGCGCAGGAGGTTATCTCCATTCCCCTTACCGGCAAGTCGAACATCGCCGACCACATGGTCATCGCGTCCGGCCGCTCGACCCGGCAGGTCGCGTCGATGGCCACCAAGCTGTCAGACCGCATTAAGGAGAAGTTCGGCAAGACGCCGCGGATCGAGGGGCTTCCGACGGCCGACTGGGTGCTCATCGATGCCGACGACGTCATCGTTCACATTTTCCGTCCCGAAGTAAGAAATTTTTACAATTTGGAGCGAATGTGGGCGTTTGGCGATGACAACAACGTGAGTGCGGCTCGCGGGTGAGGCTCATGCGTCTGATCGGGGTAATTCTAGCGCTGCTGGCGTTTGTCGCGCAGCCCGCCGTTGCGGCCTCGTCGCCGGCGCTGCTCGGCGTCGAGCAGCAAATAACCGGCTTGATGGCGAACAAGTCTGCGGACGTCGGCATCTATGCGCTCGATCTGACCAACGGCGAGAGCATCAGCTATCGGGGCGACGTTGCGTTTCCGATGGCCAGCACCGTCAAGGTCGCCGTCGCCGCGCTCTACCTGGCGCAAGTCGATCACGGCCGCCGCTCGCTCGATGACACGATCCGCGGCGTCTCGGCCCGCGCGCTCATCGACCGGATGATGATCCACAGCGACAATCGCGCGACCGACATCCTCATCGCCGACCTCGGCGGGCCGCGGAAGATCGACGGCTGGCTTCGCGAGCAGGGCGTGACCGGCCTGCGCGTCGACCGCACGATCGCCCAGCTTCTCGCCGACAAGCGCGACCTCTGGGACCGGCGGGATTCGAGCACGCCCCATGCGATGGTCGAGCTGCTTCGGCGCATCTACAAGGCGGAGCTGATCCGGCCCGAGAGCCGCAATTACCTGCTCGACGTCATGGCCCGCTGCCAGACCGGCAAGAACCGCATGAAAGCGCTGCTTCCGGGCGTTCCCGTCGAGCACAAGACTGGGACTCTGAACGGCTATACCAGCGACGTCGGCTTCATCACCATGCCCGACGGCCGGCGCATCGCGGTCGCGATGTTCGCGCGCGGCGGCGCCGACCGCCCGCGCACCATCGCCGAGGCGGCGCGCGCGATTTACGACGGATTCAAGGCGACCTTCAGCTGGCCGTTCAAGCCTGCCTACTCGCAGTAGATGCTGCTCCACATCGTTGCGCGCGGAAAGATCGGCCGGTCACCAGAGGCCGAGCTGGTCGAGCGATATCTGAAGCGCATCAGCTGGCCGACAAAGGTGACCGAGCTTGCCGACCGCGGCGGCGATGCCGCGCCTTTGCCGCCCAATAGCGTTATGATCGTCCTCGACGAACGGGGGAGGGCGCTGCCTTCGGCGGAGCTCGCTGCGAAGCTCGAGGCCTGGCGCGATGGCGGAAAGCGCGAGGCGCGGTTCCTCATCGGCGCTCACGACGGACATGGCGAGGCGCAGCGCAGCGAGGCCGACCTTCTGCTCTCCTTCGGGCCGGCGACCTGGCCGCACCTCCTCGTCCGGGCGATGCTTGCCGAGCAATTGTTCCGCGCGACGTCCATCCTTGCCAACCATCCCTATCATCGCGAAGGTTAGCCGGTGCGCGCGCTGGCCTTGCCGCTGATCTTGCTGGGACTGGTGCTCGCCGGAAGCGCCCCTGCGCAGCCTCGCGAAGAATCGCTCGAAGCGCAGCTCAAGCGCGCCCGCGCGGAGCAGAAAGCGGCCGATGCTGAATCCACGAAGCTCCAGCTGGCCGCACGCGGCGCGAAGGGTGAGGTCGACCGCCTCCGGACCGCGCAGCTGGCCGCTGCCCAGGCGATCGAGGCGGCGGAAGCGCGCATTACCGCCGCGGACATGGAGCTTCGCCTGGCGTCGGCCTACCTCGATCTTCGGCGGAGACGTCTCGCCACGGAGCGGCAGCCCGTCGCGTCGTTGCTCGCCGGGCTTGCCGTCATGGCTCAGCGTCCGCCGTTGCTCGCCATTGCCCAGCGCGGAAGCACCGACGAGTTCGTGAAGATTCGAATCCTGCTCGATTCCACCTTGCCCCTCATTCGCACGCGGACGGCGGCGCTGTCCGCCGAGCTTCGTCAGGGAGAGCAGCTGGAGCAGGCGGCCGCTGCCGCGCGGGCGCAGCTGATCGAGGGCCGCCAGGAACTTGTGTCGCGCCGCACGGAATTCGCCGAGCTCGAACGCAAGGCGTTGCTGGCTTCGGCGAACGCGTCGGACCAGGCGCTGAGGGCGGGCGACGTCGCCATTGCCGTGTCGGAGGACGTCGAGCAGCTGGCGGGCGGACAGGCGGGCAGCCGCGAGGCGGCTCGCCTCGCCGCCGAACTGGCCAGCATGGCGCCTGCGCCCGCCCGACCGGTCGGACCGGAAGCGGCGGCGGAGACGCCGCGCCTTGCCTACCGATTGCCCGTGGATGCAGCCGTCATCGAGGGCCTCGGGTCGGTCAATGAGAGCGGCGTCCGTTCGCGGGGGCTGACGCTGGCGACGGGCAGGGGGACGCCGGTGCTTGCGCCCGCGGCCGGCGTCGTGCGCTTCTCGGGCCCATTCCGCAGTTACGATGGCGTCGTGATCATCGATCACGGCGGCGGCTGGGTCAGTCTGCTCGTCAACGTCGCTTCGTCGCTCAGACCCGGGGACCGCGTCCGCCTTGGGGACGCCGTTGGTCGAACGCTGGGGCCGTTGGTCGTCGAGCTGTCCCGGAATGGGCGGCAAATCTCTCCCGCTCTCATCGCAGGTTCATCTGCAGCCCTGTCAAAGGGCCGGAAACGGGGCTAAATACCGCCTCGACGCAACAGGACGCGACTTATGACCAAGACCCGCAAATTGCTTCCGCCGCTGGCGCTCGTTGGGGCGCTCGCGCTCGTTCCCGTGACCGCAAGCTCCTTCGCCGCCGCGGACACGGCGAATTACCAGGAGCTCGAGAAGTTCATGAGCGTCTACGAGCGGGTCAAGGCGAACTATGTCGAGCAGGTCGACGATCACACCCTGATCAAGGGTGCGATCGACGGGATGCTCTCGGCGCTCGATCCGCATTCGAGCTTTGTCGAGGCTTCGGACTTCGAGCAGCTGCGCACGACCACCGACGGCAATTACGGCGGGCTCGGCATCACCGTTTCGGTCGAGGATGGGGCGGTGAAGGTCATCGCGCCGACCGAGGATACGCCGGCGTGGCGCGCGGGCATCAAGGCCGGCGACTATATCACGCACATCAATGGCGAGCTCGTCTACGGCCTGACGCTCGATGAAGCGGTGGCGAAGATGAAGGGCACGCCCGGAACCCCGGTCAAGCTGACCATCGTCCGGCCGGGCCGCGACAAGCCGATCGACATGGCCATGGTCCGCGAGCGGATCGAGCTCCGCCCCGTCAAGTGGGAGATCAAGGACGGCATCGGGATCATCAACATCAACACCTTCTCGGGCAACGTCGCCGACCAGACCAAGTCGGCGCTGTTGTCGATCGACAAGGCGACCGGCGGCAAGCCCTTGGGCTATGTCATCGATCTGCGCTCGAACCCGGGCGGGCTGCTCGACCAGGCGGTCGACATCAGCGATGCCTTCCTCGAAAGCGGCGAGATCGTTTCGCAGCGCGGGCGCGACCGGAACGACATCGAGCGTTACTATGCGCGCCCCGGCGACATGGCGCATGGGCTGCCGGTCATCGTCCTGGTCGACGCCGGCACCGCCTCGGCCTCGGAGATCGTCGCTGGCGCGCTGCAGGACCACCGACGCGCACTCGTGATGGGCGAGAAGAGCTTCGGCAAGGGCTCGGTCCAGACCGTCGTCCAGACCGGCCCGCAAAGCGCGCTAAGGCTGACGACCGCGCGTTACTACACGCCGTCGGGCCGCTCGGTTCAGGCCGGCGGGATCGATCCGGACATCGTCGTGCCGCAGCTCTCGGACCCCGATTACAAGGACCGGCCGCGCATCCGCGAGGCGGACCTCCGGCGCCACCTCGTCGCCCAGGCGAAGGTCGAGGACGCGATCCTCGAGAAGGACGATGCGACCGATCCGCGCTTCGCGATGACCTCGGCCCAGCTCGAAAAGCAGGGCATCAAGGACTTCCAGCTCGATTATGCGCTGAAGACCCTGAAGCGCCTGTCGCCGCGCCAGAACGTGATTGCGTCGGCGACCCCGCGCAAGTTGAAGTAACCGCGTGACCGACGCGGCGCTTCCTGCCGTATCGATGCCGCTGGGTCTCACGCGCGCAGCGGTTGCACGGCTGATTGCGCTGCTGCTGCCGCTTGGGTTGCTCGGCGGGGCGCTCGGCTCCCAGTATCTCGGTGGCCTGCATCCGTGCGAGATGTGCTACTGGCAGCGTTGGCCGCACGGCGGGGCAATCCTGCTCGCTGCCCTCGCGTTCACCAGTCCGGCCGAATCCCGGCGGTCGCGCACGCTGACGTTGCTTGGCGCATTGGCGATCGCGATTTCCGGTGCGATCGGCGTCTATCACGCGGGCGTCGAGCTCGGCATATTCGAGGGCATCACCACCTGTACCGCGATGGCGTCCGGCGGCAGCACTGCAGATCTGCTCAAGCAGATCACCCAGGCCCCGCTGGTCCGCTGCGACCAGGTCCAATGGTCATTCCTTGGCATTTCGATGGCCGGGTGGAACGCGATTCTGTCGCTTCTCGGCGCGGCAACCATCGCCTTCCTGACAAAGGCCGCAAAATGACGTCCTGGCGGCCTGGAGACCGGCGTCCGGACACCGCCTCGATGCTGCGCGTCAACCAGGCCGGGGAATATGGCGCGACCCGGATCTACGCGGGGCAACTGGCCGTGCTTCGGCAGAATTGCCCCGAGGCGAAGCTGGTCTCACGCATGGCCGCGCAGGAAGAACGGCATTTGAAGCGCTTCAACCACCTGATGGCGGAGCGCCGGGTCCGCCCGACCGCGCTGCAGCCCCTGTGGAACGTCGCCGGCTTCGCTCTTGGCGCGGCGACTGCGCTAATCTCGGAGGAGGCGGCGCTCGCCTGCACCGACGCCGTCGAGACCGAGATCGACAAGCATTACGGCAAGCAGCTTGAACAGCTCGGCGAGTCCGATCCCGAGCTTTCCGCCGACATTGCGGAGTTCCGCGCCGAGGAGCTCGAGCATCGCGACTCGGCGCGCGAGGCCGGTGCGCTGCATGCCCCGGCATATCCCTTGTTGACCGCGGCCATCCGTGCCGGATGCAGGGTGGCAATCGGGCTGTCCAAGCGCGTATGAGGAACCCGTGGCCCGGCTCGCCCGCTTTAGCCGTTGAAAGGACGATGTGGTTATGACGAAGCTGACCCTGATGGCCGCGGGCGCGGCCAGCCTGTTCGCAGGGGGGCTGACGCTTCCGGCGCCGAGCTTCGCGCAGAACCAGGCCGAAATCCTGGTCTTCGGGACCGATCCCTGTCCCCGCGCGACCGATGACGAGGTCGTGATTTGCCGGCGGCTGCCGGAAAGCATGCGCTATCGGATGCCGGACCAGTATCGCGACACCAGTACGTTCCAGCAGAAGCAGTCGTGGACCAACAAGGCGCGCTCGCTGCAAACAGTGGGCTCGACCGGGATCGGCAGCTGCTCGGCGGTCGGACCGGGCGGCTATACCGGCTGCCTGACGCAGGACATCGAAGCCGCTCGCCAGGCCCGCCGGCAGGCCGAGCAGGAAGCCACCGCGCCGGAGCAATAGGCCTGCTCCTCGTCTAACCCGCAGCGCTCGTCGACCGGCGGCGGCACGGGCGCATTGTGCTCGACGCAACACCGGCCTAGCCCTTGGTTCACG
>Ga0307410_10000195_pt1 | contig 22592 bp, 17 predicted proteins | sample 322Ometagenome_3_FD_203707 | JGI IMG/M metagenome (GOLD analysis project Ga0307410, IMG submission 203707) | Maize rhizosphere microbial communities from greenhouse at UC Davis, California, United States - 322HYB-O-3 | ecosystem: Host-associated > Plants > Roots > Rhizosphere > Soil | place... | reverse complement strand
TGGTGGCCGGCGGCACCGAGGCGATGAGCCAGGTGGAGCACTACGCCCTGCTGCGCCAGGGCGTGCGCGGCGACGGCGTCGAGCTGGCCGACCGCCTGGCCCGCGCCCGCGTCACCGCCGGCGGCGACCTGCACCCGGTGCCGGGCGGCATGATCGAGACGGCGGAGAACCTCCGCCGCGAGTACGGCATCAGCCGCCAGGAGCAGGACGAGTACGCGCTGCGGTCGCAGCAGAACACCGCGGCGGCGGTCGACGCCGGCCTCTTCAGGGACGAGATCGTGCCCGTCACCGTGCCGGGCCGCCGCGGCAAGGACCCCGTGGTCGTCGACCGGGACGAACACCCACGGCCCGACACGACCCTCGAGGGCCTCGCGGCACTGCGGCCGATCATGGGGAAGGTGGACCCCGAGGCGACCGTGACCGCGGGCAACTCCAGCGGCCAGAACGACGCCGCGGCCCTGTGCGTGGTGACGACCCGGGCGGAGGCCGAGCGCCGGGGCCTGCGGCCGCTGCTCGCCCTGCGCTCCTGGGCCGTCGCCGGGGTGGGTCCCGAGGTCATGGGGATCGGCCCGGTGCCCGCGACGGCCGCCGCACTGGAACGCGCCGGCCTCACCCTCGCCGACATCGACCTCATCGAGCTCAACGAGGCCTTCGCCGCCCAGGTGCTCGCCGTCCTGCGCGAGTGGAAGCTCGGCGAGGACGACTGGAAGCGCCTGAACGTCAACGGTTCCGGCATCTCCCTGGGGCACCCGGTGGGCGCGACCGGCGCCCGCATCCTCGCGACGATGGCGCACGAGATGCAGCGCCGGGGCAGCCGCTACGGGCTCGAGACCATGTGCATCGGAGGCGGCCAGGGCCTCGCGGCGGTGTTCGAGGCGGTCGCGTGAGCCTCGAGGTGCACCACGTCGTCGACGCCTCCCCCGACCTGCCGGACGACGCCCCGGTCGTGGTGCTGTCGAACTCGCTCGGGACGACCCTCGCGATGTGGGAGCCGCAGGTACCCGCGCTGGCCGAGCACTTCCGGGTGGTCCGCTACGACACCCGCGGCCACGGACGGTCGCCCGTGCCCCCCGGGCCCTACTCGATCGACGACCTCGCCGACGACCTGCTCGGCCTGCTCGACCGCGTCGGCGTGGAGAAGGCGCACCTGGTGGGCCTGTCCCTGGGCGGCATGACGGCGATGCGGCTGGCAGCCCGCAACCCCGAACGGGTCGACCGCCTGGTGGTGCTGTGCACCTCGGCGCTGCTCGGACCCGCCCAGGGCTGGCTCGACCGCGCCGCCACCGTGCGGGCGGAGGGCACGGGCGCCGTGGCCGACGCCTCCCTGGAACGGTGGTACACACCGGCCTTCCGTGCAGCCCACCCCGGCTCGGTCGAGGCCGCCAGGGCCATGGTCGCCTCCATCCCGCCCGAGGGGTATGCCGCCTGCTGCGAGGCCATCGCGGCCATGGACCTCACGGAGGACCTGGCCGACATCACCGCCCCCACGCTGGCGATCGCCGGGGCCGACGACCCCTCCACACCGCCAGAGCACCTCGAGCGGATCGCCGCCGCGGTCAAGGACGGTCGGCTGCTCGTGGTGCCGCACTCGGCGCACATCGCCAGCCAGGAGCAGCCGGGGGCCGTCACCCGGGCGGTGCTGGCGCACCTGACGGCTGGCTGAGTCCCTCGACCGCCCCCTGGGCAGGCTCAGGGGCAGGTCCCTCAGCGAGGAGGCGCTCGGCCCGCGCGAGGATCCGCGTGATGAGCGGGGAGTCCTCGCGCGCCCGCTTGGCCACCGCGAGGTCGATGGTGGCCGGCTCGCCCTCGAGGGGCCGGTAGACCGCGCCGGTGATGCGCAGGTGCTGCACCGACTGCGGCACCAGCGCGACACCGACACCAGCGGCCACGAACGAGACGAGCGTCGAGGTCTCGGCGACCTCCTGCCGCACGTCGGGCTCGAAGCCGGCGGCCAGGCACGCGTCGAACACCGCGTCGAACGTGACCGACCGGTGCTGGGACGGGTAGGTGATGAAGGGCTCGGCCCGCAGCTCGGCCAGCGGCACCGCCCCGAGGGGGGCGAGAGCGTGGGTCTCCGGGAGCACGGCGACCAGCGGCTCGCGACGCAGCACCTTCAGGCGAAGGTCAGGGTCTCGGACCGGCGGGCGCAGGAAGGCGAGGTCGAGCGTGCCGGCGTGCAGGGCGGCCACCTGGTCGGGCGTCAGCATCTCGCCGTGCAGGTCGAGCTCGATGAGGGGGAAGTCCTCCCGCAGCACGCGCGCGAGCCGCGGCAGCAGCTCGTAGGTGGTCGAGCCGACGAACCCGAGCGACACGCGGCCGACCTCCCCGGCCGCCACCCGGGTGGCCTCCCGGGCCGCCTCGTCCACCGCGGCAACAACCGCCCGGGCACGCTCGAGGTACCGCTCCCCCGCCGGGGTCAGCTCGACCCGGCGGGTGGAGCGGACCAGCAGCTGCACGCCGAGCTCGGCCTCGAGCTGCTTGATCTGCTGCGACAGGGGTGGCTGCGCGATGTGCAGCCGCTCGGCGGCACGACCGAAGTGGCACTCCTCGGCGACGGCGATGAAGTACCTGATGTGCCGCAGCTCCATCGAGGGCTCTAGCGGCCGTCGTCGTGCGGGTGCAGCAGGGCTTCGGCGTCGCGGACCGCCTCGGCGCTCTCCACGTAGACGTGGCCGTTGGCGGCGTCCTGGGCCACCGCCATGACCCAGCTGTGCGGCTGCTGCGGCAGCCCCCGGGCCGCCAGCGAGCGCTCGAGGTCGGCCATCACCTCGGGCACCGGGCGCCCGGTGCTGCGCTCGGCGAGCTCGGTGATGACGACCTGCATGATCGCCCGGTGGCGTTCCCGCTCGTCGTGACCGGGTTCGAAGGGCTCCTCCGTCATGACCAGGACCTCCTCTGCGTCGTGCTCTCCGTCGTGTTCTACGGCGTGCGTGACTCGATGGCTTCAATGATGCGCGGTCGGAGCTCCTCCGCGCTGATGACCGCGTCGACCGAGCCGACCGACACCGCGCGGTGGATGCTGTGGACGCTGTCGAACTCGGACGCGACCTTGCCCAGCATCTCGGCCCGCACGGCGGTGCGCACCTCCGCCAGCTCGGTGACCACCTGGGCCCGGCGGGCACCGGTGGCCTCGGCGAGCTCGGCCTCGAGCGCGGTGACCCGCGGGTCGGCGGCGGTGCGGGCGTCGACGTCGCGGGAGAACACCACGGCCGCTGCCGGGGCGCCACCGATCACCGACGCGAACGAGCCCTCGACCGCGAGCACGGTCATGTCGGGGTTCAGCGCCTTGGAGAAGACCACGAACGCGCCACCGTGGTAGCGGGAGACGACGACGAAGACGATCGGTCCCTCGAAGTTCACGATCGCCCGGCCGATCTCCGCGCCGTACTCGAGCTGGAGGTTGCGCATCGAGTCGGGCGAGCCGTCGAAGCCCGAGAGGTTGGCCAGCACCACCAGCGGCCGGTTGCCGCTCGCCGCGTTGATCGCCCGGGCGGCCTTCTTCGACGACCTCGGGAACAGCGTCCCCGAGGTGTAGGTGTCCGGGCCGTCGGTGGGCGGGAAGCCGCGCCGCGGCACGTTCTTGGACTCGATGCCGAGGAGGCACACGGCATACCCACCGATGTGGGCGTCCTGGACCACCGCGGTCTCGGCGTCCGCCATCCCGGCCCAGCGCTCCAGCGTCGGGTGGTCCTGGTCTGAGACCGCGCGCATCAGCGTGCGGATGTCGAAGGCCTTCTTGCGATCGGGGTTGGTCGCGCTGGAGAAGATGTCGCCGACCGTCGTGAAGCCGCTGTCGGGCATCTCGTGGGGGAACACCGTGACGTCGCGGTCGACCGGGTCGGTCGTGTCGACCCGGCGGGGGCCGTGCTCGCCCGGGTGGGCGTAGGTGTGGTCGTAGTGCGCCATGAGCACGTCGCGGGCGCCGGCGAGGTCGGGCGCCCAGTACTGCGCCTGCCCGTTGGGACCCATCACGCGGTCGTAGCCGCCGATGCCGAAGTTGTCCTCGGCCGAGACACCACCGGAGAAGTCGAGCGACTGCTTGCCGGTGAGCACCATCGCCGAGTCGGGTGTCATGACGAGGATGCCCTTGGTGTGCATCAGCATCGTGGCCTCGGCGTTCCAGTACGGCTGGGCGCCCACGTTGATGCCCGCGACGACGATGTTGATCTCGCCGCCGGCCTGGGTGAACTCGATGATGCGCTTGAGGGCCCGCGCGACCCAGTCCATGTTCTCGGTGCCCGAGTCCATGGAGATGCGGGCCCCGGCGGAGAGGGCGAACCACTCGAGCGGCACACCCATCTGCTCGGCCAGGTCGATGGCGGCGATGACCCGCGAGCACTCGGCCTCGGAGACGGAGCCGAGCGCCTTGAGCGGGTCGCCGGCGAGCAGTACGCGGGTGACGCCCTCGGGGTGCAGGCGGGTCGGGGTCGTGACCACGCCGGCGATGATGCCGGCCTTGTTCAGCCCGTACGGCCGGTCGACCGGCACGAGCGCACCCGTGTCGTCGAGGTCGTACTCGGTGGCCGTGCCGCCCTGGCCGGCCACCAGCGCGACGAGCTCGTAGGGGTAGACCAGGCCGCGACGACGGGCGCGGACGACCTTCTGGGCGTACTCGTCCAGCGGCTTGAGCCGCTCCGTCGGCGGCTCCTCGATCGAGGTGACCACGCCCGACCCGGGCTGGTAGGAGAAGCGGCCGGCGATCGGGTGCTCCCGGCCGTCCGGACCGGCGACCCGGCCGGTGACCAGCACCTCCTCGATGCCGGCGCCGAGGGTCAGGGGCGCGATCTTCGACTGCAGCGCGGTCAGCTGGTCGATGTCGGCTTCGATGACCGGCCAGATCTCCACCCACACGTGGTTCATGTCGAGGCGGGGGCCGGAGGCGCCGCGCGCGCTGCGGGCCCGGCGGATCGCCTCCAGGCAGTTGGCGATGGCCCGCTCGGCGTGCGGCAGGGCCGTGACCGTGCCGTCCTCGTCGCGCACCACGGCGAGCTGGCGCACCTGCGAGAGGGCCACGAGGCGCTGGTCGGCGTCGTTGCCCTTGGCGACGCAGTGGTAGAGGAGCACGTCCTCAGGAGCCTCGAGCCGGGTGACCTCGAAGTCGCGCAGGCGCCACAGGTTGAGCCGGCGGCCGACCATGGGGTGCACGCCGCGCACCAGGGTGTCCTCCACCAGCCCGTCGGACGTGGGGCGGAACGTGAAGTAGCCGACCGGGCGACCCGCGCCGGGGCAGACGGCCACCGCGATGCGGCGCAGCTGCTGGGTGAAGTCGAGCTTCTCCAGCATGGCGGCGAGCTGGGCGGAGACGTCCTCGGGCGACTCGGGCGCGTCGGGCCACGACAGGTAGAGGTCGACGACGGCCTGGCGGCCGATCGGCCGGGCGGCCACCTCGCCGGTGACGTCGCGCACGAGCGAGGTGCCCTCGGCCAGCTCGCTGACGAGTCCGACGGTGGTCACGACGTGGGTCGGCCGGCCGTCGAGGGTGTAGTCGGCCACCGCGAACGGGCGGCCCTCCTCCTCGCTGGCAGCGCTCAGGCCGTGGAGGTCGTGCTCGCGGTAGTGCCGCTTGATGAGGACCTCGAGCAGCGGCTCGCGCTGCGGGACGCCCTGCTCGAGCCGCTCGGCCAGGAACCGCACGATCTGCTCGGGGATGGCGGCGAGCCGGTCGATCCGGGCGGCGCGGTCCGGGGCGTCGGGGTCGGCCGCGAGGGCCGCCACCTCGTCACGCACCCCGGCGAGCACGCTGGCGCGCTCCTCGTCGACCAGCGGCTGGTCGAACCAGCGGAAGCGGACGCTGCGGGCGAGGTCGCCGACCACCGGGAAGCGCAGCTGGGTGGCGACGACCAGCCGGTCGAGCACCTCACGCGCGGCCTGGTCGAGCGGCGCCCGCGGGCACGGCTCCTGCAGCCAGCGCTGGAGGAGCGCCGTGGCGAGGTGCACGTCCGGGGCGCTGCGCTGCTGGGCCAGGAAGACGCGGAAGACCGCCTCCTCAAGCTCCGGCGTGCGGTCGAGCTCGGTGATCCCGTAGTGCTCGAGCACCCGGGCGAGCTTGCCGCGGAAGGCCTCCGGCAGGCCGCCGCGCTCGACGTCGAGGCTCTGCAGGTAGGCGTGGAAGTGCTCCTTGGGGCTGTGCACCCGGTGCTCGGTGTGCACGTCCTCGTCGGCCGGCCGGTTGCGGCTCAGCTCGGCGAAGTCGGCGAACACGCCCAGGGCGGCGACTTCCTCGCCGATGGGCGACTGCCCGTCCCGGGTCAGCTCGTCGCGGGCCTCGAGGTACTCCTGCAGGGTGCGGCCCTCGTCGCGCGGGTCGATGTCGTAGCCGAGCACCATGGCGCACAGGTCGGCGCGCTTGCGGGTCGCCCGGTCGGCCGCACTGCCTTCCGCCGCCGGCACGTCGTCGAGGTCGAGGTCGACCGCCTCACCGGCGGCCTGCTCGGCCACCTCCTCGGCGTCGCCGACGGGCTCGAGGCGCAGCAGCGGGGCCCCGGTCTCGACCTGGCTGCCCGAGGAGACCAGCAGCTCCTTCAGCCGGGCCTGGAAGGGCGCGGGCAGCACGGTCTCCATCTTCATCGACTCGAGCACGAGCACCGGTGCGCCGGCGGCCACCTCCTCGCCGACCGCGACGGGCGTCGCCACCACGAGCGCCGGCGCCGGCGAGCGCAGCACGCCGCCCTCGTCGCGGCTGACCCGGTGGGTGACACCGTCGACCTCGACCAGCTGCACCGGACCGTGGTTGGCGGTGATGAGCCGGTGGGTGCGCCCGCGCACGGTCAGGCGGCTGGCGTACTGGTCGATGCGGTCGATGTCGGCGTCCACCACGCGCTCGTCGGCGCCGGTGCCGATGGCCACGCGGAAGCGGTGCGGGCCCGTGCGGGCCACGGTGACCTTGTATGCCGTGCCGCGCAGCTTCAGGTCGATGGCGCGGCCGACCTGGTGCTGCACCTGGGGGCGCCCGCCGTGCGCGGTCTCGAGGAGGCGGGTGCGCTCGACGGCCTCCGCCTCCTCGTAGCCCTCGATGCCGGCGGCGACGAGCGCGATGCCGGAGTGCCGGTGCGAGACGAGGCGGCCCTCGGCGCGCACGCGGTCGATCCAGCCGGTGTCGGCGGTGCCGTCGACGACCTCGGCCTGGTCGAGCAGGTCGAGGATGAAGCTCTTGTTGGTGGCGCCGCCCTCGATGACCACGGTGGTCTCGGTCATGGCCCGGCGCAGTCGGGCGAGCGCCTCGTCGCGCGTGCGGCCGTAGGCGATGATCTTGGCGATCATCGAGTCGAAGTCGGCGGGGATGGAGTCCCCCTCACCCACTCCGGTGTCGACGCGGATGCCCGGGCCGGCCGGCAGGTCGAGCAGCGTGATGCGCCCCGGCGAGGGGGCGAAGTCGCGGTCGGGGTCCTCGGCGTTGAGGCGCGCCTCGATGGCGTGACCCGACTCCTGGGGGCGCTCACCTTCGAGGCGGCCGCCGGCGGCGACGTGGATCTGCGCCTTGACGAGGTCGAGGTCGGTGGTGACCTCGGTGATGGGGTGCTCCACCTGCAGGCGGGTGTTCACCTCGAGGAAGGCGAAGAAGCGCTCACCCGGGTGGTAGAGGAACTCGACGGTGCCGGCACCGGCATACCCCACCGCCACGGCGAGGCGCTCGGCACTGGCCTTGAGCTCGGCGACCTGCTCGGCGTCGAGCACGGGTGAGGCCGACTCCTCGATGACCTTCTGGTTGCGCCGCTGCACCGAGCAGTCGCGGACGCCCACGGCCCACGCGCTCCCCTGCCCGTCGGCGATGACCTGCACCTCGACGTGGCGGGCACCGGTCACCAGCTTCTCGAGGAAGACGACGCCGGAGCCGAACGCGCGCTCCGCCTCGTCGCGGGTGCGGTGGTAGGCGTCGGCGAGGTCGGCGTCGGAGGTGACCTTGCGGATGCCGCGGCCACCACCGCCCGCGGTCGCCTTGAGCATCAGCGGGTAGCCGATCCGGGCCGCGGCCTCGGTGGCGTCCTCCAAGGTGTCGACACCGCCACGGCTCCACGGGGCCACCGGCACGCCGACCTCCTCGGCGATGAGCTTGGAGCCGATCTTGTCGCCCAGCCGGCGCATGGCGTCGGGGCTGGGGCCGATGAAGGTGACGCCGATGCGGGCGCACAGCTCGGCGAACGCCGGGTCCTCGGCCACGAAGCCCCAGCCGACCCAGGCGGCATCGGCGCCGCTCTCGACGAGGGCGCGCTCGAGCACCGCGTGGTTGATGTACGGCCGCTCGCTGGCCGGGCCGAGGTTGTAGGAGCGGTCGGCCTCGCGGACGAACATCGCCTTGCGCTCGCCCTCGGTGTGGAGGGCGACCGTCTCGATGCGCTGGTCGGGCCGCTCCGCGTTGAGGTCGCGCACTGCGTGGATGAGCCGCATCGCGGCCTCGCCCCGGTTGACGATGGCAATGCGACGGAACATGGGCGGCGCCCTCCACGAATCGGCTCGGCTCTGCTGTGACCTGCCGCACAGGTCTTTCAGGCCGAGCCTGTCACGGGTACCGGGTGACTCGCGAGTAATGCGTGCCGTCGAGCATGGCCACGCACCGAACGGGTAGGTGATCACGGTGAGCAGCTCGCCCTCAGGCCTCGTCACGGTCGTGGTCATGACGCGCGACCGGTGGAGCGACCTGCAGCGCTCGCTGCCGCACCACGAGGCGCCGGTGGTGCTCGTCGACAACGGGTCGAGCGACGGGACCCCGCAGCTCGTGCGTGGCCGTTTCCCCCACGTCGACGTCGTGGCGCTGGGCACCAACCACGGCGCCCGGGCCCGCAACGTCGGCGTGGAACGGGCCGCGACGCCGTTCGTCGCCTTCGCCGACGACGACTCCTGGTGGGCACCCGGGGCGCTGGCGGTAGCGAGCAGGCTCCTGGAGGCGCACCCCCGCCTGGCGGTGCTCGCCGGACGCGTGCTCGTCGGTGAGGACGAGGAGCCGGACCCCGGGTGGGAGGCGATGGCCCACTCCCCGCTCGGGACCGCTGCGGACCTGCCGGGGCCGTCGGTGCTCGGCTTCCTGGCCTGCGCAGCGGTGGTGCGGCGCAGCGCGTTCCTCGAGGCGGGTGGCTTCGACCACGTCGTCTTCTTCATGGGCGAGGAGGAGCGCCTCGCCCTCGACCTCGCCGCCCGCGGCTGGGGCCTCGCCTACGTCGACCACGTGGTCGCCCACCACCATCCGTCGCCGGTGCGCGACCCGGCGGCTCGACAGGCGCTCGTCGAGCGCAACCGCCTGCTGACCATGGTCATGCGCCGGCCCTGGCCGGTGGTGCTCGACCGGGCCGCACGCCAGGTGCGGTCCGGACCGGCAGGACGGCGGGCGCTGGCGCAGGCACTGCCCCGGCTGCCCCGTGCGCTGGCCGCGCGGCGACGACTGCCCGCCGACGTCGAACGGGCCCGCCGCCTGCTCGACCGGGCCGACATCCTCAGGTCGGGTGGCCCGGCAGGTCCTCCGACTCCTCGACCGCGCCCAGGGTCGTCACGACCTCGCCCTCGACCAGGTCCGCCATGACGTGGCGCCGCTCCACGTAGGCGTCCACGACAGCCAGCAGCATGGCGGTGACCGGGATCGCCAGCAGAGCTCCTCCGACACCGAAGAGCGCCGACCCGAGCATCACCGACGCGAAGGCGACGGCAGGATGCAGGTTCACGGCGCGGGCGCTGATCCTCGGCTCGATGGTGACGTTCTCCACCTGCTGGTAGAGGACGCCCCAGGCCAGGGCCGCCAGGCCGGTCCACGGCTTCGGGCTCGCCAGGCCCACCAGCACCGGCAGCACGATCGAGATGTAGGTGCCGATGGTGGGGACGAACTGGGCGACGAGCCCCGTCCACAGGCCCAGCGCCAGCCACGAGGGCAGGCCGATGATGAGGAACACCACCGCCGACAGCGTGCCGTTGATCACGGCGAGCACCACCCGCGCCGCGACGTAGCCGCCGGTCTTGACCATCGACAGGTCCCACACGCTGAGGAAGAGCCGCTGTGGGCGCGGCGGCATCAGCCCCGCCAGCCAGCCGCGCAGCCGCGGGCCGTCGGCCGACAGGTAGAACGCCAGCAGGATCGTGGCGAAGAAGCCGAAGACGCCGGTGGCGACCGAGCCCAGCACGCTCCAGATGCCACCGAGCACCTGCTGGGCGTACGTCGCGGCGTCCTCGGGGGTGAGCCGGATCGACGCCAGCAGTTCGGCAGAGCTGTAGTCGGTGCCGAACCGGTGGTTCAGCCAGGCCAGCACGGCCTCGATCGTGCCGGGCAGGGTGCGCAGCAGGTTGGCCGCCTGCTCGACGGCGAGGCTGCCGAAGGCGGCCAGGAAGCCCACCGACACCAGCCCTGCGGCAGCCATGACCAGCGCCGTCGCGGCGCTGCGCGGCATACGGCTCGACAGGCGGCCGACCGCAGGCTCCATGGCGAGCGACAGGAACCAGGCCATCACGAGGGTGAAGAGCACGGAGCCCCCGTCGGCGAGCACGAAGCGCAGCAGCATCAGCAGCCCGACCAACGTCGCGAGCGTCAGCCCGACCCGCCACACGTTGGCGGGCACCAGGACGGCCCGGACCGTGTGCACGGGCGGTTCGAGCCCGCGCCGCTGTCCAGGGGGAAGACCACCCGCCATGGGCACCTCCGGCATCAGCACCTGCCCCGAGTGTGGCAGGACGCCGGGCACGGCGCCGGGCCTCAGCGCATCTGGCCCCTCCCACCCGGCAGGCGCCTGCCCCTCAGCCCCGTCGGTCGCGAGGCCCCGCACGGCGGAGGGCCCCCGACCGCGTGGCGATCAGGGGGCCCTCCGAGCACTGGTGGCAGGTGAAGGATTCGAACCTTCGAAGCTTTCGCGACGGATTTACAGTCCGCTCCCATTGGCCGCTCGGGCAACCTGCCTGGTGCGCATGGAAGGATAGCAAGCAGGGCCGCGAATGCGAATTCGCCCCACCAGCCACACCCGAGAGGACCCAGACCCCATGGCAGACAGCTCGTTCGACATCGTCAGCAAGGTGGACAAGCAGGAGGTGTCCAACGCCCTCAACCAGGCAGCCAAGGAGGTCGCCCAGCGCTACGACTTCAAGGGCGTGGGGGCCTCGATCGAGTGGAGCGGCGACAACGTCCTGATCAAGGCCAACTCGCCCGAGCGCGTGCTGGCCGTGCTCGACGTCTTCGAGACCAAGCTGGTGCACCGCAAGGTCTCGCTGAAGTCCCTCGACTTCGGCGAGAAGGAGCCCAAGGCCTCCGGCAAGGAGTACCGCCTCGAGGGCTCGCTCAAGGACGGGATCTCGCAGGAGAACGCCAAGAAGATCTCCAAGATCATCCGTGACGAGGCGCCCAAGACGGTCAAGGCGCGCATCGAGGGCGACGAGCTGCGGGTCACCTCCAAGTCGCGCGACGACCTCCAGGCGGTGCAGGCCCTGCTCAAGGGCAAGGACCTCGACGTCGCCCTGCAGTTCACCAACTACCGCTGAGCCGACCACCCCGCAGGGGTATGCCGTGCGGCCCGGTGCCGCACGGCATACGTTGGGGAGGACACGCGGTTCCCGAGAGCGACAGGAGTGTTCGGATGTCTGAGCAGCCCAAGGACGACCAGGTGCCCGGCGGCGGCCTGTCCGGCAACGAGGACGGTGCCTCCAGCGACGGTGACAGCGGCCCCAGCGGCGCCGGCGGCAAGGGCGGTGCCCCCTCCGAGGGCGAGGCCCGCGAGGACGAGGCCCAGCCCGGCTGACCGTCCCGAGGACACCGACGAGCAGACGACGAGCCCCGCGGCACAACCAGGCCGCGGGGTTTGTTGTCACTGGTGGACGCGTCCGGCCTCCGGAGCCGGCTCGCGCTCCGTGGAGGACGCCATGCAGGACGCCATGCACAACGCCATGGGCAGTGCCATGGACAACGCCATGGACAACGCCATGGACCCAGTCCAGAGCACCCGACACCCGAGACACCTGACGCTGCGTGACCACGTGCCCGGGTGGAACCTCGCCGGCAACGAGCCCGGCGCGTCCTGCGACGGTGACAGCGGACCGCAGGGCGCGCACGTCGACCCGAAGCCGGGGAACCATCCCGAGCTGGGGTCCCTGCCTCCGGTCAGCCGAACAGCGACCTCGAGCGCAGCGCCTCCCGCAGCTCCGAGTCCGCGTCGACGACCGAGCGCCGCACCGCCGGCGTGAGCCCGTCGCCGGCCAGCGTCGCCGCGCTGGCCTCGGCGGTCGACTGCTCCACCACCCGTGACGGGTAGGCGAGCGTGGCCACGCGCCCGAGCGCGTCGGCTCCGACCCACTCGGCCATCGCGGGCACGTCGGTGAAGTAGCGCGGGACGTAGCCGCGCAGGGTGTCGAGGTCGTCGCCGGACCAGAAGCCTGCCGCGAGCGCGTTGAGCTCGTAGTTGGAGCGGTCGCGGTTCACGGTCAGCTGGTCCCACGCCCAGGCCTTGGCCTGCTCACCCGGCAGCGCGGCCCGGGCAGCGAGCTCCCCCAGCCGCCCGGAGAGCGTGTCGTCGTCGCGCCGTACCTGCTCCACGAACGCGCGGTCGACCAGGCCCTGGCCCGCCAGGTTGCGCACCACGAGCCACCGGAAGTCCGAGTCGTGCTCGAGGCCGGCCGGCAGGGCCGACTTCTCGGCCCACGGCCGCAGCCGCGCCTCGTCGGCCGAGCTGCGGGCGAGCACCCGGGCGCCGAGCAGGGCCAGGGTCGAGCCCGGCCCGCTGGTCTCCAGCAGCTCGGCCGCCGCCTGCGCCACGACCGCCCGTGCCCCGGCCTGCTCGTCGTGGGGCAGGAACGACGGCACCAGACGGCCCAGCACGACGTTCGCCACCCGGTTCAGCACCGACTCGTTGTCCTCGCGCGGCCAGGCCCGGCCGAAGGTGTCGACCACCAGGCGTGGGTCGACCGTGCCGAGGCACACGCCGTCGACCAGCGCGGCCCACACCACCGCCCGCGCCTGCGGGTCGGGCAGCTCCGCCAACCCGTGCGGCACCGCCTGGAGGGTGCCCGGGTCCAGCGCCACCGTGGCCCAGGTCAGGTCGGAGGCGTTGGGCACGACGATCTCGGCCCGGGGTGCCTCGCGCAGCTCCACCACCTCGGCGCGCGGGCCTCCGAGCGTGGCACCGACCCGGAAGACCTCGGTGCCGCCGGTGAACCCCGCCACGTCGAGGGTGTGCGGCCGGTCGGCCGGGAAGGCCTGCGGCGCCTCGCGCGTGACCACGCCCGACTCCTGGTCGGCTGCGATGACGTCGAGCCCTGCCGTGAGCAGCCAGGCCTTGCTCCAGTCGCCGAGGTCCTTGCCGGAGGCGCGCTCCATGAAGCCGAGGAAGTCGGCCAGGGTGCCGTTGCCGTAGGCGTGCTCGCGCAGGTAGGCGCTCACGCCGGCGATGAAGGCGTCGTCGCCGATGTGGGCGATCAGCTGCCGCAGGGTCGCCGCGCCCTTGGCGTAGGAGATGCCGTCGAAGTCCTGCAGGGCCGCCTGGGTGTCGAGGGCCGCTCCCCCGGCCACCGGGTGCGTCGAGGGCGTCCGCTCGGCGGCGTAGCCCCACATCTTGCGGGCCACCGTCGAGTCGACCCAGCCCTCGGTGAACTCGGTGGCGTCGACGGTGGTGCGGTGCGCCATGTACTCGGCGAACGACTCGTTGAGCCACAGGTCGTCCCACCAGCGCATCGTCACCAGGTCGCCGAACCACATGTGCGCCATCTCGTGGGCGATGGTGTTGGAGCGGGTCAGCACCTCGTCGCGCGCCGCCGCGCCGCGGAAGACGTAGGTGTCGCGGAAGGTCACGCAGCCGGGGTTCTCCATCGCCCCGGCGTTGAACTCGGGCACGAACACCTGGTGGTAGTCGCCGAACGGGTACCGGATGCCGAAGAGCCGGTGGTAGTGGTCGAAGGACGCCCGCGTCACCTCGAACATCTGCCCGGCCTGCCGCTCCAGCGGCTCGCGCAGCGACGCCCGCGCGTGCAGGCCCAGGGGTATGCCGTCGTGCTCGCTCAGCACCGACGCCCAGGGCCCGGCGCAGACGGTGACGAAGTAGGTGGCCAGCGGCTGGGTCCGGGCGAGCTCCCAGCGACCCGGCGACACCTCCGTGGCGGCGCCGTTGCCGATGACCCGCCAGCCCTCGGGGGCGGTGACCGACACGGCATACGGCGCCTTGAGGTCGGGCTGGTCGAAGCAGGCGAAGACCCCCGGCGCGGCGTCGAGGAACAGGTGGCCGTAGACGTAGTGCTGCCCGTCGGCGGGGTCGACCGCGCGGTGCAGGCCCTGCCCGTCGCGGCTGTAGCGCATCGTCGCGACGGCGACGACCTCGTTCTCCTCCGCGAGGTCGGCCAGCTCCACGCGCCCGTCACGCAGGGTGGCCGGGTCGACCTCGGACCCGTTGAGCGACAGCGACTCCAGCGCCACCGGCAACAGGTCGAGGAACGTGCTCGCACCCGGCTGGTGGCAGGTGAACCGGATCGTGGTGCGCGAGCCGAACTCCTCCTGCTCACCCCGGTCGCCGCCCGTGAGGTCGAGGTCCACCTCCATCGAGGTGACGCTGATGAGCGCCGCGCGCTCGGTGGCCTCGGACCGCGTCAGTGAGGGCATGGGGCGCATTCTGTCAGCCGTCCTGCGTCGCCGGCAGGAGGCCACCGGCGACGACCCCAGACACGACCTCCGGGGACGACCTCCGGGGACGACGCAAGCCCCCGGCCGAGAGGCCGGGGGCTTGGGCACCGCTGTCGCCAGCGGCTGAGTCACTCAGGGAGCGAGCTCGCTCAGAGAGCGGTGACGTTCTCCGCCTGCGGGCCCTTGGGGCCCTGCGTGACGTCGAACTGGACCTTCTGGCCCTCGTCGAGCGAGCGGTAGCCGCCCGTGTTGATCGCGCTGTAGTGCACGAAGACGTCGGCGCCGCCGCCGTCCTGCTCGATGAAGCCGAAGCCCTTCTCAGCGTTGAACCACTTCACTGTTCCCTGTGCCATGGGAGTCTCCTTCTAATGGCCGGTGGGACCCGCGGACGCGAACCCCAAGCTGCCGTTCAAAAACCCCAGACACGAAGACCGTTGTGACGGGCCGCCGATAAAAGAAGAGGCCCGCACACTTTGGCGGGCCACTCTCGAGCGAGGACTGCAACTGCAACTGCGTCAACCGTAGCACGCGGGTGACCGGCCGTCGAACGACCGGCCACCCGCGCGTCGCACCGGGTCTACCGAGCGCGGTAGCCGTAGGCCATCTGCTCGAGCCGGGCGATGCGCTCGGCCATCGGCGGGTGGGTCGAGAAGAAGCGCGAGACGTCCTGGGGGCGGAACGGGTTCGCGATCATCATGTGGCTGGAGTTCTGCAGCGCCGGGGTCGGTGCGAGCGGCGCGCGCGCCGTGCCCGCCTCCAGCTTGCGCAGCGCCGAGGCCAGGGCGAGCGGGTCACCGGTGAGCGTGGCGCCGTCCTCGTCCGCGTCGTACTCGCGCGTGCGGCTGATGGCCATCTGGATGACCATCGCGGCGAACGGGGCCAGCAGGGCCATCGCCAGGAGGGCGATCGGGTTGGGCCGGTCCTCGTCGTTGCCGCCGCCGCCGAACATGCCGGCGAACATCAGCATCTGCGCGACGCTGGTGATCACACCCGCGATGGCCGCGGCCACCGAGCCGGTGAGGATGTCGCGGTTGTAGACGTGCATCAGCTCGTGGCCGAGCACCCCGCGCAGCTCGCGCTCGTCGAGCATGCCGAGGATGCCCTCGGTGCAGCAGACGGCGGCGTTCTCGGGGTTGCGGCCGGTGGCGAACGCGTTGGGGGCCTGCGTCGGCGAGACGTAGAGGCGCGGCATCGGCTTGCCGGCAGCGGTCGAGAGCTCGCGCACGATGCGGTACATCCCCGGCGCCTGCGCCTCGCTCACCGGGTAGGCGTGCATGGCGCGGATCGCGATCTTGTCCGAGTTCCAGTAGCCGTAGGCGGTCATGCCGACGCCGAAGAGGGCGAACAGCCAGATGTAGCGGCCGTTGCCGATCACGGCGCCCATGCCGAGGAGGAGCGCGAAGATGCCGCCGAACAGGGCGGCGGTCTTCAGCCCGTTGAAATGGTTGTGCATGCCCCCATTAACGCAGAGCCCGCACTCCGCGTTCCGCTCCCCGTCCTGCTCCACGCCCCGCCCCGCGAGCGCCTGCCACGGGCGGCCAGCCGGCCCCGGCGGGCGCTCAGGCGACGAGACCGAGCAGTAGCTGCGGGGCCACGCTGACGAGCACCAGGGCGGTGCCGGTCAGGGCCAGGGCGGCCAGCGGACCACGGGGGGCCCGGCGGGCGCCGCCGGTCGTGCCCACGGCCACCGGCTCCTGGAAGAGCACGGCGAACCAGCGCAGGTAGACGGCCACCCCCAGCACGGCGTTGGCGACCGCGCAGAGCGCGAGCACCCACATTCCCTCTGCCACCACGGGACGCAGGGCGACCACCTTCGCCACGAGCCCGAGCACGCCGGGCGGCAGGCCGGCCAGCGACACGAGCGCGAGCCCCAGCGCCGCCCCGAGCAGGGGCCGGGTGCGCAGCATGCCCTTGTAGGCCGCGAGCGTCCGCCCCGCGCCCGGGTCACCGGTGTGCCCGGCCCCGTGGACGACGAGCACGACCACCGCGAAGGCGACCAGCGTGGCGATGACGTAGGCCAGCAGGTACCCGCCGCTGGCGGCCAGCCCGGCCGGCGCGACGGTGGCCAGCGGCAGCACGACCCAGCCGGCCTGGGCGACCGTCGACCAGGCGAGCAGCCGCACCGGGTCGTCCTGCACGAGCGCGAGGACGTTGCCGACCGTCATGGAGAGCACCGCCACCACGCCGATGGCCGCCAGCACGGGGGCCTCGGCGGCGGCGAGCGGCCGCAGCACGGCGACCAGGGCCGCGAGGGCGGCGACCTTCGAGGTCGCGGCGAGGAAGGCGGCCACCGGTTCGGTGCCGCCGGCATACGCCTGCGGGGTCCAGGCGTGGAACGGCACGAGCGAGAGCTTGAAGCCCAGCCCGCCGACCAGCAGCAGCACGCCGAGCAGCAGCACGGCCCAGGTGTCGTCGGCAGAGCGAGCCCGCTCCACCGCGCCGGCGGAGAAGACCGGCTGGCCCGCGGCGACCAGCCACAGCGCGGCACCGAGCGCCACCATGGCGAAGGAGACGAGCGAGGTGGTCAGCAGCGACACCGCCCCGGCGCCGGCCCGGCTGGTGCCCCGGAGGGCGACCAGCGCGATGGCGGGCAGGGTGGCCAGCTCCAGGGCCACCAGCCACGAGCCGAGGTCCTTGGCGGCGGCCACCGAGGCGGCGCCGGCCGTCGCGGCGAGCACGAGGGCCACCACGACGGCGGGGCCGCCGCGCAGGGGGTCGCGTCCGGGGTCGCTGGAGCCGCGCTCGGGCCAGACCAGCAGGAGCACCACGAGGGCGGAGGCGAGCGCGCCGAGCTGGAGGGCGCTGGCCAGCGGGCCTGCCTCGTAGAAGCACGCGCCACCCGGCGCGGGAAGGCAGAGCGAGCGCACCGGCTCGCTCTCGCTGCCCAGCGCACCCGGCAGGGCGAGCGCGAGGCCGGCGACGAGCGCCAGCAGGCCGATGACGTAGTGGGCGACGCGGACCCGCGGCGCGACCACGTCGACGACGAGCACGGCGACGGCCCCTGCCGCCGGTGCCAGCACCGGCGCCAGCGCGAGGGCGTCGAACGAGACCACGGTGCTCATGAGCCACCGACCAGGGCCGTGACGGCGTCGCTCGTGACCGACAGGAGCACCTGCGGCAGCACCCCGAGCACGAGGGCGGCGACGACGAGGCTGCCGACGACGACCCACTCCACCCCGCGGCTGTCGGCGATGGCGGGATCGGTGCGCTCGCCCATCCACACGATGCGGGCCACCCGGAGCGCGTAGGCGGCGGCGAGCACGGTGCCGAGGGCGCCGGCGACCGCGGTGGCGCGCAGGAGGCCGAGGGGCCGGTCCTCGGCCGGCGACCACACGGCATAGAGGCCGAGGAACTCGCCCCAGAAGCCGGCCAGCCCGGGCAGGCCCAACGACGCGGCGAGCCCGACCACCAGGGCGAACCCGAGGCGGGGGGTGACCTCACGCAGCGCGGCGCGGGCGACGGCGAGGTCGGCCGAGCCCCACCGCTCCTTCAGCCCGCCGACGATGAAGAAGAGCAGGGCCGAGACGACGCCGTGTGCGACGTTGGCGAAGAGGGCCGCCTGCAGTCCGGTGCGCGTGCCCGACGCGAGGCCAAGGGCGACGAAACCCATGTGGGCCACCGACGAGTAGGCGATGAGGCGCTTGAGGTCGCGCTCGACGAGGCAGGCCAGGCCTCCCCAGAGGATGCCGACGGCGCCCACCACGGCCACGACGGGCGCCAGCCGGCCGAAGGCGTCGGGCACCGTGGCGATGGGCAGCCGCACCAGGCCGTAGGTGCCCATCTTGAGCAGCACGGCCGCGAGGAGCACCGAGCCCGCGGTCGGCGCGATGGTGTGCGCCGGCGGAAGCCAGGTGTGGCCGGGGAAGAGCGGCACCTTGACGGCGAGTCCCGAGACCAGCGCCAGCGCGATGAGCAGCTGGGTGTGGCGCGGTATGCCGCTGCCGGCGCCGCGGGCGAGCACCTCGAGGTCTGCGGTGCCCGCGGCGCTCACCAGCCCGAGGATGCCGACCAGCATCAGGGTGGAGCCGAGCGCGGTGTAGAGGACGAACCGGCCGCCGGCGTCGGCCCGGGCCTCGGGTCGGTGGGCGTCGCCGAAGCGGGTGATGAGCACCCACATCGGCACCAGCACGACCTCGAAGGCGACGAAGAAGAGGATGGCGTCGCGGGCGTAGAAGGTGGCCAGCGCGCCGGCCTCGACGAGCAGCAGGCAGGCGTGGAAGGCGGCCGACGTGCCGCCCTCGGGTTGCCGGCGCGCGGAGTGCGCGGCCACGGCCAGGCCGAGCGCCGCGGTGAGGACCAGCAGCGGGGCGCTGATGCCGTCGACGCCGAACTGCCACCGCAGTCCGAGCGCAGGCACCCAGGGTCGGTCGATGGACGGGCGCGAGACCACGGCGGCGACCACGGCCGACAGGGTGACGGCGCTGGCGACCAGGGTGATGCGGTTGACCGTGCGGTGCGACAGCTCACGACCGGCCCCGAGCAGCCAGACGGCCACGGCGGCCGGCACCACCAGGCTGATCAGGATCACCACAGCGCCACCCCCGCCGCCGCGACGGCCACCAGCCCCACGACCACCCACACGAGCGAGGTGGACGAGCGCTCGGCACGGTGGATGCGGGCGCCGCCCCTGCCGGAGAGGAGGGCGGTGGCCGCACTGCCCCGCACGTAGGCGTCGACGACCTCGCGGTCGAGGAAGACGACCAGCCTCGCGAGGGCGAGCACCGGCCGGGCGACCGCCCGGACGTAGACGGAGTCGGCGCCGAAACCGTTGTCGAACTGGGGCATTCTCGCCCCGACCAGCCGCGCTGCAGGGTCCTCTCCCCGTGCCGTGGCGCGCACCGCGAGGGCGACGCCGGCGATGAGCAGCACCGTGAGCAGGGCCATCCACCACGAGATGTGGCCCTCGAGGTCGAGCCAGGGCGTGAAGACCACCAGGCCGCCGAACACCGTGAGCACGCCCAGGGCGGAGACCGCCGCCATGACGGGCGAGTTGGCCTCGTCGTGCTCGTGCACCTCGGGGCGGGCCGCCGTGAGGTCGTCGAGCACGAGCCAGGCGCGCATGCAGTAGGCCGCGGTCAGCACGACGGTGACGAGCAGAGCGGCCAGCACCAGCAGCGAGCGGGCCTGTCCCTCGGCTGCACCCGCCTCGGCGGCGCCGAGGACGTACTCCTTGCTCACGAAGCCCACGAGCGGCGGCACCCCGGCCAGCGACAGCAGCCCGACGAACATGGCCGGCCGGATGACGGCGTGGCCCCGCAGGCCGCCGCGCATCGCGACCGCGGCGGTGCCGCCGACCGTGACGCTCAGCCAGCCGACCAGGAGGAACAGCAGCGCCTTGAAGAAGGCGTGCGAGTAGAGGTGCAGGAGGCCCGCGCCGGGCCCCTCCTCCACCGGGGCGACGGCGAGCGCCGACAGCATCAGGGCGACCTGGCTCAGGGTGGAGTAGGCGAGCAACCGCTTGAGGTCGCTCTGCCCGAAGGCCAGCACGGCGGCCCACACCATCGTGATCGCGGTGCTGACCGCCAGCACCCAGCGGGCGCCGTCGCTCGCGGCGAACACGCTGAACAGCGACGACAGCACGTAGGTGCCGGCAGCGACCATGGTCGCGGCGTGGATGAGCGCCGACGCGGGCGTCGGGCCCTCCATCGCGTCGGGCAGCCAGTCGTGGAACGGGAACTGGGCCGACTTGCCCAGCACCCCGACGAGCAGCAGCACCATGGCCACCGTGCGCAGCGAGTCGCCGGGGGCGACGCAGGTGGCGGCGTCGGCGCACTCCGCGACGGGCGCCCAGTGGGCCAGCACCTTCGGGTATGCCGTGGAGCCAGGCCCCGAGGCCAGGGCCAGGACCCCCAGCAGGAAGCCCACGTCGGCGAAGCGGGTGACGAGGAAGGCCTTGAGTGCTGCCCGCCGCGCGCTCTCCCGACGGCTCCAGTGCCCGATGAGCAGGTAGGAGCACCAGCCCATGACCTCCCAGCCGACGAACGTCAGCACGAGGTCGGCGGAGTGGACCACCAGGAGCATGCCCGCGACGAACAGCGACACGGTCGCCGAGAACACGGCATACCGGTCGTCGTTGCGCAGGTACCAGCCCGCGAAGGCCTGCACCGCCCAGCCCACCACGGCGACCACGACGGCGACGAGCGCCGGTGTGGCGCTCGTCTGGAGGAACAGGGGCACCTCGAGGCCTCCGGCCTCCAGGGCCGGGAGGACCCTGCCGAGGTGCATGCGCTGCGAACCGCCCACCGAGGCCAGGCCGGCCAGCGCGACCGCCAGGGTGGCCAACGAGGCGCCGACGGCCACGAACCGCGCCGGGGCCGCACCGCGGCGCGCGAGCAGCAGGCCGACGAGGGCGGCGACCGCGGGGAGGAGCACGACGAGGCGCGCGGCGGCGAGGCTCACTCGGCGCGCCTCGTCAGGTCGATGTCGCCGCGCAGCCGGAACACCGCCAGCACCACCGCGAGCGCCACGCAGACCTCGGCCGCGGCGATGGTGATGACGAACAGCGTCAGCACGTTGCCCGCCTGCCAGGTGTCGGCGCCGACCGAGCCCACCGACACGAGCAGCAGGTTGGCCGCGTTGAGGATGAGCTCGACCCCGATGAGCACCAGCACGGCGTTGCGCCGCGCGAGCACGCCGTAGGCGCCGAGGCCCGCGAGCACGGCGGCCAGGGCGTAGGGGCCGGCGAGGTGGATCACTGCGAGATCCTCTCGGGCGCGGTCGGCTCGGGGAGCTCGGACTGCGCGACCTCGGCGGCGCGGGTCATGCGCGAGACGGCGAAGGCGGCGACGAGGGAGATCAGCAGCAGCAGCGACAGCGCCTCGAAGGGCCAGACCCAGGTGCCGAAGACCTGCTCTGCCACTGCGGTGTTGGAGGTGCCCGGCCGGCGGCGCGCGGGCCCCGCCACCGGGAGGAGCACGGAGAGCAGGAGCGCCGTGACGCTCGCGCCGAGCACCGCGGCCAGGGCGCGGTGGGCCCGGCTCGTCATCACCTCGGGGTTGGGTCCGATCGGGGCGCGGGTGAGCATCAGCGCGAAGAGCACGAGCACGACGACGGCGCCGACGTAGACGAGCAGCTGCACCAGGGCGACCAGCTCGGCGCCGAGGACGAGGTAGCAGCCCGCCACCGAGCCGAGGCAGACGACCAGCCACAGTGCGGCGTGCACGACGTGCCGCGTGGTCACGGCGAGCAGTCCGCTGACAGCCGCGACGAGCCCCACCGCGGCGAACGCGATGTCGAGGCTGGTCATGCCTCCTCCCCCGACTTCGTCTCCGGCGTGCCGGTCTCCGGGGTCGCTGACGGCGGTGTGGGCGGCTCCGCGGGTACGGAGTCGGCAGGGGGCTCGGGGCGCGGCGGGCGCTCGGCGCGGGCGGGGCGCTCGGGACGCTCGGCGCGGGTGGGGCGTTCGGCGCGTGCCGGAGGCTCTTGTCGGTCGGGGCGGGCCGTCGTCGCCGCACCGGCGGCACGCGCGGGCCTGGGGGGTTTGTTGGCCGCGGCCACCTCGGCCGGCTCCGCCGACGCCGGGTCGAGCGCGGGCGGTGGCGGCACGGTCGGCATCCACTGCGCCAGCCGGTCCTTCTCGTGGAGCAGGTCGCGGATGTCGAGCTCGGAGTACTCGAACTCCGGGCTCCAGTGCAGCGCGTCGAACGGGCAGACCTCGACGCAGATGCCGCAGTACATGCAGAGCGAGAAGTCGATCGCGAACCGGTCGAGCACGTTGCGCTGCCGCTCACGCCCGCCCGGGGTGCTCGCCGGGATCGTCTCCTTGTGGGAGTCGATGTAGATGCACCAGTCGGGGCACTCGCGGGCGCAGAGCATGCACGAGGTGCAGTTCTCCTCGAGCAGCGCGATGACGCCGCGGGAGCGGGGCGGCAGGTGCGGCGGGGCGTCGGGGTACTCCGTGGTGTGCGTCGGCCGGCCCAACGTCCTCGCAGTGGTGGCCAGGCCCTTCAGCAGCCCGGGCAGCGCTCCTCCCGAGCGGGGCGTGCGCGGCTCGCTCATGCCGACACCACCACCCAGACGCCGGTCA